>OGRL01003010.1_pt1 | contig 10465 bp, 9 predicted proteins | sample 1553481 | NCBI WGS metagenome assembly OGRL01 (sample SAMEA2580036, study PRJEB22360) | human gut metagenome
CTTCCACGCGCGAAGCCGCTACGGCCACGTCGCGGTTGTTCTCCAGCGCCCGCTGCACGAGGTTGTCGAGCACCGTGTCCCCGAACAGCCGCCACCAGTCGGAGGCGAGCGCCGCGGTGTCCCGCGGGAAGCCTTCGCCGTAGAGGTAGCCGTCGGGCACGTCGACCTTGGGCGGGTAGAAACGGGGTGTGCAGGCCGCGCAGGCGAGTGCGAAGATTAGGGTAAGGTATCCGGTTTTCATAGTTTTTCCTCCTGTTTTTTGCGTTCGCGGCGGCGTTCGAAATTCCCGATGCGCCCCACGAAATAGTAGAGTGCCGGGTAGACGAAGATGCCCAGCAGCGTGGCGAACAGCATACCGCCCACCAGTGCCACGCCCATGATGTTGCGTGCCGTGGCGTAGACCCCGCTGGCGAATACCAGCGGCATGACGCCGAGGATGAACGCGAAGGCGGTCATGATGATCGGCCGCACGCGCAGTTTGGCGGCGCCGATCGCGGCGTCCATCAGCGACAGGCCTTTTTCGTTGAACAGCCGGTCGGCATATTCCACAACCAGGATGGCATTCTTGGCCGCCAGGCCGATGAGCATGACCAGCGAAATCTGCATGTAGACGTCGTTGACGAAGAAGGCGTCCAGCAGGTGCGATCCCCCGATGAAGAGCACGGCGCCCAGCACCGCGACGGGGACGCTCATCAGGATCGCCAGCGGCAGTCCCCACGACTCGTAGAGCGCCGCGAGGGCCAGGAAGACGAACACCAGCGCCAGCAGGTAGACCAGCCCGCCCGTCTTCGAGGCATTGGCTTCCTGGTAGGAGGTGCCGCTCCACGCCGTGCCGATGTCGTCGGGCAGCACCTCGCCGGCCGTACGGGTGATCTCCTGCATGACGGTCGTGGTCGAGGCGCGTGCCGCGGGCGTCACCGTGAGGGAGATCGAGCGGTAGAGGTTGAACTGCGAGACGTATTCCACGCCCACCGTGTCGACCACCTCCACGAACGACGATACGGGCACGCTCTCGCCCGAGGACGAAGCGACGTAGTAGTTGTCGAGCGAGCGTTTGTCGAGGCGGTATTCGGGCGCCGCCTGGATATAGGTCTGGTAGAGCTTGCCGAAGCGCGAGAAGTTGTTGATGTAGGCGCCGCCCAGCAGGGTCGTCAGTTCGCCGTACAATACGCCCAGGTCGACGCCTGCGGCCAGCGCCTGCTCCTTGTCGATGCGCAGGCGGCGCTGGGGCACCCCGGCGTTGAACTGCGTGGTCACCGAGGCGATCGAAGGCTGTTTGCGCAACGAGTCCATCAGCCGCCCGGCCTGGGCGAGCAGGTAGGCCGTGCCGCGCCCTTCGAGATCCTGCACCTCGACCGATACGCCCGAGGTGATGCCCAGCCCGGGGATCGAGGGCGGGATGAAGGCATAGCACTCGGCTCCCGGCACGGCGACGTACAGCTCGTCGGTGAGTTTCTGTGCGATCTCCATGGCCGAGAGTTTGCGGTCGGCGAAGTCGACCAGCGAGACGAAGATGATGCCGCTGTCGGTCGAGGCGATGCCCGCCATCATGTTGAAACCTGCGGCGAACGAGGTCGAAGCCACTTCGGGCAGGGTGCGGATCACGGCGTCGGCCTCCTCCATGGCGGCCTGCGTGACGGGCAGCGCCGAGGCTTCGGGCGTGGAGACCATCACCATGACGTAGCCCTGGTCTTCCTCGGGGAGGAACCCGGCGGGCAGCTTGCGCCATACGACGAAGATGACCGCGAGTACTACGGCGATGAATACGCCCGTGCGCGTCACGTGGCGGATAAGCGTCGGCGTAAAGGCCGTATAGCGATCCATGTTGCGGGAGAACCAGCGATTGAAAGCGGCGAAAAAGCCTTTCTGCGGCGGTTCGCGGCGGCGCAGCAGCAGGGCGCACAGCGCCGGGGAGAGCGTCAGGGCGTTGAATGCCGAGATCACCACCGAGACGGCGATCGTGATGGAGAACTGCTGGAACAACCGGCCTGTGATGCCGCCCGTGAACGACACGGGGACGAATACGGCCAGCAGCACGACCGTCGTGGCGACGATGGGCGAGGCGACGTTCTTCATGGCTTCGAGCGCCGCGGCGCGGGGTTTCATCCCGTTGGCGATATTGACCTGCGCGGCCTCGACGACCACGATGGCGTCGTCGACCACCAGGCCGATGGCCAGCACCAGCCCCAGCAGCGAGATGATGTTGACCGAGAACCCCAGCAGCGGGAAGAGCGCGAAGGCGCCGATGAGCGAGACGGGGATCGCCACGAGCGGGATGACGGTCGCCCGCCAGTCCTGGATGAAGAGGTAGATGATGAAGATCACCAGCAGGAGGGCGATCACCAGCGTGTGGAATATGTCCCGGATACCGGCGTCGATGCTGGTCGTGGTGTCGACGATCGTGGTGGCCGCAATGCCGTCGGGCATGCGTTTTTCGAGCCGTGCCATCGCCGCCCTGACCTTCTTGCCCACCTCCACGGCGTTGCTGCCGGGCTGCTGGTAGACGACGATCATGGCCGTGGGCTTGCCCTCGAAGAGCGAGCTCACGCCGTAGCTCTGGCTGCCGAGCGAAACCTCGGCCACATCGCACAGCCGGATCTGCTGGCCTTCCGAAGTCGTGACGACCACGATGTCGCCGAACTGCGCGGGGGTGGTGATCTGCGGCGGCATGGTCACCGTATAAGTATAGGTGGTGCCGTCGGGCGCGGGTTCGGCCCCGAACTGCCCGGCGGGGTAGATGCCTCCCTGGTTCTCGATGGCCGCGGTGACGGCCGAGACCGGGATGCCGTAGTATTTCAGCACGTCGGGCTTGAGCCATATGCGCATGGCGTACTCGCCGGCGCCCATGATCGACACCTTGCCCACGCCGTTGATCTTGAGCAGCTCGTTCTGGAGGTTGATGTAGGCGTAGTTGGAGAGGAACTCGGCGTCGTAGCGTCCGTCGCTGTGCAGCGAGAAGACCAGCAGGAAGCCGGTCATGGTCTTGCGCGTGGTGACGCCCTGCTTGGTGACCGTCAGCGGGAGCTGTGCGGTGGCCGACGAGACGTTGTTCTGGGTGAAGATGGCGTCCAGGGCGGGGTCGGAGCCTATGTCGAAGGTCACCTGCATGACCATCGAACCGTCGTTGGCGCTGGTGGTTTGCAGGTAGAGCATGTCGCTTACGCCCATGACGCTCTGCGCCACGGGTGTCGCCACGGCGTTGTTGACCGTCTCGGCATCGGCGCCGTCGTACGTGGCCGAGACCTCGACCACGGGCGGCGTGATGTCGGGGTACTGTTCGATCGGCAGGTTCAGGATCGAAATCAGCCCCACGAGCACGATGACGATGGCCAGCGACAGGGCGAAGATCGGGCGCGAAACGAAAAATTTCTCCATGGCGTCACTTTTTTTCGGGGATGACCTTCATGCCGTTGTGCAGTTTCTGCTGCCCGGCCGTTACCACCAGTTCCCCGTCGATGAGCCCTTCGTCGATGCACCACATCGACCCGTACGTGTCGCCCGGGATCACCCGGCGGTACATGGCCGTGCTGTCGGGGCGTACCACCCAGACCGAATTGACGCCCTGCGCCTGGCTCACGCACGCCTGCGGCACGACCACGCGCGGCCGTACGGGGCCGACGCTGGCCTCCACACGGGCGAACTGCCCGGGTTTGAGCGAACGGTCGGGGTTGGGGAACATCACTACCAGCACGAGCGTCCCGGTCGTGCTCGACACGTCCTTGCGCGTATAGTCGTAAAGCCCCTCATAGGGGTATTCCGTGCCGTCGGCCAGCATCAGGCGAATGTCGGTGAGCAGTCCCGCGTTGTCGAAGATCGAGGTGCGCGGCCCCGCCGAGCGCAGGTATTGCGCCATCGGGATCGCCACGTCGACGGTCAGCGTGTCGATGTTCGAAATGGTCGTCAGCACCCCGAACTGCGTGCCCGGGCCCACGTAGTCGCCCACGTGTGCCGAGGTGTTGGAGATGATACCGTCGATGGGCGAGCGAAGCTCCGTATAGCCGACGTTCATGCGGGCGCTGCTGAGGGTCTGCTCGGCCGAGCGGACGGTGGCTTCGGCGGCTTTGTACTGGGCCGTATACTGATCCAACTGCGACTGGCTGATGGCGTTGATCCTGGCCAGCGGCACGGCGCGGTCGTAGTTGTTGCGGGCTTCGATCGCCTGCGCCCGGGCCGATTGCAGGGCGGCCTCGGCTGCGAGCATCGAGGTCGAAAGCTGGTCGGGGTCGATTGTGAACAACAGCTGCCCGCGCTTCACGGGCATACCGTTGGCAAACTGCTTCGTAAGCAGGTAGCCGTTCACGCGCGGCTGGATCACCGCATCGAAATTGCTCGCCAGGTAACCGATGAACTCCATGCGGTTGGGAACGCTGTCCGTGACGGCTTCGGCCACGCCGACCCTGAGCGGGGGCATGGCGGTTTCGGGCTTGTGCCTGCTGCACCCCGCGAGGAGTACGGCGAGCAGCCCCGTGATAAGGAAAAGTCTGTTCATACCGGGATGTTTTACACCCTTGCAGGGGCAAAAAACGTACCGTGAACAGGGTGACAGCTAGTTAAAAAGGGGATTATATGCTAAAAAAAGCTGATTTTTTTAACTGCAAATGATGATGTTTAGATAATTTTTATATCTTTGCGTTGATAACAAACCCAAATTAATATAAAAGTTATGAAAGAATTAGTAGCAAAGATCAATGCCGAGTACGAGGTATTCGCAGCAAATGCAGCAGCACAGGTGGAGAAAGGCAACAAGGCTGCCGGTACCCGTGCCCGCAAGTCCGCACTGGAGATTTCTAAGCTGATGAAGGAATTCCGCAAGATTTCCGTAGAGGCTGCGAAATAATCGCTGACTACGTAGACGCAACAAAGGCTGTCCTTTTGGGCAGCCTTTGTTGTTTTCGTGCCGTATGCGGATCGTTCCCGCGGCAAGCCGTACGGTCGCGGCGCAGGTCAGGGCTCGATGCCGAATTTGCGGAACACCTCCATATCCTCTGCGGAGAGGCCCGTCTTGCGGAACGGTACGGCCTCGTTGTGGTCGTTCAGGTAACGGCGCGGCCGGGTGCGGTCGTAGCCCGCGTTGACCAGCGACACGCCCGTGTCGATGTAATTTCCCCGGATCGAAGCCATGTCGGCCATGGTATGGAACAGCGCATGGGTCGTGGCGGGCACCGTGGCGTTTGCCTCGGCGGCAGCGGCCTTGTCGGGGAAATTCTGCCGGTAAGCGTCGGAGAACCACGCCAGCGAAGCGACGTAGAGCTGGTAGGCCGTCGTCGTGGGCGAAGCGTGCAGGAACCGTTCGCGCCTGTCATCGAGGATGTCCTCGCCGTGGTCGGCGCAGTAGAGCAGCGCCGACGAAGTCCCGCGCAGCCCGCGCAGGTACTGGATCGTCTCCGAGAGGAAGAAATCCGTGTAGAGGATCGAATTGTCGTAGGCGTTGCGGAGCGTCTGCACGTGTTCCCGTGAGATCGCCACGTCGTCGTCGGGGCGGAACTGCGCAAACTCGCGCGGGTAACGCTGGTGGTAACTGAAGTGCGAGCCGTAGCAGTGGAGTATGAAGAGCATCTTCTGCGCCTTGTTGCCTTCCACGGCGCGGCGCACCTCGTCCAGCAGCTGCATGTCGTGGCGCGGCGAGCGGATATAGATCAGGTGGTCGGCGTCGCGGGCGAGTTTGTCGATCATGGCGCCCTGCGGCGACTGGTTGGAGATGAACCAGGTCTCGAAACCGGCCTCGTTGAACAGCGCCGGGAGCCCCTTGCGGCGGTAGAGTTCGGGATGTTCGTCGGTCGCAACGGACGAGAGGATCAGCGGCACGCTCTTGTGCGTGGTGTTGCTCTGCGTGAGCATGTCGCGGAAAACGATCAGGTCATCGACCTGCGAAAGGCGGGGATTCGTCTCGCGGTCGTAACCGTACAGCTGCCAGTTCATCGCACGCGAGGCTTCGCCGATGACGTAGACGTATATCTCGCGCCCCGGTGCCTGGGCCGTGCGCGACGCACCGTAGGTGAAATCCTCCGAGGTCTCCTCGAAATTGTAGGCCTTGCGGAATTCCGTGGCACTCAGGTGTACGTTGTAGAGCACGTTGAGCGGGAAGATCTCGTCCCGCAGCACGTGCCGGTCTTCGCTCACGCGGTAGGCCGGCCACAGCGCCAGCATGCCCAGCGCCATGAGCACCGCCCCGGTCAGTCCGACGTTCATGCGCGTGGTGCGCGATATCTGCCGTTTGTGCCCGATTTCGCGCGCGGCGAACCACAGCAGCGGCAGGGACATCACGCAGACCAGGATCACGGAGGGGTAGATGTTGCTCAGCAGCTCGCCCGCTTCGCCCGGGTTGGTCGTCACCAGGTTGGTGAACATGTCCGTGGCGATGATCGAGTTGCCGAAGAGGTACAGCAGCACGATCTGGAACGCGCACAGGAAAATGAACGGGAACGCCAGCCAGATCATTATGCCCGAACGGCGCAGCGCCACGCTCCACATCATGTAAAATCCCAACGGCATCAGTATCAGCGCCTCGACCGTCCAGACGGAGTAGGGTTCGGTATTGGCCAGCACGCAGTTGGGGATAATCAGCGCGACAAAGAAATAGACGGTCAGCAGCGTGGTGAAACGGCTGCGGGTTTTGACCGTCCGTTGCCGGTTATGTTTGTTCGGATCAGCATTCATATCTTTACTAACCTAAAAAGCTTCGTTCAGGCTCAGCAGGAATCCGCTGGTTTTCTTGCCGAAGCCGTAATCGAGCCGCACATTGACCCGTTTTTTCAGCTCCCATCGCAGGCCGACGCCATAGTTGGGAAGCGTTTCCGACCAGTCGAACCGGTCGAGACTGTTGAATACGTTGCCGGCACCGCCCCATACCGTGCAGCCGATACGCCGCCAGATGCGCTGGCGCAACTCTACCTGGAAGGTAATCATGTCGTTGTCCGTATAGCGCCCCTGGTAGTAACCGCGCATGCGCTGCGAACCGCCCATGCGGGCCAGCATCGGCCACGGGGTGCCTTCGGAGTTGAACTCCGCGTAGAGGTCGGTGGCGATCAGTCCACCTTTCCACACCTGCCGGTACCAGTCGGCCGTGAAGGTCGTGCGCCACAGCGACTTGCCGCAGTTGCCAAGCCCCTTGGCGTAGAAAGTCTCCTCCAGGCTGACATAGATGCCCCGGTACGGGTTGGGGATGAAGTCGCGCGAGTCGTACTCGAGGATGGCTCCGATGCCGGTGGCAGTGTAGTGCGTTTTCTGCCCGTACTCCTGCAGGTAGCCCTCGCTGCGGGCGTCAAATTTCTTGCCCTGCGTGTGCTCGAAGCTCAGGATGCCGCCCACATAGGTGCTGGGCAGCACGCGGTGCAGGTAACGCCCTTTTACCAGGTAGCGTTTCTCGTTGTACGACCCCTCTTCGTTATACCGTCCGTCGTGGTAGCCGATGCCCCACATGTCGCGGGGCGCCGAGGCGAACATTACCGTGTAGTCGATGCGCTTGCTGTTGCGGGCGAAGATGTTGTTGCCCGTGACCCCCAGCGCATAGAATCCCGAAATCGAGACATTGGCGAAGATCGAGATGTCCGAGGGTGCCGTCACCGAGTCCGTGCGGTCGATGCGGTAGAGGCCCGCGGCCAGCAGCCCGATGCCGAGGCTCGTATTCTTCGAGTAGCTCGGCCCCCCCGCGAAAGTGAAGTCGATCTTCTTTTCGAACGTGCGGTCGGTGGTCGAACCTTCGAAGTATTTTACGACGCGGCGCAGGAACGGCGGGCGCTTTTCGGCCTGCGGTTCCTCTTCCTGCCCCGGAAGCGGGGTGTACGTATAGTGCAGCGTATCGCTGCCGTTGATGTATACCTCCTGCTCCTGTGCCCGTCCGTGCAGAACGAAACCCAGGGCAAAGCATACAACGGCTATCCTGCGCAGCATCCGGCTATTTGTACTTCTCGATTGTTTCGTAGAAATCGGCCTTGTCCTGCTCCGAGAGCACGCCCTTGCGCAGGAATACCAGCTCGCCTTCCTTCGATACGATCATCAGCACGAACTGGTTGTTGCAGTCGCCCAGCTCCCATGCCGTGCTCAGGATGCGATCCTGGTCGGCCAGTACCAGCGCGCCGTTCTTGGCCGTGCGCTTCTTGGCCATGTTGCGGGCCATGCCGTTGGGAACCATCGGTGCGTCCTTGAGGTTCATCACCCCGAAGCCGTAGATGTTGTCCCCCTGTGCGCGGTGGTTCTCCTCCAGCTCGACCGTGAAGTCGTTGTTCTGCTTGTGGCGGTCGGGGTCTACATAGAATATCATCAGGTTCTTCTCGCCCCAGTACGGCAACTTGGCCGGTTTGCCGTCGAGGTCGAGCACTTCGACATTGTTCACTTTGCGCGGCAGTTCCTGTGCTGCAGCTGCGGATGCCGTGAGCGAGAGGGCCGCCAGCATCGCGATTACTTTCATCTTCATTATATTCTGTTTTTTGGTTTTAAATGAAAACAAATCGGGACAAAGTTACAATATTTCCGCCAACATACCGACCGGCAGGCGATCTAATATTGTTCTCTTCGTTCAATTTTTTCGTTTCGCAGGGAAAAGGGCCGTGTCGAATGCGTACAGCCCGCCGCCGGACATGGCCAGAAAAACATAGACCCCCAGCCAGGTGAATGCCAGCGTCCCGAAACCCGGGGCGCCCCAGAGCAGCACCCCGAGGATTCCCGCCGCCATGACGATGGCCGATGCCCGTACCCACAGACCCATGATTATCAGGGTGGCGAGCACCACTTCGACCAGCGAAACGATGACGAATACGGCCGGGCTGCCGGCGAATGCGAAAGAGGGATACGAGTTGACGATCTCGTTGTAATCCTGTATTTTGCCTATGTTGTGGAAGAACATCATGCCTCCCGCGAACAGGCGCATGTACAATACGGCCCAATCCATGTGCCTGCATTGTGCGATCCGTTCACCGATTCTTTTTTCCATGCCCCGTGCCGTGCAATTTGCATTCCAAACCCCCGCACGGCGAATATCCGGCACGCCGCACCGCCTCAATCGTCCTGCCGGGCGAAAGACCAGTGCGTATGTACGATCTCCCAACCGCCGGACGTTGCGGCCGTGTAAACTTCCGTGCAGTGCATCCTGAACACCTGCCCGTCCCTGAGGGCCTCGTAATCGTATGCCAGGACGGCAGCGCCCGGCGACAACCGCACGACGGGGTCGATCATCCGGTACGTGTCGATCCTGACTTTGCCCCTGACCGTGCCGTAGTACTCTCCGAGGGCTTTTTGCCGATGAGTTTGCGTCCGAGAGCCGGGTCGAAATAAACTACGTCGCCGGACGTGAGTTCGAGGAACCCGTCGGGGTCGCCCTGGTTCCACCGCTCCAGTGCCCGCCGTTCCAATGCGATGATTGCGGCTTCGGGATCCCCGCCGCAGGGGGTGTGGTTCGTGTGTCGGTTCTAAAATTAAATAAATTTAGGATGTATGCCGTGTCGGACTTGTTATACCGCGGGTTGCCGGCACAGGCTCCGCCTTTTGGACGGGCAGCGGCACGGCACGACCCGATAAATTTGGCACTCCTCGCGTCTTGTACTATCTTTGCGGCCATGGAAACAAAGATACTTTTCGTTTGTTTGGGGAATATTTGCCGCTCCCCGGCTGCCGACGGAATCATGCGGCACATCGTCCGCGAACGCGGGCTCGGGGCGGAGGTTGCGGTCGACTCGGCCGGGACATATGCCGGGCACACGGGCGAATTGCCCGATGCCCGCATGCGGCGGGCTGCGTCGCGCCGCGGTTACGAACTGACGCACCGTGCCCGGCAGATCCGCGAGGAGGACTTCGGGAAATTCGACATGATCGTGGTGATGGACGACCGCAACTACGAGCACGTGCACCGACTGGCGCCGTCGCGTGCGGATGCCGCCAGGATCTTCCGTATGCGGGAGTTTTTCAGCCGTCACCCCGGCTGGGATCATGTTCCCGATCCCTATTACGAAGGGGCCGAGGGCTTCGAGCTGGTGCTCGACATGCTGGAAGACGGCTGTGAGGGAATCCTCGCGCACCTCGGGAAATAGGCTGCCGGAATACCGGGCGGACGGGTGCAGGTGTCATTTGTCGGAAAACCCTGCCGGCACCGCGGCTCGGAATGCGAAACACCGGCCCGGAAATACCTGGCCGGAGCGTTCATGTTCCGGGAATCCCTTAGAAATCGAGCCCGAAGCTGATGCTGTACGTGTTGTGCAGCAGTGTCTCCTTGCGTGCGATCAGGTAGGCGAAATCGAGGCGCAGGTGCAGGAACCGCACGCCGGCGCCGACCGACCCGTAGGTGGGGTAGTAATTCCGCCGTTCGCCATAGTGGTAGCCTGCCCGCAGCTGGATGAGCTGCATGAGGTTGTATTCGGCGCCTACGGACATCTGGAACCCGCGCACCCGTGCCGGGGAGAAATAGTAGCCCCAGTCCGCCCCGACGGTTATTTCGTGGGCATCGGAGAGGAACGTATCCAGCGCCACGCCTGCC
>OGRL01003023.1_pt1 | contig 10434 bp, 7 predicted proteins | sample 1553481 | NCBI WGS metagenome assembly OGRL01 (sample SAMEA2580036, study PRJEB22360) | human gut metagenome
ACTTCGACGCGGCGGAAAAGGCTTATGCCGCGCTGGACGAAGCCGTGCACGCGCTCTTCGAGGAGGGCAACCCCGTGGGCGTGAAATGCGCCCTCTCGGTGATGGGACGCATCGGCGACACGATGCGCCTGCCGCTGGTCGCCGGATCGGAAAAACTCCGCGCGAAGTTCGAAGAGCTGATCGCCAGATACGATTTGCGCTGATTTTGCGTTTGTACCGGAAACGACCGCTATGAAACGATTGCTGCTTCTCTCACTGCTGGTTCCGGCGCTGGCCGCCGCCGGAGTCCCCGACGAGGACATGATCCTCGACCGGACGATGGACGCCCAGTCCGCGTTCTACTACCCCGCGCTGATGATGCGCTACAACGCGGGCGACGAGACGCTGACCGACGAGGATTACCACTACCTCTACTACGGATACGCCTACCGCGACGAATACAAGCCGCTGGCCGTGAACCCCGATCTGGACAAAATGCTGATGCTGGCCTCGGGCATCGACCCCGACAAACCCGACAGGGCCACGCTGGAAACGATGGTCTCGGTGGGAAACGACGCCCTGAAACGCGATCCGTTCAGCCCCAAAATCCTCAACCTCATGTCGTTCGCCTACGGTGCGCTGGGCGACAAGGAGCAGGAAAAAGCCTGGTCGGACCGCATGAACGGCGTCATCCGCACGATCCTCGGCTCGGGCGACGGATTCACGCAGAAGACCCCGCGCCATGTGCTGATGTTCGACCACGCGCTCGACGTGCTGGCCGCCGAAGGGCTTTCGTTCGGCAAGGCGCGCATCGTCAGCCGCACGGTGGAGTTCGTGCCGCTGGTCGTTCCCTATGTGGTCGAGGGCAAGAAGCGCAAGGGATTCTATTTCGATTTCAGCCGCGTCTACTGGAACAAACCCGAGGGTTACACCTACCAGCGCGACCGCACGTGGCAGTTCAACAACCTCAAACCCCGCACCTATAAATGATCCGCATTCTCCGGCATACGCTCTGCCTCGCCCTGCTGCTGACGCTCGCGGCCTGCGAAAAAGACCGGGAGCCGCGAATCGAGGTCTCGACGGGAGAGATTCACCTCCCGGGCGACGCTTCGTCCGGAACGACGTTCACCGTGTCGGCCGAAGAACCGTGGACGCTGTCGTATACCGGCGAGGGATTCGCCGTGACGCCGGACGGCGGCGCCCGCGGGGAGACGACGGTCACGGTGACCGCTTCCGAACCCAACTCCGCCAAGGCGCGCCGGAAGCTGGGCACGATAACCGTCCGCCACCCCGCCAACAAGGACGGCTATCCGGTCGAGGTCTACCAGCGGCCCGCCGTGGCGACGCAGACCCTTCTGCTGTACATGCCCGGACGAAGCCTGATCGACTATTACGAGCGCAACATCGAGGGCGTCAGTGCGGCCGTGACGAACCAAATCCCGGGCGACGGGCGCATTCTGGTTTGCTACCAGCCCGAGAAACATTCGTCGGCCGTCCTGCAGGAGATCCGTTACGACCCGGCGACGGAACGGTGCGAACGAACGACGCTCAAAACCTACGACGGCTTCAACGCCGGAAACCCCGAAAAGGTACGGCAGCTGTTCGCCGATGCCGCGGAGCTGGCTCCGGCCCAAAACTACGGGCTGATCATCGGCTGCCACGGCAAGGCGTGGATTCCGGTCGCCAGCGGCTCGCTCTCCTACCCGATGCGGCGTTCCGCCGAGGACGACCTATGGGCCACGCCCCCGGGGGCCAAGCAGACCCGTTCGTTCGGCGACAAGGGCTACGAACTGAACATCACGGAGCTGAAGGAGGCGCTCGAAGCGCAGCAGTTCCGTTTCGACTACCTGATCTTCGACGACTGCTTCATGGCCAACATCGAAACGCTCTACGACCTGCGTTCGGTCATCGGCTACATCGTGGCGTCGCCCTGCGAGGTCATGGGCGACGGATTCCCCTACGACCGGATCGTCCCCCACCTGTTCGAAACGGGACCGGTCGCGGACCGGCTCGCGGAAACCTGCCGGGAGTTCTGGAACCTCTACGAAAACGAATACCAGAGCACGACCTGGAAAGAGCAGTCGGGCTGCATCTCACTGGCCGTCACGTCGCAGCTGGACGCGCTGGCGGAGGTGATGCGCCGCATCAACGAAAAAGGCAAACAGCCGTTCGAACTCTCGCAGCTCCAGTACTACGAGGGACTGATGACACACCTTTTCTACGACTTGGGGCATTACGTCGAATTGAGCTGCGGCGACCCGGCGCTCGTCGAGGAATTCACGACGCAACTCGACCGGGCATTTCCCCCCGAAAGCCGTCTGTGCACGAAGCAGTTCTATTCCCAATACAACAACGGGTCGAACCCCGTGCATTTCTATACGGGCGTCTCCGTGAGCGAGCCTTCGACGAAGTACGTCGCCGAAAACCGGATGACGAACTGGTATCGGGACACGCATTAAATGAAATGAAAAGAGCGATTCTCACGAATCGCTCTTTTCATTTATGCATACAGCCCGGACTTCCTATTCATACTGCCCGGACTTCAGCCGCTCCACCTCCTCGCGGGTCAGGAACCGCCACGCTCCGCGCTTGAGGTTCTTCTTCGTGAGACCCGCATAGTAAACGCGGTCGAGTTTGGTCACGGTGTAACCCAGGAACTCGAAAATACGGCGCACGATGCGGTTGCGGCCCGAGTGGATCTCGATGCCCACCTCCTGCTTGTTCTCCTTGACGTAGGAAATCTCGTCGGCGAAGATCTCGCCGTCTTCGAGCGTGACGCCCTCGGCGATGCGGTCCATATCGGCGCGCGTCAGAGGTTTGTCGAGCGTCACCTGGTAGATTTTCTTCTTCTTGTAGGAAGGGTGCGTCAACTGCTTCGTAAGGTCGCCGTCGTTGGTGAACAACAGCAGCCCGAGGCTGTTCTTGTCGAGACGTCCCACCGGGTAGATGCGCTCCGTGCAGGCGCCCGAGACCAGCTCCATGACCGTCTTTCCGGCATGGGGATCGTCGAGCGAAGTGACGTAGCCCTTGGGCTTGTTCAGCACCAGGTAGACCTTCTTCTCGCCCTGCACCGGCTCGTCGTTGAACCGCACTTCGTCGGTCGGCAGCACCTTGGTTCCCAGTTCGGTGACGATCTTGCGGTTGACCGAAACGACGCCCGCCGTGATGAAATCGTCGGCCTCGCGGCGCGAGCAGATACCCGACTGGGCGATGAAGCGGTTCAGGCGCATCTCGCCCGTCTGCTTCTCGGGATTGAATTTCGGATACGACGCCGGTTTGTCGTCGTGTTTCTTATAGGCAGGTTTGAACGGTTTGTCGACGAACTTCCGGTCGCCGAATTTCTTATCCCCGAATTTTTTCTCGCCGAACTTCTTCTCGCCGTAGGGCTTGTCGCCGAACTTCTTGGGTCCGAATTTCTTCTCGCCGTAGGCCGGCTTATCGCCGTAACTGCGGCGCGGACGCTCCTCGTCGCTGCGGTGACGGTCACCGTCGTAGCGGGGTTTGTCGCCGAAGGAACGTCGCGGACGGTCGTCGTCCTGACGCTGACGGTCGCCATACGAACGCGGCTTATCGTCGTACTGACGCTGACGGTCGCCATAGGGACGCGGGCGGTCGTCATACGAACGGCGCGGGCGGTCGCCCTCCCCGCGGGATTTGTCGCCGTAGTGCGGCTTCTCGAAGACCGGACGGTTGTCGGCCGTGAAATGGGGGTTATACGAAGCCCGGCGTTCGGGCCTGTTTTCAAAGGAGGGTTGCTCCGAATCGGCGGCATCACGCTGCAAACGCGGGCGACGCTCGACACGCTCCGCCGTAGCCACTACGGTGCGCTTGCGTTTGTCGCGTCCGAAGCGTTCAAGCACCGGGGTCGAGTCGTTTTTAGGATCTTTCATTTTCTATTCGTCTAATAAATTATCGGGGGCAGGGACCGGAACGTGCCGACCGGGTTCACGCGCGTGATACCGGACGCAGCCCGTCCGAGCCGGTTTCCACCCGGCAAAGGTAATCCATTTTTCCGGATTATAACACATAACGTGCCCGATTTCAACCGTTTTAGGAATAATTGCGCCGGAAGGCGACAAAACGCCTGCTTTTGCCGTATCTTTGCCGAAAAATAACTCCCCGACGACCGGCGGCATTCCGGCAGAAGCCCCGCGCCGCCCGGCATCGGCTGCGACACCCGATCCTGCGTTATGAACATGAACCGCGAAATACTGCGCATTGCGCTCCCCAATATCGTCTCGAACATCACCGTGCCGCTCATGGGCATCGTCTCGACGGCGATCGCCGGGCACTGGGGTTCGGATACGGCCGCAACGATCGGCGCGCTGGCCATCGGCGTGTCGATCTTCAACTTCATCTACTGGAACTGCTCGTTCGTGCGCATGGGAACCAGCGGGCTGACGGCCCAGGCGTTCGGCGCGGGCGACTTCCGCGAGTGCACCAACATGCTGGCCCGCGCGCTGTCGGTGTCGGCGGTGATGGGTGTGCTGATGATCCTGCTCCAATACCCCGTGGGAGAACTGGCCCTCTGGGCCATGAACGGCAGCGAAATGACCCGCGACTACTTCTACGCCCGCATCTGGGCCGTGCCGGCGGGCATCGTGCTCTTCGGGTTCAACGGCTGGTTCACGGGGATGCAGAACGCCATATTCCCCATGCTGACGGCCGTCACGGTCAACATCGTGCACATCCTTTGCAGCCTCTGGTTCGCCTTCGGGATGGATATGGGCATCGTGGGCATCGCCTACGCCTCGGTGATCGCCCAATGGACCGGCGTGGCGCTCTCGGCGCTGCTGCTCGCCGCCAAATACCGTCCGATCCTCACCGGGATCGACTGGTCGGAGGTGCTGGACCTCAAACCGCTGAAGACGTTCTTCATCATCAACCGCGACATCATCCTGCGCACGTTCTGCATCGTCGCGGTCTACACCTTCTTCACCGGGGCGTCGGCACGCATGGACGACCCCGCGCTGCTGGCCGTGAACACCCTGCTGCTGCAACTCTTCACGCTCTTTTCCTACATGAACGACGGCTTCGCCTACGCCGCCGAAGCACTCACGGGCCGGTTCATCGGCGCCCGCGACGGCATGTCGCTGCGCGACTGCCTGCGAAAGTGCATCTTCTGGGGAACGATGGTGTCGGTGGTCTTCGTGGGCATCTACCTCGTCTGGTGGCGCGACCTGGTGGGCGTGTTCGTAGACCACTCGGCGCCCAACGCCGGGGTGATCGAGGAGCTGGCGGGACGCTACATCGTCTGGATCATCCTCATCCCGATCGCCTCGGCCATGCCCTTCATCATGGACGGCATCATGGTCGGAGCCACCGAAACGCGCGTCATGCGCGACTCGATGTTCTGGGCCACGGCGGCCTATTTCGCCATTTACTACGCCTGCTACCCGCTGATCGGCAACAATGCCCTGTGGCTGGCCTTCACGCTCTACATGTTCCTGCGCGGAGTGATCCAGTTCTTTATGACCCGCCGGCTGAAAACCATCTACGACAAGATCGCATAGGACCCGGACAACCGCCAGTCGCGCCACCCCTCGGGACGGATCGCCGCGGGAAATCGGCCGCCGTCACACGGCAGCAGGAGAAGACGAATCCGTATTCGTTGCGCTCGGTGGTCGAAGCGGCCGTGATGAAACTGTCGGCCTTGCAATGGATCGTCGAACACTCGAACAGCACGATCGAAGGGCCGAAAATGAAGTCGGCGGTTCCCTCGACATAACAATTCTCGACATGTACGCGCGAAACGTAGCCGCGAGCAAAGAAGGTGTCCTGATCGCCGATGAGCGCACAATGATACAGATGGATGCGGTCGCCGCGGGTTTCGAGCGCCACGGCCTGCCCTACCCTTCCGGCATCGTTCTCGACGGTCAGGCAATCCAGATAGACATCGTCGGCCTGAACGGACATCGTATAACTGTCGTAGGTGGTCAGCTCGCGGCCGTCGACGACTTTGCCGGCATAGTCGCCCCAGACGATGCGGGTTTCAGCCATTTCATCGCCCAGAATCCGGACCTTGTCCTTATAGACGTCGAGCGTCACCTTCTCGCGATAGACGCCGGGCATAATCCGCACCGTGCGCCACTCCGCAGGCTTCGACGGCAGGGCGTCGAAACACGCCTGAATGGTCCGGAAATCCCCGCCGCCGTTGCAGTCGACGGTATAGACCTTCTCTGCCGAGGCGACGAACGAGGACAGGAGAAGGATCGTTATGATTACAGCGGATTTCATCATAGGTTCGGTGAACGCAATTACACGCTACAACGTCACCCCCGTCTTGAAGATGGCGATCTCCTTGAAACCCGTCTCCTCGTGCTTGAGACGCTCGCCGCCGGCCGTGGCCAGCACCTTGCCGATGAAACGCTCCAGCACGGCCTGCGGCTCCTCGTCCTCGACCAGCGTGCCGGCGTTGAAGTCGATCCAGTTGGCCTTGAACTCCGCGAGCTGCGTGTTGGTCGAAATCTTCATCGTGGGCACGAACGACCCGAAAGGCGTGCCGCGTCCCGTGGTGAAGAGCACCAGCTGGCAGCCCGAGAGAGCCAGCGCCGAAGCGGCCACCAGGTCGTTGCCCGGAGCCTGCAAGAGGTTCAATCCCGGCTTCGTGACGGGCTGTGCGTAGGTCAGCACGTCGACGACGGGCTGCGCCCCGCCCTTCTGCACGCAGCCGAGCGATTTCTCCTCAAGGGTCGTGATGCCGCCCTTCTTGTTGCCCGGCGAGGGATTTTCATAAATCGGCTGGTCGAACCGGCGGAAATAGCGTTTGAAATCGTTGATCAGCGAGACCGTTCCGTCGAAAACCCGGCGGTCCGCGGCGCGGTCCATCAGGATCGTCTCGGCGCCGAACATCTCGGGAACCTCCGTCAGCACCGTCGTGCCGCCCTGCGCGATCAGCCAGTCGGAAAACAGCCCTACCAGCGGATTGGCCGTGATGCCCGAGAAACCGTCCGAGCCGCCGCACTTCAAGCCCAACTTGAGGTAAGCAAGCAGAAGCGGCTGACGCTTATCGGCTTTGGTCTTTTCGACCAACCCGCGGCAGATTTCGAATCCCGCCTCGATCTCGTCCTCGACCTCCTGGGCGACGAGGAACTTCACCCGCTCGTCGTCCCATTGGCCGATCACCTCTTTCAGGGCCGACACCTGGTTGTTCTCGCACCCGAGGCCCAGCACCAGCACGGCGCCCGCATTGGGGTGACGCACCAGCGCAGCCAGCGCCCGCTGCGTATTGGCGTGGTCGTCGCCCAGCTGCGAACAACCGTAATTGTGGGTGTAGACCCGCACGTCGTCGAGGTGCGAGCAGTCGCACTCGCGCTTCACACGCTCCGCGATGGCCTGCGCCTGCCCGTTGACGCACCCCACCGAGGGCACGATCCACAACTCGTTGCGAATGCCCATCGTATCGTTCCCGCGCAGGTAACCCATCACCCGCACGTCGCGCTTCGGGCACCCGACATCGTAAACCTTGGGGACATAGGTGTATTCGAGGTCGTCGCGGAGGTTGGTTTTCAGGTTGTGCGTGTGAATCCACCCGCCCTGCGGCACGTCCTGCGTGGCGTGACCGATGGGATAGCCGTACTTCACGACGTTCTCGCCCGCGGCGATGTCGCGCAGGGCGAACTTATGGCCGCGCGCAACGTCCTCGCGGAGCGTCACGGCGACGCCCTCGACATCGAGCGTCTCGCCCTCGTGCAGGTCGTCGGCCAGTGCGACGGCGACATTGTCCGCAGCGTTGATTTTCAGAAACCGTTTCATATCAATAAAATAAGCCGCATGTCCGGGTCCCGCAAAGCCCCCGCCGAGGCGGGGGTTCGGGGGTGGATCGGACTTGTGAACACGACCGGAGGCCGTGCCACGAACCGTCCGAAACGCCGCACCGGAACAGCTGACTGGTTACGCTCCTAAAAACTTCTTCAAGGCATCTTTCATGCCCAGCGTCTCGATGTCGCGGACATAGCCCGCAACGGTCCCGATGAAGCCCGGAACCTCCGAGAAATCGACGGTGAAGATGCCGCTCTCCTTCACGATCTTCGCGATCGTAGCCTCCATGTCGGCCGAATCCCAGTTGGCGCAGATGTAGTCCACGAACTCCCTCGTGTCGTCGGGTTCGAAACCGCTGTTCGGCCCGTAGAGGGTCATCAGCGCGGCGAACGTGAATGCTTCGCGTTCGGCCAGCCGCTGCGCCTTGAACCAGTTGTCGCGCACGGTCGGATAGTTGCGCGCCTCCCATTTCGAAAGCGAGTTGAGCGAAATGGACCGGAGCATGTGCTTGATGAAGGGGTTGTAGAAACGCTCCAGAATCCCGGCGGCGAACTTCTTCAGCTCGTCCCGGTCCTCGTCGATCATCGGGATCACCTCCTCGGCAACCATGTCGTTGACGAACCGCTCGATGTCGGGCGTATTGAAAGCGTCCATCACCGTCTCGCAGCCCATTTGCAGGGCGATGGGCACCATGCCCGTATGCGACCCGTTCAGGATGCGGACCTTCTTGTCGCGGAACTGCTTGATCGAGGGCATGAAAACGACGTGCAGCCCCGCCTTGTCCAGCGGCAGTTCCTTCATCACCTCCTTGTAGCCCGGGCCGCCGATGGCCCACAGGTGGTACAGCTCGGCCTTCACCACGAGGTTGTCGTCATAGCCGATCTCCTCCCTGATCTCGCCGATCTGCTCGCGCGGGAAGCCCGGGACGATGCGGTCCACGAGCGTGTCGCAGAAGTGGCAGCTGTTTTCGACCCAGTCGATGAAATCCTGCCCGAGCTTGTGGTATTCGGCGTGTCTGATGACGTATTCGTGGAGCGTCGAGCCGTTGTTCTCGATCAGCTCGCAGCAGATGATGCAAAGGCCCTTGGTCGGGTCGCCGTTGAAATGTTTGAACCGCTTGTACAGCAGCGCCGTCATCTTGGCGGGGTACGACTTCGGCGGACAGGCCGTCAGATCGTCGCCCTCCTCGTAGCGGATGCCCGCCTCGGTGGTGTTCGAAATGGTGATCTTCAGCTCCGGCGAGAGGAAATACGCCTCGTATTTCGCATAGTCCACATAGGGATTGAACGAATCCATGATGCTCTTCACCAGCCGCACGTCCTTCTTGGGCCGTTTGTTCTCGATGCCCTCCAGATAGACGTGGTACATGTTGTCCTGCCGGTGCATCAGGTCGATCATCCCCAGCACCTTGCGCTCGGGGTCGATGATCGGCTGGCAAACGGCCACGCCTGCATCCATGACGCCCTTCTCGTTGGCGATGTCGATCTGCCAGTCCACGAAGGCTCTCAAGAAGTTGCCTTCGCCGAATTGCAGGATGCGAACGGGGCGGCCGACCGTTTCGACGGTCGACTTGTTCAGTTGCTTGATCATTGTATGTCCGGTTTTTAAGTTAATCCAATACAATCGGTTTGTATTTCGGAACCAGCGTCTTCATCACGATCCAGCCGATGAGGTAAGCCACGGCGCAGATGCAGAAGACGACGAAATATCCGGCGGGCTTACCCTCGAAACCCATGAACTGCATCGCCGTTTCGTCGGCATATACGAACAGCCAGCCGGCGAACCATTGCAGGATCATCGAGCCTACGCCGCCGGCCATGCCGCCGATGCCCGTCACGGTGGCGATCGCCGACTTGGGGAACATGTCGCCGATGGTCGAGAAGATATTGGCCGACCACGACTGGTGCGCCGCGCCGCCCAGACCGATCAGGATGATCGGGAACCACGGCGAGATCGTGCCCATGGGCTGCGCCAGCAGCACCAGCAGCGGAATGAACGCGAAGATCAGCATGGCGCGCATGCGTGCCGCATAGGGGTTCAGCCCCGTCTTGTTGATGATGATCGTCGGAAGCTTGCCGCCGTAGATCGACAGCATCGTGATGGCATAAAGTGTGAAGATCAGCGCCACGCCCAGCCCTTCGGACATCTTGATCCCAAACTGCGAATTGAGGTACGAGGGGGTCCAGAAGAGGAAGAACCACCACACGCCGTCGGTCATAAACTTGCCGAAGGCGAAGGCCCACGTCTGTTTGAACGAAAGCGTTCTCCAGAACGAGATCTTCTCGCCCTCCTGCTCCTTGCCGACCGTCTCGCCGTCGACCACTTCGTGCTGATCCTGCTCGATATACTCCAGCTCGGCGGCATTCACCTTCGGATGGTCCGAGGGTTTCTTGTACATGAAGACCCAGAAGCCCATCCAGACGAAGCCCAGGGCGCCGATCACGATGAAGGCCATCTCCCAGCCCCAGGCCTTCGCCAGCAGCGGAATGGTCAGCGGGGCGAACAGCGCGCCGATCGAAGCGCCGGCATTGAAGATCGAGGTGGCGTAGGCGCGGTCCTTCTTGGGGAAGTACTCGGCGGTCACCTTGATGGCTGCCGGGAAGTTGCCCGCCTCGCCCAGGGCGAGGATGCAGCGCGCGGCGATGAAGAAATACATGCTGACCATGGCGATGGTCGCGGCCAGGGCCGACCCGG
>OGRL01003037.1_pt1 | contig 10406 bp, 8 predicted proteins | sample 1553481 | NCBI WGS metagenome assembly OGRL01 (sample SAMEA2580036, study PRJEB22360) | human gut metagenome
TGTATGTCTCGGGATTTTGGCATATTCATGCCAAAACACCTCGCGGGATAGTGGTATGTGAACCGTAACATTTTTTCACTTTCAACACTCTTTTTCTATCATTTCATATAATTTTGCCAACGCTTCCTTAATACCGCCAACCTCATCGATCAGCCCTTCTTTTACTGCCTCTTTTCCTTCCAGCATGGTTCCTACATCTTTTACCAGCTGAGAAGTATCAAGCATCAGCTCTTCCAGACGTTTCTGAGATGCTCTGGAGTGTTCGGAAATAAATGTAGTGATACGGTCCTGAATTTTCTCCATATTCCGGTAAGTCTGAGCCACTCCGATAAACATACCATTGGAACGTACCGGATGGATCACCATCGTAGCACTTGGTACTGCGAAAGAATAGTCCGCAGATACGGCCATCGGAACTCCGATAGAATGTCCGCCGCCCAGAACCAGTGACACTGTTGGTATACTTAATGAGGCAATCATCTCTGCAATGGCAAGCCCAGCCTCCACATCTCCTCCCACTGTGTTTAAAAGGATCAGCAAGCCTTCTATTTCTTCATCATCCTCAATGATGGCAAGCTTTGGAAGTACATGCTCATATTTTGTAGTTTTGGAATGGGAGGGTGCAGACTCATGACCTTCCACCTCACCAATGATGGTCAGAAGCTCTACCTTGTGTTTTCGGGAATTGCTGTTTAAAACCACCTGTCCCATATCTTTGATCTGCTCATTGGTACTTTCCTGAACTTTATTTTCTGACTCCTGTGTCTCACAGTTTTGCAGCTTCATCCCTGTTTCAGACTCTTCTCTTTTTTCTCCATATCTGTTTTCAGACATAAAAATACCTCCATTTTCTCTATGGAGGTATTATGTGTGTTTCTTTTATAAACTATACATGTCCGACAGCAATAACCCAAAACAGGCAGTCTCAATATACCTGCGGTATTTTACTGCTCATCCCAGTTTGTCCAGTAATCTGTGACATCATCGTCATCATCCAGAAGATCCAGAGTTCTCTGAAGATCCTTGAGTGCCTGCTCATCTGTAAGCTCCACATAAGTCTGAGGAATCATGGCAACCTGTGCTTCTGCAATAGGCAGACCTGCTTTTTCCAGAGCTTCGCGAACTGCACTGAAATCATCCGGAGCAGTGAGAATCTCATAACTGTCCTCTTCCTCGCTGAAGTCCTCAGCACCGGCATCCAGAGCAAGCATCATAATCTCGTCTGCATCCATCTCACACTCTTCTTTGTCAATAATGATCTGACCTTTCTGATCAAACATATAGGATACACATCCCTGAGTTCCGATGCTTCCGTTACCCTTTGTAAATGCATTACGTACATTACCTGCTGTACGGTTCTTGTTGTCTGTCAGAGTCTCAACAATGATAGCAACACCGTTCGGGCCATAGCCTTCATATACAGCTTTCTCGTAGTTGTCTGCAGAATCAGCACCTGCTGCTTTTTTGATACCACGTTCAATTGTATCGTTTGGCATGTTGTTTGCTTTCGCTTTGGCAATTACATCACGAAGTTTGCTGTTATTATTCGGATCCGGACCGCCTGCTTTGACAGCCATAACCAGCTCACGTCCGATTACTGTAAAAATCTTACCTTTTTTTGCATCGTTTTTCTCTTTCTTATGCTTAATGTTTGCAAATTTTGAATGTCCTGACATCTTTCTTTCTCCTTTTGTTAATTATTTTTATCTGCTGCTGTTTATACAGCAACATTATTATCCCGCTCCACCTTAACCTTGCCAATGGTTTTATTACCAATAGACAAGATCGTAAAGCAGTATCCAATCGCTTTTATGCTTGTATCAACATCCTTATCTGTAGGAATATGTCCCAGAATATTGGTCAGATAACCGTTCAGTGTTTCAAACTCTGTATCCCCAAAATCTGCATCCAACTCTTCTTCCACATCCTCCAGATAAGCAAGCCCGTCAATGATCAGACTGTTATCTTTCTGTGCGCGGATCGTAATTTCATCCTCATCATATTCATCCAGAATATCTCCGACAATCTCCTCCAGAATATCCTCCATGGTAACGATCCCGGCTGTCTGGCCATATTCATCCACAACAATTGCCATATGAATCTTTCTGGCCTGCATAGTATGAAAAAGATCTCCAATCCCCCTTGTTTCAGGAATCAGGGATGCCTGGCGGATAATTCCGGGCAGTTCCTTCAACGGTTTGAACTTCGCCCAGGGATTCTGTGTCATAAACTTAAGCGCATCTTTATAATGGACAATTCCTTTGATATTGTCAATATTCTCCTCATATACCGGATAACGGGAATTCCCCTCTTCCAGCATAGTGTCAATCATGTTCTTGAGCAATATCTCCTCGTCAAAGGCCACCACATTCTTTCTGTGAGTCATGATATCATGGGCTTCTGTCTCATTAAAAGATATGATATTCTGGATCATTTCCGCCTCATTCTCCTGGATGACGCCCTGTTCATGAGCTTCATCTACAATGGAAATGATTTCCTCTTCTGTGACAGACTTTTCTGTACGGTTTATCTCCACACCAAAAGGCACTGCTGCCAGTCTGGCGATCCAGGTGACAGATACAGTAAAAGGCTTTAACAGATTCAGCCAGAAATGTACCAGGTTCAGATACTTATATGCATAAGCTTCAGGATGATAAGTACCAACCCGCCGAAAAGCCAGAATACCGATTGCAGCAAGAAAAATCACACACAATGCCATTACCAGGATCAGTGCAGGCACATGCTTTATGTATGGATAAAATGCATCCACAGCATATGGGACCAGAAAAGTACCAAAACAAATACCACATGCCATTACGATCAGCGGAATTGCATTGACAAACTGCGCCGGTTTGTCGATCAGAGCCATCAGCATCTGTGCTTTTTTATCGCCTTCCTCTGCTTTCTTCTGTGTATCATTCTCACTTATGTTTCTCAGCGCTGCGGCAAACCCGTAAAAGATTCCATTCAGCCACAACAGTAACAGTAAAACAAATAAGCCCCAGAGGGGCATACTACTGCCATCTTCCATTATATTATTCAGTCTCCTCCTTATTGAATATGCGTAATTACTGGTAAAATATATCACTTTCTCCATTAATCGTCAAGATACTGACCGGACAGAGATACCAAAAATTACTGTTCATTTATTGTTCACGCACTACTATCCGAGACATGCAAGCCAAAAAATCGTAATACCGGATCAGATGATATATCCCTTAAAAAGTAAAATCAGAACGTAAGCTCCAGGCTGATCTCAAGTGCATGATTCACCTTATCCAGCATCGCATCATCCAGATGACAGACTTTATCTTTTAATCTTCTTTTATCTATAGTACGAAGCTGTTCCAGCAAAATCACAGAATCTTTTTCAATCCCATAGAGTTCCGCATTGATCTCAATATGTGTAGGAAGCTTAGCCTTGTTCATTTTTGATGTAATAGCAGCACAGATCACTGTAGGGCTGTGCCGGTTACCTACGTTATTCTGAATGATCAGAACCGGCCGGATTCCACCCTGTTCACTCCCCACTACAGGGCGAAGATCAGCATAAAATATATCCCCTCTTTTAATTACCACACAATTCACACTCCGATTCTTTCCGGTTTCAATTTACAACATTGCCATAAGAAGAAACCTTGTTATCAGCCGGATATTTCCTGTCCGGTTAAGATAAAGTATTTCCACCTTTTTCTTGTGTATACATGCGTGGTATATAAAAATCAGTTATCGCTCACTTCGTCTCTATTCAGCAAACAGTAACATTATATTTCTTTCCCGTTTTTAATATAGACTCTCGGCACACGCGGGCTGATATCACAGGCAAACTCATAGGAAAATCTGCCACAGAGATCACCAATCTCCTCAATACCGATAAACTCATCCCCGTCTCTGCCGATCAGTGTTACCTCATCGCCCTTCTTCACATCACCAATCTCAGTCACATCTACCATAAACTGGTCCATACAGACTCTGCCAAGGATCGGAGCCTTTTGTCCATGTATCAGAACCCAGCCTTTATTGGAAAGCTGCCTGGAATAGCCGTCTGCATAGCCCACCGGAACAGTTGCCACACGAAGCTTCCTGTCAGCCACATAAGTACCGCCGTAGCTGATCGCTGCTCCGGCAGGAACGTCCTTCACATAAGTCACATGACTCTTAAGTTCCATAACCGGCTCAAGCTTTACAATATCTCTCTCCACCTCAGAAGAAGGATAAATTCCATAAATTGTGATTCCGGCACGGACAATATTCAGATTTGCTTCCGGCATACGTATGATGCCCGCACTGTTAGAACAGTGATGCAGAGGAATTTCCACTCCTGCCTCTTCTACGCGTCTTGAAAAATCCAGATACCGCTCCAATTGTACCATAGCCGGACTTCTGTCATACTCATCTGCTCTTGCAAAATGAGTAAACATACCCTCAATCTCAAGATTTGGAAGTTCTGAAATTTTTTTAATTTCCTCTACATTTTCCTGTGCATCCGCAAAACCGATCCTGGTCATTCCTGTGTCCAGAGCAATATGAATATGTACAGTTTTTTTCTGCAGAACCGCTTCGTCTGAAAGTTTCCTTGCCTCCTCATATTCGCACACTGCAGGACGGATCTCATAACGGACAAGTTCCGGAAAATATTCATCAAAAACAATTCCAAGGATCAGGATTGGTTTTGTAATCCCGGCTTCTCGCAGATGAATCGCTTCTTCCGCAGTTGCAGCCGCAAATCCCCAGATATAATCATAATCCTCAATGAGATGTGCAACCGGCACCGCGCCATGTCCATAAGCGTCAGCCTTTATGACTGCGATCATCTTTGTCTCTTCTGCAATATTTTTTCTCATTTCCCGGAAATTATGTTCTACTGCATCCAGTGAAATGACTGCTTTTACTCTGCTATCTTTCTTCATAATAATTTTCCTCTGTTATTTTTTCATGTTAATATCTGCAAATTGTTTCACAGATTTACTGCCTCAAAATGAATATTCTATCTTAGTATTTCCGGCAGAAAACAGATGATATCTCCTGCGGTCATCCCTCGCTGCCCTACTGTTTCAGCAGCCAGATCACCTGCCAGCCCATGCACATATACACCAAGTGCAGCCAGAATAACAGGAGAAAATTTCTTTTCTGCTGCCAGGTACATACACTGTATACCGGCAAGCACACCACTTAACACATCTCCACTTCCCGCTGTAGCCATTCCTGCATTACCCGAAATGTTCAAATACATATCTCCAAAAGCATCTGCCACCACAGTACAGGCATCCTTCAGAACGCAAACCGCTCCAGACTCCTTTGCATAATCAGCTGCAGTCTGTGCCAGACAATCCTGGATCTTACCGATTTCTTTTCCGCACAGACGACTCATCTCACCAATATGAGGTGTCAGGATCACATGTTCCCCGATAAAACACTTCCAGTTGTCATGGACTGACAGAAGATTCAGGCCATCTGCATCCAGAATTACTGTTTTTTTACACTCAGCTGCCTTCGCCAGGAACCACTGAGCTCTTTCCCTGCTCTGCGCTCCGGTTCCAAGACCCGGTCCTATCACAAGCACATCACACCAGTCAAGCATTGCCTGGTTTTTTTTCTCATCAAAATCACAGGTGATCATGGCTTCCGGCAACAGTGTCTGCAACGGAATCCTGTTGGCCTCCACGGTCTGAATTCTCACCATTCCCGCAGAGCTTTTCAGAGCAGCTGCTGCACTCAGATATGCAGCTCCGCACATTCCTTCGCTGCCAGCTATAAGAAGAACCTTACCGAAGGTTCCTTTATTTCCATAGGGAACTCTCTCCGGAAGCATTTTTAAATCTTCACGTTCCAGATGATGCATACAGATTTTCTTTCCGGGTATGGAATAGATTCCGATATCCGTAACAACGATCTCACCGCCATACATGCGTCCGGGATAAAAACACAGCCCTCTTTTGCGAAAAGCAAAGGTAACCGTAAGATCTGCCCGGAATGCAATCCCCTTCTCAAATCCGGTATCTGAGTCAATCCCGGATGGAATATCCACAGCTACTTTATACGCAGATGCCCGGTTCATTGTACTGATAAGCTCTGCATATTTTCCCTCTACAGGTCTGCTCAGTCCAACCCCAAAGATGGCATCTACTATAGTAGTATATTCATCCGGATCCAGGTTATGCACCCGGGGCACCTGATAATATTCTGCTGTTTTAAGCTGTCCGGCAGTTTCAGCAGTCATTTTCTCTTCCTTACCCGCAATATAATACCAGGTTCTGACTCCTCTCAACTGAAGCAGTCTGGCAATCGCCAATCCGTCTCCGCCATTGTTGCCGGTTCCGCAGACCACAAGGATTTTCTCTTTTTCTTTATTCTTTAATCTCTGTACAATCTCCTCAACCGTCTTTAATGCCGCCCTCTCCATAAGTACTGGAGACGATATCCCGGCTTTCTGAATCGTATTATGATCCAGTTCTTTCATCTCAACAGCAGTTACAATCTCTCTCATCTGTTCACCTCCTGTTTACAATAACACATTTACATACAAGAGAAAAGCTGTGATCAGATGACCACAGCCTTGTGTTTCACAGTTATCCCTTACATCCCTTCATGTTCCTTTCTGTACTCACTCAGGTTATAGGACAAAGTCATAAGACTCTCTGAAAGATGTACGTTCTCTACCATTACATCCTCCGGGGCATCCAGATCAATATGTGCAAAATTCCAGATTGCCTTAATTCCATTATCAATCAAAATCTTTGCCATCTCTTTGGCTTTAATTTTAGGAAGAGTCAAGATCGCGATCTCAACCTCATTCTCCTTCAGAAACAAAGGAAGATCGCTCAACATCTGAATCTCAATTCCACGAACTGCAATCCCCTCAAGTACAGGATTGACGTCAAAAATACCAACCAGCTTAAATCCGCGCTTTTCAAAATCCACATAATTGGCCAATGCCTGTCCCAAATTACCGGCACCCAGAATAATCATCGGATGTACAGTATCCAGCCCAAGGATCTTACCGATTTCTGTATACAAATAGCGTACATTATAGCCGTAACCCTGCTGACCAAAACCACCGAAATTATTTAAGTCCTGACGAATCTGGGAAGCCGTCACATGCATCTTCTTGCTAAGATCATTTGAAGATATACGCTCTACATTCTCCTCCATCAATTCACCGAGGTAGCGGTAGTACCGCGGCAAACGCTTGATTACCGCTTTCGAAATTTCCTTAGCTTCCACAAATTTTCCCTCCTTAGCTTATCTATGTCAATTATACCCAGATGTTATTTTATTGTCAAATTAAATTTGTACTTTTTGACCAAATATTTCTGTATTTTTTTATCAATTTCATTCTGAAAAATTCCCCGGAATATCATATTTTCTTCCATGCATCCATCCGGTGCTTTCTTTTCTCTGGACAAAATCTCTTAAAATGCTTTCAAAAACAGGCATTTTCGATTATAATAGTACGCGGACAAATTACAAACGGAGGAATTCCTATGATTTTATCATGTCAGAATATCTGTAAATCCTTTGGCGAAAAAATCATTCTCAAGGATGCCAGTTTCCATATAGAAGACCGCGAAAAGGCAGCTCTCATCGGCAATAACGGTGCAGGCAAGACGACTCTGCTGCGAATCATTATGCATGAGCTCTCCCCGGATTCAGGAAACGTGGTACTTGCCAAAGATAAAAATATCGGCTACCTTGCCCAGTATCAGGACATTCATGGCCATCATACCATTTACGAAGAACTGATTTCCACCAAACAGCACATTATTGATATGGAGAACCGTCTGCGCTCTCTGGAACAGGAAATGAAAACCACCACCGGAGATGCTCTGGACAGCCTGATGAATACTTACACAAGACTGAGTCACCAGTTTGAACTGGAAAATGGTTACGCTTACAAAAGTGAGATCATGGGTGTATTAAAAGGTCTTGGTTTCACAGAAGAAGATTTCGAACGCCAGATAGAAACTCTTTCAGGCGGCCAGAAAACCCGCGTAGCTCTGGGTAAACTGCTTCTTGCCAGCCCTGACATTCTTCTTCTGGATGAGCCTACCAACCATCTGGATATGGAGAGTATTTCCTGGCTGGAAACCTATCTTCTGAATTACCCGGGTGCTGTATTTATCGTATCCCACGACCGTTACTTTCTTGACAAAGTTGTAACAAAAGTTGTGGAAATCGAAGCAGGAAATATGCGTATGTACAGTGGCAACTATTCTGCCTATGCCCTGAAAAAAGCCCAGCTGCGTGACGCCCAGTACAAAGCCTATCTGAACCAGCAGCGGGATATCAAACATCAGGAAGCAGTCATTGCCAAGCTGAAATCCTTTAACCGCGAGAAATCCATCAAACGTGCGGAAAGCCGCGAGAAAATGCTGGATAAAGTCCAGCGCATTGATAAACCACAGGAGATTCAGAATCAGATGCGCATTTCCCTGGAACCAAGATTTGTCAGCGGAAATGATGTCCTTACTGTGGAAAGTCTTTCCAAATCTTTTCCCGGACAGACACTTTTCAGTGACATCTCCTTTGAGATCAAACGTGGAGAACGTGTAGCCCTGATTGGCAATAACGGCACAGGCAAAACCACCATGTTAAAGATCATCAATGGGCTGATTGATGCAGACAGCGGCAGATTTACTCTTGGTTCCAAGGTACAGATTGGCTACTATGACCAGGAACACCATGTTCTTCATATGGAGAAAACTATTTTTGAGGAAATCTCAGATGCTTATCCCACACTTACGGAAACAGAAATTCGAAATATGCTGGCAGCATTCCTTTTCACAGGGGATGATGTATTCAAACTGATCTCCGCTCTGTCCGGCGGAGAAAGAGGTCGTGTTTCCCTCGCCAAGCTGATGCTGTCCGAAGCAAACTTTCTGATCCTCGATGAGCCCACCAACCATCTGGATATCGCTTCAAAAGAGATTCTTGAAGAGGCATTGAACAGTTACACTGGAACAGTATTCTATGTTTCCCACGACCGTTACTTCATCAACCAGACTGCCACGAGAATTCTGGATTTATCCCCAGAAGGCATCGTAAACTATAAAGGCAACTATAACTATTACTTAGAACAAAAAGAGGCTGGAAACATCTCAGCGGACAGCGATAACATCACGCTCACTTCCGCCACAGATGCCGCTCCGGCTCCTTCTCCAGAAAAAGCGAAAGAAGACTGGAAGCGTTCCCGCGAGGAAGCTGCCAGACAGCGTAAACGTGCTAACGACTTAAAGAAAACAGAAAAGGAAATCAGCCGTTTAGAAGAAGAAAACGACCAGTTAAAGGAAGAAATGGCACTTCCAGAGAATGCTACTAATGTGGCGAAGCTTATGGAGCTGAATACGAAGTTTGAAGAAAATGAGGCTGCACTCCTGGAACTCTACGACAAATGGGAAGAGCTTTCTGAATAAATTCTGGGCTGTAAAGTAAAACAGATACCTCCCTGAAGAAATCTGCAGACAGCTTATCACAGATAACTGCAAAAAGAAGGGGAGATTATAAGCTTGATTTTGTTCTGTTGCGCTAAACGTTCCGTTCTGCCTGATAAAATATGATAAAATATAAGACATAAATTAGAGCAAGGCAAATAAGAAAGGAAGAAAAATGACAACAGCAAAATTATTTGTTATAGTGAAAATACTATTAGCTATAATATTAATTGGAACAATATGTGCAGTAGTGCTAATTATATATTTGTTTAAGGGAGATATAAAAGCAAGAGTACCAGGATACGTCAAAAAAGAATATAATTTAAGTAAATACGAAGTAGAAAATAGACCAGTATATGTAATGGAGCCAAAAGAGGGTGTAACAAATGATTTAGTAATAATGTATGTTCATGGTGGCTCATATGTTGCAGATTTAGAAAAAGAGCATTGGAAAACGTGTGGAGATATTATAAATCAATTAGGATGTACAATCATACTTCCAGATTATCCACTTACTCCAAAATATAATTATAAAGATACTATTAACATGATGGAAGCTCTGTATAAAAAAGTTATACAGCAAGTAGAACCATCTAATTTAGTAGTAATGGGAGATTCGGCTGGTGGAGGGTTAGCGTTAGCTTTAGTAGAAAAAATGGGAGAAGAAAATATAGCTATGCCAAATCAAACAATCCTAATATCACCATGGTTAGATGTAAGGATGAATAATCCTAAAATTGCAGAAATAGAAGAGAATGATCCTATGCTGAATAAAGCAGCACTAAAATTAGCTGGTGAAAATTATGCAGGAAAAGGTGGAATAGATAGTTATTTAGTAAACCCTGCAGATGGGCCATTAGATAAATTACAAAATGTGTCTATTTTTACAGGAACATATGATATATTAAATGCAGATGTAGAAGTACTAAAAGAAAGAGCGGAAAAAGTAGGAACTAATATTAATGTTTATGAAAC
>OGRL01003047.1_pt1 | contig 10386 bp, 8 predicted proteins | sample 1553481 | NCBI WGS metagenome assembly OGRL01 (sample SAMEA2580036, study PRJEB22360) | human gut metagenome
TGGAACATGGCCCGGAGGCCGTCGAGGTGTTACTCCCCCAGCCAGTAGAGAGCGCTGGAGATGAGGAAGCTCTGCACCTCGCTGCGGCCGAAGTCGAACACCATCGTGCCCCACTCCTTGTGCTCGCCGCGCTTGGGGTTCGGGTCCTCATAGCAGGCCTCGCCGTCGAAGTTGTACAGGCCGAACTGGTCTTTCGGGAAGTGGGCCGGCACCCAGTCCATGATGACGCCGATGCCCGCCTCGTGCATCTTGTCCACGAAGGCCATCAGGTCCTTCGGGGTGCCGTAGCGGCTGGTGGGGGCAAAGTATCCCGTCACCTGATAGCCCCAGCTGCCGTCGAAGGGGTACTCCATGACGGGCAGCAGCTCGACGTGGGTGTAGCCCATCTCGGTGATGTAGGGGATCAGCTCGTCGGCCAGCTCGGAGTAATTGTAGGGCAGGCCGCCCTCCTTCATCTTCCAGCTGCCGGCGTGCATCTCGTAGATGTTCATCGGCCCGTTGATGACGTCCGCCTTCTTCTGGGCGTTCTGCCATGCCGTATCGTGCCAGACAAAACCGTTCAGGTCATAGACCTTGCTGCCGTTCGAGGGGCGGGTCTCGGCGTGGAACGCATAGGGGTCGGCCTTGTAGACGAGATCGCCCGAACGGGTGGTCACGCAGTATTTGTATACGTCATATTCCTTCATGCCCGGGATGAACAGCTCCCATACGGAATCGCCGTCCACCTTGCGCATCGGGTGGCTGCCCGGTTTCCAACTATTGAAATCGCCTACCACGCTGACACGCATGGCATTTGGTGCCCATACTGCAAACAAAACACCTTCCACACCATTGACCGTCATTGGATGTGATCCCAGTTTTTCGTAGATATCGTAGCAGATGCCTGCATTAAATTTCTTCGTTTCTTTTTCCGTGATCTGTGGTGCAAAACGATATGGATCTTCGTATTCTACGATATTTTCTTTTCCGTCTGCTTCTTCTCCAAAATCTACATGATAATGATATTTCGGAATTCTTTTACCCGGAAGCAGTGCAGCGAAAAAGCCTTCCTCATCCTCTAAATCCATCGGATATTCTTTTTTGCTGTCTTTCAACACCACTGTCACACTCTTTGCCGTCGGCAGAAACGTCTGGATCAGAATCCCTTCTTCTGTCACATGTGCCCCCAGAATATCGTGCGGATGATCTTCTTCTGAATATACAATCCCCTCTACTGCTGCCCAGTCCATCATTTCATATAATTTGTTGTCCATAATCTTCAAACCCTCCCTTATGTATTTAAGCGGATATTCGCAATCCGCTTTGCTGCTTGATTCGGTTAAATGTTCTTCGTTACTCTCAGATTACCTGGTAACTTTTTACATTCATCTTATCATACTATGATTTCGAGGTCAAAACGTGTTACATAATACCTTTCGCAATCACAAACAATTGCTATTGTCCTACTGTCCTTCTATTCTTATCCCTTAATACCACCGGTAACACCACCGATGATCTTCTCTGACAGGAAAATATACAGAATAAATGTCGGCAGGAATACAATGATTACCGCAGCAAACATTCCGGCCCAGTCACCTGTATATTTCATGGAGTTGATCATTCCATAAAGTCCAGGTGCAACAGGTTTCAGCTTGTCCGAGCTTGCGAAGATCAATGACAGGAAATATTCATTCCAGATATTAATAAAATTAAAGATTGTTACTGTTACGATTCCTGACTGCGCCATGGGGAACATGATTTTCCAGAAAGTACGCATCGGAGGGCATCCGTCAATCGCTGCCGCTTCCTCATAAGTTCTGGAAATATTACTGAAGAAGGTAAGCAGGAAAATGGTCGTATAAGGTACATTAATTCCTACATATAATATAATCAATACGGTTCTTCCTGCTGCCACATTATTCAGAATTCCCATACCGGAAATAATACTGAAAAGGGGAAGAACAACCATGATTGCCGGAACACCCATAGCAGATACAAAGCTGGTCTGGATAAATTTGTTTGCAATAAAATCAAATCTTGACAGTACATAAGCTGCCGGTGCGCACACCAGGATCAGAATTGTGCAGGAAATCACGGAATAAATCAGAGAATTTCCGAAGAATCCTGCGACTCCGGCACCGTTCCATGCTTTTGCATAGTTTTCAAAATGTAATCCGGACTCAAACTTCAGGGCTTTTCCCTGGAAGATTTCTGCTGTTGTTGAAAAACTTGCCCCGAATACCCATCCCAGAAGCGCAATGGTAAAGATTACCCAGAGCAGCAGGATGATGTATCCCGGCAGGAGTTTGACTTCTTTTTTCAGATTAAAGGGTCTGCGTGCCTCTTTTTCTTTTGCCATTTCTCATCCCTCCTTAGAATTCCAGATCATCATCTTTGATCACTCTGTTACAGATTGTAAATACAATGACTACGCAGACACTGAGCAGTACACCGATGGCAGCTCCCAGACCTGCATTTCGTTCTGTAACTGTATTACCGCCGCCAAAAATCTGCATGTACATATAAACATAAGGGGTAATTGTCTGTGTATCTGCAGTTACTGTGGAGAAAAGCTGTGACCATACAAAAAAGCCTACGCTGCTTACAGACCACATGGTAATGTTTGTCTTAAATACTCCCTTTAACAATGGAAGTGTCATGTAACGGAACTGTGCCGGTTTGGTCGCTCCGTCAATAGTTGCTGCCTCATAATATTCGGGACTGATACGCTCAATACCGCTGAGCCAGATCAGCATGTGGTATCCAACCATTCCGAAACAATATGCAAACAACAGTGCCCAAAATTTATGTTCATTATCCAGAAACTGGATCTTCGCCAGATTGTCCAGGTGTAATGCTGTAAAGAAATCTTTCAGCAGACCATATCTTGGACTGTATACGTACTGCAGCCACATGGTTGCAAGTGCTACTGCACTGACGATATTTGGCATATAAATGATCGCACGGAAAAATTTCTTTCCTCTGATTCCACTGGTAAGGATAACTGCAAATAAAAGAGACAGACTCATTACCACCAGACCGCCGATCAGCCAGATACGAAACAGGTTAAAAAATGAAGTCTTAAATAAACTGGTATTCATCAGCTTTGTATAGTTGCCGAATCCTACAAATTCCCATAAATTCATGGAATCTGTAACTCCGTCGATCTTGAAAAAACTCATGATTACTGTTCTGATAATCGGATAAAGAAAAATTCCCAGAAACAACAGAACTGCCGGAGTCAGAAATACAACGATCATCGTTTTATTCTTCTTCAAGAAAATACCTCCTTTGTAATTGATGAATAATTATACTTATCCGGGATACTTCTGCATCGCCCAAATAAAGTCGTTTCGAGTTCTACCCATAATCTTTCAATGGAACTGTCACCTTCTCGTAAATCCACTAATTCATAAGTATCATTCGATTTCAAAATCTCATAAACCTTATTCGCTTCACCCGTATGGGACATAGCTTCCAGATAATCAAAATAGATTCTGCTTTCAGCCTTAAACTGATCGGACAAATCCGCATATTGTTCTAAAAGAGCTTGATATCCTTCAGCTTTTAACAGTAATCGGAAACTTTCTTTTACATATGACAAATCATCTTTTCTTGTCGCCAGGCCTTTTACTATGCATTCAATTGCCAAGTCATACTGTTTATCAAGAATATTGCAACAACCTAAACCATGATAGGCCCATGGTGATTTCTTCCTATTCAATGACTCTTCAAAATGTAATCTTGCTGTTTCTATTTCCCCTTTCCAGAATTCATATATTCCCATCTGATAATATGCATACCAGTTTTTGCAGTTTATTGATTTAATCGTACCTTTTAATTTTCTGTATATTTCATCATCACATATAAAATCTCCCGGAACATCTTCTGTTGACGGTTCTTTCAAAATTCCTGTGTTCAGAAAATCTGCCCAGATTTTTTGAGTATCATTTATTTCTCCATAATCAAGATGTTCTGACAACGGTCGATCATTCTCAATTTCTCGACAATATTGTTTAAAAGAACCATATCCACTTCCGCTATAAACCAGCTTTCCTGGACATAATGCGGTTTTCTTTCTCTGCTGCAGTACTTTTTCTAATTCATCTGGACAATATTTATCCTTTACATAATTTGTCAATTCATTACGTAGCTCTTCAAAAGACAACTCATTAAAATGACTATCCAATTGAATCGCACTATATTGTTCCATCCACTCCCAGGCTGAATGAGGTGGCATGGGAATACAACCATATTGGGTTTTGCCAATTCCCGCCTGAATTTCCACATATCTTCCTGCATTTTCTGTCAGAAATTGCTGCCAGTTATCTGAGCCCTGGTTATTTCCCCAGGAAAATAACTTCCTGCTTCGCAGTCTCCTTGTTGAGACATGAAGAAGTCCATATCCATTTTTGTCAACATTGGCAATATATTTAGGATCTTTTTCAGCTATATCAAAGAAATAATCCACTTGTGCAGGAATATCTTTATATCGTGAGATATCAATTCCATCTACATAAGGAATGTCCACCTTTTTTACATCTTTTGCATCACTGGTAAAAGCTTTTGAAGCTGGAACAATCACCCTTCCCTTATCGTATTCCGGCACAGCCATATTGCTCCACCAGTACATTGGTACAACTTCTTTTCCTGAATTTACTATTCTCATGCGGCAGTTTAGGTGGTGATCGTTCTCACCAAGCCAAAAATCCATCTGATATTCAACCTGCCGTACTCTTTCATATTCATACATTCTAAGAACCGGATTGCCGTCTTCATCAGTCAGTTCTGCTGTAAAAAGCTGCTCCGTGGTAAACGGTGTATGTCCGATAATTCCAAGATTCCACTCCACACCTCCACTAAACCAGGCATTTCTGATGGCAAGATTTCTAAATTTTATGACATCGTTCGTATAGAGAAGATTTTGTCCTGAAATTTTATCTATTAAAGCCCATAGTCTTCCGCCCAATTCAGGTAAGAATATAGCCCTGATATAATCGTTTTCAAGGATCGCTGTTTTCATCTCTTTCTCTTCCGGTTTTGCCTGATAGCAATTATACTGACGGTATGGATATGAACTTGTCAATGTACCGTATCCTTCAAATATTTCATCATTCTCTTCCAAATGAAATTCCAGATTGTTCTGTAAAATCCGGGTACCTAATAAATCAGGTACACTGCATTCATTTCCCAGGCTGCATACACGATATTTTTCTGTTTTAAATTTAAGAATTGGTTTCATTTTCACATCTCCTTTTTTATATGCCTGACCTTTCACGTTAGACTCAGGCTCTCCCTGCGGAAAATCTCCCAGACTTTGAAAAATCTTTATAACATCCAAATCTCACATCAACAGATCACCAACTACTGTAAAACTGTTGCTATCTGTGATCATTCATTTGTGCAAAAAGACAGATGGCGGCAGCGTAGATACGATGCCACCATCTCTATAAATTCTTTATTTATTTCGCTGCATCCTGCATAGAGGAAACAAATTCATCTGCTGTAATGGAACCTGCCATTAATTTGATAAAGTTTTCTTTGATAACCGGAGTCATATCTACGTTGGATTCTACACCGCATGCCCATGTGAAACGGTTTGTGCTCTGCTCGATAACAGGTTTTGCACACTCAACCATTGCCGGCCATTCTGTGTTTGTTGTATCAGCCGGGATACCTACAGTTTCATCTGCAAGTTTCTGGTCGTATTCACCTTTTGTAAGGAATGTGATCAGATCAAATGCTTCTTTTGCAAGTTTTGTATCTTTGTTGACACCAAATACCTGTGCGCCGAAGTTGTTTGTTTCGATTCCATTTGCTCCGTCTGTAAGTGCCGGATATGCGAAGCATCCCCAGTGGAAGTCAGGACCTGCCATCTCTTTTACTTCGTTTGGTAACCAGGAGCCATTCAGATACATTGCAGCTGTTCCAAGTGCAAGCTCTGTGTTCTGACCTGCAGGCCATACGTTGGAACCAACCATTTCTGAATAATATCCGTTAGATGCAAGTTCTTCGATATCCTGTGCCATCTGAAGAACTGCAGGATCATCCCATTTACCTTCAGTTACGATCTCTTTTACTTTATCTTCGCCAACCAGTCTTGCAAGATGATATCCGATCACACATGTTGCATAGGCATCATCCATAGTCATTGGTGTGATTCCTGCATCTTTTAATTTCTGGCATACATCTTTAAATTCATCCCATGTCTTCGGTTCTTCTGTGATTCCTGCCTGCTCAAACAGATCTTTGTTATAGAAGAAAGCAAATACGTTTGGCTGATATGGAATTGTTTTTAATGTACCGCCACCAGCATCACGGCAGGCTGCCATCAGACCTGCATTTGCAGTTGCTTCATAGTCATTGTCTTTCGCAAGGTCTTCCAGATCCAGAAGATATTTACCGTACATTCCGTTTACACGGTCGATATCTTCATCAAAAATATCAATCTGTGTGCCACCGTCCAGTGCAGGCTGAAGTGCTTCACGGTTTCCGGTACGTCCCTTAAACTGGAGGTCTACCTTAACTCCTGTCTGCTCTGTATAAGCGTCAACTGCTTCCTGAATTACCTGTCCCTGTGGCTCTGTGGATTCCCACATAGACCAGTAAACTAATGTGTCATCAGCTGCCTGAACCGTAAATGCAGGTGCTGCAAGAGAGCCAACCATCACTGCACATAATGTTGCACTAAGCACTTTTTTCTTCATTCCCATAATTTTTTTCCTCCTTTGGATTTTTGACCTTTGTTTTTTCTTTTTTCGCTCTTTCCGTTTTTTGTTGATTTCCAACAATTATTTCTTTTGGTAGTTCCTATTCTATCACTTTTGCACAAATAGTATTTGCACAAAAGTCCATTTCTTTTGCACAAAAAATTATTTTTGACTGGTTTTTCCTCTGTTTTTGTTGTATACTTGTACATAATAACCATATTGCAGAGTTCTGACAGCGAAAAGGAGATGGCAGCAATGGCTTTTGAGAGTATGTATCTGGAAGAAGATATTCATATTGACCGAATTTATACAATCCACTATTTTGAATACAAAAGTGATTTTCACTTTGCAGGAGAACGCCATAATTTCTGGGAATTTCAATGTGTAGATAAAGGAAAAGCGGAAATACAGACAGATAACGGTATCTATCATCTGACAAGCGGACAGCTCATCTTTCACAGACCAAATGAATTTCATAACCTTATTGCCATAGGAAATACCGCACCTAATATTGTGGTAGTTTCTTTTGAATGCGATTCTCCATGTATGAAATTCTTTGAGAAAAAACTGCTGAAACTTTCTGATTCCGAGAGAAATCTCATGGGAATGCTGATTGCAGAGGCACGTCGCTGTATCGCAACCCCTCTGGATAACCCTTATACAGAAAAGATGGAAAAGAAAGAAGATTTTTTGTTTGGTTCTCAGCAGCTGATCCGAATTTATCTTGAACAGATGCTGCTCTATATGATCCGGAGAAATTCTTCTCCTCCCATGACTGTACCTGTCGGCAAATTTGTGAATCTGAAAAATAATTCCGCTGTCTATAAACGTGTCATTGCTTATATGGAAGACCATATCCGGGAAAATATTACACTCTACGATCTGTGTCATGACAATATGATCGGACGCTCCCAGCTTCAGAAAATATTTCAGGAACAACATCAGTGCGGTGCCATGGATTTCTTTTCCCAGTTAAAGATTGCCTATGCCAGACAGCTGATCCGTGAGAACCAGATGAACTTCACGCAGATTTCGGAGTTTCTTGGATACTCTTCCATCCATTACTTTTCCAGACAGTTTAAAAAGATTTCCGGAATGACCCCTACTGAATATATTACATCAATAAAGGCACTCTCAGAACGAGAGCGCCAGTAGACATTCTTTTCGAAAAAAAGAGGCTGCGCACTAATTACTTAGCGCGACAGCCCCTTATCAATTACTTATCCCATAATCTCTGTGGATACAGCCCGTCATCTTTTAATTTCTGAATAGCAGCTACTACCACAGGTTTATCTTCTTTATAAGTTACCCCATACCATTTATCCATAGATTTCAGCACTTTTACAGTTGCTCTCTTCTCACCAAGAAGCTCATCTACTACAAATGGCAGGAAATATTCGCATTTCAGAGGATTTACTTTCAGATTCTCATCCAGGAATTTGGGGAATCTGTCTTTCAGCTCTTTCAGAATACTTGCAGAAAATCCCCACATATTCATGGACACCGTACTGCCCTCCGGAAGCATGGTCCATGTTTTTCCATCATCTTCTGTATATGCTGTACCGCCATCATGCTTTTCGATATGCGTGCGCTCATTGATCTTAAGAAGATGTCCTTCTTCATCTGTTACGCACACACCTCTTGCCACATGTCCATTCTCTGTCAAAGTATTCTCCAGTTTATAGCCGACCATCATATATCTGTAAATATCTGAGGCGTCTTCATTCTCTGTCAGGAAATCATATGCCATCTTAAATGCATGGCTTCCATAATAGTCATCTGCATTGATCACAACAAATGGTCCATCGATTTCATTGATGCAGCTTAATACCGCATGTCCGGTTCCCCATGGTTTCACACGTCCTTCCGGTACTTCATAACCTTCCGGAATATTTTGAAGATCCTGGAAAACATAAGATACTTCCAGCTGGTTGCTGAGACGGTCACCGATTGCACTTCGGAAATCAGCTTCATTTTCCTTTTTGATAATGAAAACCACTTTCTGAAATCCGGCTTTTACTGCATCATAAACAGAGAAATCCATGATGATGTGTCCCTCTTTGTCTACAGGATCAATCTGTTTAAGTCCGCCGTAACGACTTCCCATTCCTGCTGCCATAACTACTAATACTGGTTTATTCATAATATTTTTCCTCTTTTCTTTAAATATTTTCCTTATTCTTCATTTATCTTATCAGCCGGGTGATCCTACTTCTGTATTTATTTCATATTGCTGAGATTTTCAATAAATTCCTCTGATGACTCTTCCAGCCTGGTAAGCTTCAGAAGCTCTGCCTGTATCTGATCTTTATAATCCGGCTCTGCCTCAAGTCCTGCTGCCCACATATACGGCTTGGACATTTTCCCCATATAGGAAGCTGCATCTGCCAGCATTTCCGGCCACTGAGTATTGTCTGTATCTGCAGGAATCGAATTCACTATATCCGTCATTTTCATATCTGTTTCACCTGTGCAGACAGAATATGCGAAATCAAAGGCTTCCTGCTTCATCTGAGAATCCTTCATTACTCCGAAGCCCTGCGCACCTATCATAATACCCTCTGTACCATCTGTTCCGTTTTTGACTGCAGGCCACGGAAAAAATCCCCAGGTATCATCATAACCTGTATCCTCTGTCACTTCATTTGGAGTCCAGGAACCCTGCAGTACCATCACTGCTTCGCCATTTCCAACTTCATCCTGTCCCTCCGGATGATCTGCCGGTGAAGTTCTGCTCATATATCCTGCAAGGAATAATCTCCGTATATCATCTGCAGCCTGTTTTGCCTCAGCAGTCTGAGACCAGGTACAGTCATGGATCAGCTGCCAGACTCTCTCCTGCCCCAGATATCTGGCAAGCTGATAGCCATACAGCAGATTTACATATTCGCCATCACAGGCCATGGCACTGAGACCACTGTCACTGTTCCTGATCTTCCGGCATACCTTGATCAGGTCTTCCCATGTATCCGGAATATCCTTCTCTGTAAGGCCTGCTTCTTCCCAAAGCTCTTTGTTGTACCACACTCCTGTAATGTACGGCTGATATGGCATTGCAAGCAGCTCGCCGTTTCCCCAGTTCTTTACCTGCTCCAGCAGTACAGGCATAATATGATTTTCGTAATCTACTGTCTCTGACATCTTCTTCAGCTCTGTCAGATATTCCCTGTGATCCTGCACCATTCTCTGATAGTCATCATCAAAAAGGTCTATCTGTTCCCCTGCATCTAATGCCGGACCGATCAGAGACTGTATCCTTCTGCCCTTCCATTGAATTTCCACGGAAATACCCGTAGCTTCCTCGTAAGCTTCTGCTGCTTCTCTGATCACATCTGCCTGTGGTTCCTCTTCTTCCCACATGGACCAGTATACAATACTCTGTTCCGGTATTTCCGTGATCTCATCTGATGCTGTTACAGGAACGATTCCTGCTGCGAGCAATATCGAAAGACAGCTCACTCCAGTCGAAATACTTTTCCACTTTTTCATATTGAGAATACCCTCCATTGTCTCTGCCAGCATAAAAACATATCTATATTATCCTATTTTCTCTAATATTCACCTGTCTGTCAATCCCCAAAAAGAAAAAGCAAAAACGCATTACCGTTCATTCTGCCTGCAGTAATGCGTTTCTGGTTTTTTATCAGTTGTTAAATAAAATCTCCATCTTTGTTCCCTGTCCGGGTTCACTGTCCAG
>OGRL01003052.1_pt1 | contig 10366 bp, 7 predicted proteins | sample 1553481 | NCBI WGS metagenome assembly OGRL01 (sample SAMEA2580036, study PRJEB22360) | human gut metagenome
CCGGTGCGGGCGGTTCCGAGGAGTCGGAAAAGCCGGCGCCGGCGCGCGGAATTTTCGCGGACGGATTCGATCCGAAGATGGCCGTGCTGTACGCCGAAGTGATGCGTCCCAAGTTTCAGGAGTATTGATCGAGGGTATCCGCTCTGCTGAGAAAATCGGCGACGAGTCGATGTTGTTTTCTTCGAAATGGCTGCGAAATTTGCGTTTCGCGGCCTTTTACCGATTTCTAATCATATAAAGTAAGAAAAATTACCTATATTCGCATGTAGAATACACGGCTAGATCGTGCAACGATCCCGTCGGACATAATTTGCTCAATCGTCATCAGAATCACCACCTCGGAATGAACACGAGCAAATGGAACCTGCTTTGTTGGGTAAACTGCGCATTGGCGTAGAGTTATCCCATTTAAGCAGGTGGGCTTGTGGTGAGCCTTGATGACGTATGGCGATAGCTCTACGTCTTTTTTGTTAAACGTGGTTGCTATCCGGGGGCAACGGCATTGCGCAATGCATTCAATAAACGTTTAACCAGATTAATGCTTAAAATCATGAAAAACTTGTTACCGGTTTCGCTATCGTATGTAGCGGCCGTTGTCTTGTTCTCGTCGTGCGCCACGGTTTTTTGCGGTTCTCGGGCCAAAGTCACGTTCGATACGAACGTTCCCGTTGAATCGGCGACATTGACTATCGACGGCAAAAAACACCAAGTGAACGCTTTCCCCTATGAAACGAGAGTAAAGCGGGGATTTACGGATACGGAAGTCAAAGTCGAATCGGAGGGATACGATCCTGTGCGCTTTACGATCTTCAAAACGTTCAACGCCGTTTCCGTCATCAATCTGTTCGACGTGCTCGGATGGGGAATCGACGCCGCTACGGGAGCTATGATGAAACCCGATCAAAGAGCGTATGAGATTATGTTCGCGGAACCGAAAGCAAATGCGACCGAATAGAACGGAGCCCGATTTCGGATCGGACGGTCGTCTCCCCGGCTCTTTCCCCCCGATTGTCTGAGAAGCGCGACGATCGATTCGGTGCGATACGAGGCCGGAAAGCGGTTTTCTCTGCATGGACGGGTTCCCTTTTTAACGCTTTGTTCTTGGATTCCGCAAATGAGCTCGTTCGAGGGCGCGTCGTCGTGGCTGGCGTCCCGATAAACCGGAGCGAACCGGGGATCAAGGACATGCGGTAAGGCAATGCCCGTCTTTTTACTTAACCCGGATCAGGTTCAGCCCGTCGCGGATCGGCAGGATGACGTTTTCGACCCGGTCGTCCGCCGCAACCAGGTCGTTGAATTCCTGAATCGCTTTCGTGTGGCGGTCGTTGTGCGCGGCGGGTTCCGTTACCTTGCCGTACCACAGGATGTTGTCGGCCAGCAGATAGCTTCCGCTGCGGACGAGCGTCCGCATGGCCATCCGGTAGTAGTCCGGATATTCGCGCTTGTCTCCGTCGATAAAGATCAGGTCGAATAGGCCGAGCGCCGGAGCCAAATCGAGCGCCGAGCCGATATGTGCGAAAATCCGGTCGCCGAGGCCGCTGCGGGCGAAATACCGCGCGGCGATCGCTTCCAGCTCGTCGTCCACTTCGATCGTATGCAGCTCGCCGCCGACAGGCAGGCCCCGGGCCATGCAAATGGCCGAGTAGCCGGTGAACGTGCCGATTTCGAGTATGCGTTTGGGCGCGAGCATCCGCACGAGCATTTCGAGCAGCCGGCCCTGCATGTGTCCCGAGAGCATGCGCGGCTGTACGACGCTCAGGTGCGTCTCGCGGTCGAGTTCCCTCAGAAGTTCGTCCTCGGGCGTGATATGTGCCTCGATATATCGTTCCAGATCGTTCATCGTCATTTGTACAGCAGCATCGACAGATTCCGCTCGGAGAATATCTCCTCGGCCACCTCGGCGATCTGCGCGGCGGTGATCGAGCGGATTTTGGCATGCAGCTCGTCCAGACCGTCCACGCTGTCGTAGATCAGGCAGCTGCGGGCCGCACTGAGCATGTAGCTCTCGTTGCTTTCCATGGCCAGGGTGATCTGACCGATGTATTGCTTTTTCGCTATACCGAGCTGCCGCTCCTTCAGTTCGCCCCGGCATATGCGCTCCAGTTCGTGCCGAACGATCGAGAGACATTCGTCCGTCCGATCCTTGTCCGTGCCGAAATAGATCGTCGCTATGCCGGTGTCGCTCAGCGGCGTGAAGCTCGATTCGATGCTGTACGACAGTCCGTTGCGCTCGCGGACGGCCAGGTTCAGCAACGAATTGGCCGACGGCCCTCCGAGCAGATTGCTCAACAGCGACAGCGCGACGCGCCGGTCGTCCCGGAGGCTGTAGGCCCGGCCGCCGAGCAGGCAGTGGGCTTGGTGACAGTTGCGGTGCAGCGTTTTCGAGAAAGGTTCGTACGGGGCGGTCCGTTCGCGCGAGAACGTTCGCGCCGAAGCCGTTTGCGAGGCGAAATAACGGTCGCATATTTCGCGGAAGCGCTTGGGCGATACGTTTCCGATCACCGAGAAGACCATCTGGTCCGTGTTGTATGTTCTCGCCACGAAGCGCTTCAAGTCGTCGCGCGTGTATTTCATCAGCGAGGCTTTGCTGCCCAGTATGTTGTGTCCCAAGGGCGAGCCCTTGAACACGAGGTCCTCGAAATCGTCGAAAATGCGTTCCGAGGGCGAGTCCTTGTAGGAGTTGATCTCATCGACGATGATGTCCTTCTCCTTTTCCAGCTCCTTGGCCGGGAATGTGGAGTGGAAGACGATGTCCGCGATCAGCTCGGCCGCTTTGGACAGGTCGGCCCGCAGCGTCGTCGTATGGATCACGGTTTCCTCCTTGGTCGTGTAGGCGTTCAGCTCGCCTCCGAGGTTTTCGAGGCGGCAGTTGATATGATACGCGCGCCGTCGCTCGGTCCCCTTGAAGAAAGCGTGTTCGAGCAAATGAGCCATGCCGTGTTCGGCAGGCTGTTCGTCGCGGCTTCCGGTGCCGACTGTCAGCGCGCAATGGACTGCCGCCGAGCGGACCTGCTTGTGAATGCAGCGAATGCCGTTGCGGAGCGTATATCGGGTAAATTCCATCGGAACGGGTTTGAGCGGAGGTCGTTACCGGCCGGTTTTGCGGGTCAAAGATAGGTATTTTCCCGTATAACTCTGCGGGCAGCGGGCCAGTTCGTCGGGCGTTCCCTCGAAAACGAGTCGCCCTCCCCTTTCGCCCGCTTCCGGGCCGAGGTCGATCACCCAGTCGGCGCATTTGATGACATCCATGTTGTGCTCGACGATCACGACGGTATGCCCCTTGGCAAGCAGCGCGTCGAACGAATCGAGCAGCTTGCGGATGTCGTGGAAGTGGAGTCCGGTCGTCGGCTCGTCGAACAGGAACAGAATCGGGTCCGGCGCGTTTTCCTTCGTCAGGAACGATGCGAGCTTGACCCGCTGGCTTTCGCCTCCCGACAGCGTGGACGACGACTGCCCGAGCTTGATGTAGCCCAGTCCCACGTCCTGCAGTGTTCTGAGCTTCTCGATGATCCGGCGGTTGACCGGATCTTCGTTCTGATGCGCGGCGAACAGCTCGATCGCCGCGTCGACGGTCAGCTCCAGTATGTCGTAGATCGAGTAACCGTGGTAGCGCACTTCCAGAATTTCGTCCTTGAAGCGTTTGCCTCCGCAGCTCTCGCACGTGAGTTCGACGTCGGCCATGAACTGCATGCCGACCTTGATGACTCCTTCGCCCTGACACTCTTCGCAGCGGCCGCCGGCTATGTTGAACGAGAAATGCGATGCGGTCAGGTTGTTGTGACGGGCGTACGGCTGGTCGGCAAACAGCTTGCGGATATCGTCGTATGCCTTGATGTAGGTGACCGGATTCGAGCGAGACGACTTGCCGATCGGGTTCTGATCGACGATCTCGATCGACTTGATCTGGTGCAGATCGCCGCCGAGCCGCTCGAAGCTGCCGGGCTTGCTTCCCGTGTCGTACAGGACACGGCGGACGGCCGGGTAGAGGATGTCGCGCACGAGCGATGACTTGCCGCTGCCGCTGACTCCCGTTACGCAGGTCATCACGCCGAGCGGAAATTTGACGTCGATTCCCTTCAGGTTGTTCTCTCTGGCGCCGACGACTTCAATGTATCGGTTCCACGGCCGGACGCGCCGAGGCGGGTCGATCCGCTCGCGGCCGGTCAGGTAGCGGGCAGTCAGGCTGCGTTCGCTTTTCAGCAACTCGTCGATGCCGCCGCAGAACATCACCTCGCCGCCCTGATAGCCGGCCAGCGGCCCGATGTCGACGATCGTGTCGGCTGCCCGGATGATCTCCTCTTCATGCTCGACGACGATCACTGTGTTGCCCAGATCGCGCAGCTTTTTCAGCACGCCGATCAGCCGTGCCGTGTCCCTCGGATGCAGTCCGATGCTCGGCTCGTCGAGAATGTAGAGCGATCCGACCAGGCTGCTGCCCAGCGACGTGGCCAGATTGATCCGCTGGCTCTCGCCTCCGGACAGCGTCGAGGAGAGCTGGTCGAGCGTCAGGTAACCGAGACCCACCTCGTTGAGGTACTGCAGCCGGTTGCGGATTTCGGTCAGCACGCGCCGGGCCGTCTCGCCGTCCCGTTCGTCGAGCTGCAATCCGTCGAAAAAGGATGCGAGCTCTTCAACCGGCATGGTAACCAGTTCGGCGATGTTCTTGCCCCCTACCCGCACGTACAGCGCTTCCTTGCGGAGCCGTGTTCCCTCGCAGTCGGGGCAGACGGTTTTTCCGGTGTAGCGCGACAGCATGACGCGGTACTGTATCTTGTAGCGTTCGCTTTCGAGGTATTTGAAGAACTCGTCCAGTCCGTGAAAATGCTCGTTCCCTTTCCACAGCAGATGCCGCTGCTGGCGCGTGAGCTCGTAGAACGGCCGGTGGACGGGGAAGTCGAATTTCGGGGCGTTCAGAATCAGCTGCTCCTTCCACCATTTCATCGTTTCGCCCCGCCAGCAGGCGATAGCGTCCTGATAGATACTTTTGGTCTTGTCGGGCACGACCAGGTCCTCGTCGATGCCGATCACTTTGCCGTAACCTTCGCACCGGGGGCAGGCTCCCACCGGATTGTTGAAACTGAACATATGCTCGGTCGGCTGCTCGAACGCGATGCCGTCCAGCTCGAAACGCGACGAGAAACGCTCGACGCGATCTGCCCCCTCTTGCAGGACGACGATCTCGCAGATGCCGTCTCCGTGCCGAAACGCGTTCTCGACCGAGTCTCCCAACCGGCTCAGCGTTTCCTCGTCGGACGTAGTCCGGGCCCGGTCGACGACGATGGCCAGATCGTCTCGTCCGGCGTAGTCGTCCGCGCGGGGGATCATCTCCTCGATGAAAAGCGTTTCGCCTCGGGTATAGATACGCTGCATTCCCTCGCCGACGAGCAGCGTCAGTTTCTCGATCAGCCCCTGCCCTTCGGCCAGCTTCAGCGGAGCCGTTACCAGTATGCGTGTCCGTTCGGGCAGCGAGGCGATCCGGTTCACGACGTCGGCCACCGTGTAGCGGCGGACCTCCCGGCCCGATACGGGCGAATAGGTGCGTCCGATGCGCGCGAAGAGCAGTTTCAGGTAGTCGTAGATTTCGGTCGACGTGCCGACGGTCGAGCGCGGATTCCGCGTGTTGACCTTCTGCTCGATCGCGATGGCCGGAGCGATTCCGGTAATCAGGTCGACGTCGGGCTTGTTGATCTTGCCCAGAAACTGGCGGGCGTAGGCCGACAGGCTTTCGACGTAGCGTCGCTGGCCCTCGGCGAAGATGGTGTCGAACGCGAGCGTCGACTTGCCCGAGCCCGACAGTCCGGTTACGACGACCAGTTGGTTATGGGGTATCTTGACCTCTATGTTCTTGAGATTATGTACCCGGGCGCCTTTGACGTGGATGTATTTCCGTTCTTTCGAGTCGTTCATGCCTCAATTCCAAATAGACCGCTAAAGATAACGAATTTCTCTCAAAACTATTATCCGCGCACGGAGCGTTTCGACAAACGACCGGTCCGACCGCGCCGACTACGGAGGCGTCCGTAAACGGACCGGTCGTCGCTCCCTTGGCCGAACTTCCGGTTCCGGACATGAAACCGTTCCGGCGTCCGGCTGCTCGTCCCGCCTGTCCGGAGTGCAAAAAGACGGGAATATGGATGGCCTGTCAATCGGCGTAGGCTGTTCGGATTCGTGTTCGTGCTGTTCGGGCACGGGTTGGCCGCATGTATTCGGGCCGTTTTCATTTTTGAAAAAGTCCGGTGCGTCGGTTCCGAGGACTTGACTATAACCGGAGTGCTTATTCCGGCTCCGATTCGTTCCGGACGGCATGCGGATTTCGGACTGTTTTTCCGGGTCGAAGGCAGCAGGCTGTTTCTCATTCCGTTAGCGTTGCGTTTCTGTACGGCTCTATTCGATCATGCGATTTATCGGTTTGGCAGACGATTTGCGATTTGCGGAGTATCGGGAAATTCCGATCGATGCATTGTCCGGCCGTTGAAAGCAGAATCGAAACGTTGATTATGCGGAAGATAGGCGTCTGTATGCCGGATACGTATCGGATGGTGCCGGTCTGGCGAAGCAGGATTTTTTATACGGTTTGTTCAGGTTGATAATCAATATAATAAAAACCTTTAAAAGTATAGCTTATGTTTCATCATGTCAAAGAACTTCAGTTCAATGCGCGCGTTTCGAAGCCCGATCCGCGCTTTGCCCGCCTGTTGCTCGAGCAGTTCGGCGGAGGTAACGGAGAGTTGAAAGCCTCCATGCAATATTTCGTTCAGGCCTTCGCGTGCCGGAATCCCTATCCCGACAAGTACGATATGCTGATGGATATCGCGACCGAGGAACTGGGACATCTGGAGATCGTCGGGGCTACGATTCAGATGCTGTTGTCGGGAATCAACGGCGAGTTGAAGGACGCGGCCGACAGGGCCGATTTTGCCCGGATGTTCGGCAGCAAGGGCAATCGGGAGGAATTTATCCATGAGGCGACGCTGAATCCGCAGTTCGGCGTGCTGACCGGAGGCGGTCCGCGCCTCACCGACAGCAACGGCGTACCCTGGCAGGGCTCGTACGTCAATGCGAACGGCGATCTGACGGTCGATCTGCGTTCGGACATCGCTGCCGAGTCGCGCGCCAAGATCGTTTACGAATACCTGATGCAGTTTACCGAGGATCCGTATGTGCTCGAGACGCTGAACTTTCTGATGACCCGCGAGGTAGCCCATTTCCAGCAGTTCGAGGCGGCGCTCGACACGATCCGGCCGAATTTTCCTCCCGGCGTGCTTCAGAGCGATCCGCGTTACAGCAACCTCTATTACAATATGTCCGAGGGCGAGGATAGCCGCGGGCCGTGGAACGAGGGCAAGAGCGTCGGCTTCAATGAGACATGGCAGTATGTCGATGACCCGAAGCGGCAGGTCGACCGGACGAACGGGCTGCTCGATACGGAGCCGACCGGAACCGATCGCACGCTGGCGTCTGTCGAGAAGGCCGACAAGCAACTCGGCAAGAAACGTAGCGCAGAGATCGATTCGGCGACGCCCCTCGAGGATATTCAGTGGAGCCGGTATGCCGAAATGGCCGAAGAGATCGGCTGACGGCATGGAATCGATTGTCTCTGACGGTTTCGGGACCGTGAAAAGGAGATCGGTTAAAACGAAATGATAATCGTCTGTCCCGAATTCCGGTCGGCGACACAGTAACCGTCCCGCACATTAATGTGCGGGACGGTTTTTTCGGGGATCGTCCCGGAGAAGCCGGCGCTCGAAATTTTCGGTCGGAGAACGTTCGTTCCCTCCTACGAAAATGCGGTCTCTTTAATGCGGCTTCTTTCTTGTTCCGTCCGTTCCTTCCGATATTGCATTGCCGGCAGGCTGGTGGCAGCGCATCGCTTCGGCTGGTATCGCCGGACCGGATAACGGAAAACCGGTAAAGGAACGTTAGCTCGGAATTTCCTGCGGGCGGTATTTTCCGGAGAAACGGCCGGGCGGCTTATTTCAGAATCTCGATCTGCTGCCGGTGCGTGATCTTTTCGCAATATTTGCAGCGAAGGGCGATCTGCTCTCCTTCCCGGATCACGGTGAACGAGGTCTCGACCGGCTCGTTGTTCGTGATGCATTTCGGGTTGACGCAGCGCACGAAACCCCGGACCGTCTCGGGTATCGTCACGTTGCGCTTTTCGGTGACCCTGAAATTCTCGATGATGTTGACCTTGGCCATAGGCGCGACGATCGCGATGCGGTTCAGCTCGTCCTGCTTGCAGAAGCGGTCGTTGATCTTGATGATCGCTTTCGAGCCCATCCGCTTGCTCTCGAGGTTCGTGCCGAACGTGATCCGGTGCGTATCGTGCTCCAGATCGAGAATCTTGATGATTTTGAACAGGCAGTCGGACGGGATATGGTCGATGACCGTGCCGTTCTCGATGGCCCTGACTTCCAGTTTTCCTTCCGTGTGATCGGTCATGGTATGGCGTGTGTTGTGCGGTTTGTTCCGTTTATTCGGCGACGCCCAGTAGGTAGCTGATGATGGCCATGCGGGTGTATACGCCGTTTTCGGTCTGTTGGAAATAGTAGGCTTTGGGGTTGCGGTCGACGTCCGGGTCGATCTCTCCCACCCTCGGCAGCGGATGCAGGATGCGCATATTGGGCTTGGTGCGTTCGAGCATGCTGTTCCTCAGAACGTAGACGTTCTTGACCCGCTCGTATTCCATCGGGTCGGAGAACCGCTCGCGCTGAACCCGCGTCATGTAGACGATGTCGGCCGAGTCGATCGCTTCTTCCATGTTGCGCGTTTCGGTGTACGGAATGCCTTTTTCGTCGAGAAACAGCTTGTACTCGTCCGGCATCTTCAGTTCGTCGGGCGCGACGAACGTGAACGTCGGGTTGAAGAACGACATCGCCTGCAGCAGCGAGTGAACGGTCCGGCCGTATTTCAGGTCTCCGACCATGGCGATATGGAGGCCGTCGAGCGTGCCCTGCGTCTTCTGGATCGAATAGAGGTCGAGCAACGTCTGGCTCGGGTGCTGGTTGGCCCCGTCGCCGGCGTTGACTACCGGAACCTTCGATATCTCGCTCGCGTAGCGGGCCGCTCCCTCGATCGAGTGGCGCATGACGATCAGGTCGCAATAGTTCGATATGACCATGATCGTGTCATGGAAGGTCTCGCCTTTCGATACGCTCGTGTTGGCGGTCTCGGAAAATCCGATGACCCGCCCCCCGAGGTGGTTGATCGCGCTCTCGAAGCTGAGGCGCGTGCGGGTCGAAGGCTCGAAGAAAAGAGAGGCGATTACTTTTCCGGCGAGCACCTGGCGGTGAGGATCGGCCTCGAACCGCGTGGCCAGCTCCATGATCTTCAGAATCTCCTCTTGCGAGAAATCGGTGATCGAGATCAGATTTTTCTTTCCCATATGCAGGTCTTTATAGTAGTCTTTTGTCGAAAGAATCCCCTCTTCCCTGAGGCTGCGCTTCCGTCCGTAAGCGGATATTTCCCTGTCGGGAGCGTATCGGCAATCCCGCTCGTGCGTTTCCGACGCGTCGGTTCCCGTTACACATAGCCTTTCGGATCGATCCGCAAGCCTTCCACGCCCGCGAGCCTTTCTCGGAGCAGTTCCTCGGCGGAGCTCCGGATCGCCAGCGTCATCGTGCAGGCGTTGTCGAACCGCTGCGCAAGCACTTGCGGCTGCATTTCCTTGACGATCCGCATCACGTCGTTCAGCACCAGATAGCCGAAGCCTATTTCCAGCACTGCATCGACCGTCCGCTCGACGACCGACGAGGCGTCCAGCGCGGCGGCGGCGCTCTTCACGGCCTCGGCCTGCCGGAGCTTGGCCTCCAGTTCGGGCGTCGAGAGCGTGTAGAGGAGCTGTCCCTTCTCCACGCGGTCGCCCTGGGCCACTTTCATGTCGTCGATGCGGCCCGGAACCTTCGACGAGGCTTTGTAGGTGGTGCACTCCACCGTGCCCTGAATCAGCGTCGGGGTCCGTTTGGTGAGGTACCAGCTGATCAGTACGACCGAGAGGACGATGACCGCTGCGGCCGCCAGAATTCCGATTACGTTGCTTCGTTTCATATCGTTTGCTTGTTATCTATTTCGTATTGTTTGCGGGGGCCGGCGACGGGCCGTAACGTGAAGCCCGCCCTTTCCCGATCTAATTTCCGCTTCTTGAGCCGTCGAAGAGAACCGCCTGCGCGTCGTTGCGGCGCGCGTAGGACGGATATTCGTCGCTGATGCCCGCGGCCTCGAGCAGCCGGGCCAGCAGCAGGTCGTAGTTGTAGGCCGCTTGCAGCCGCTCGGTGCGCACTCCCGCGAGGTTCAGCTCGGCGTCGATCAGGTCCGACGACGAGCTCATGCCTTCGAGGAAGGCGGCGTTCTTCATGCGGAGGTACTC
>OGRL01003059.1_pt1 | contig 10349 bp, 10 predicted proteins | sample 1553481 | NCBI WGS metagenome assembly OGRL01 (sample SAMEA2580036, study PRJEB22360) | human gut metagenome
TCTGGTGGCTGTCTCTGCTTACTTCATCGGCATGGCTGCCATCATCTGCTCCGGCATCATTCTGAAGAAGACCAAGGCCTTTGCGGGTGACCCCGCTCCCTTTGTTATGGAGCTGCCCGCATACCACATCCCCGCCTGGGGCAATGTCTTCCGTGCTACCTGGGAGCGCGGCTGGTCCTTTATCAAGCGTGCTGGTTCCGTCATTCTGGCTGCTACTGTCGTCCTGTGGTTCCTGCAGGGCTTCGGCTTCGAGAACGGCGCCTTCGGCATGGTAGAGGATCAGGACAACTCCGTGCTGGCGGCTATCGCAACCAAAGTCGCTTGGATCTTCGCTCCTCTGGGCTTCGGCAACTGGAAGGCTACCGTCGCTTCTGTCTCCGGCCTGATCGCAAAGGAGAACGTCGTCGGTACCTTCGGCGTCCTGTATCACTTCGGCGGCGAGGAGCTGTCTGAGAACGGCGATGAGATCTGGAACCTCGTTGCGGCAGATTACACCGCTCTGAGCGCTTACGCATTCATGATCTTCAACCTGCTGTGCGCTCCCTGCTTCGCTGCTATGGGCGCTATCAAGCGTGAGATGAACAACGGCAAGTGGACGGCATTCGCCATCGGCTATATGTGCGCACTGGCTTACTGCTCCGCTCTGGTCGTGTATCAGCTGGGCGGCATCATCACCGGCGAGCTGAGCTTCAACTTCTTCACCATCGTGGCTGCTGTCATTCTGGTGGCCTTCATCTACCTGATGGTCCGTCCCAACAAGTATGTGAACGACAACGAGGTCAAGATCGACGTTTCCAAGATCAAGTAAAAACTTCTCAAAACGCGCTGAAAGGAGTGCATTGTTATGATGGAGTTTCTGGCTGCTAATTTCAATCTGCCGACGATCATCGTCGGAGCCATCGTGTTTGGCGGTGTAGGCTGGATCACCTGGCACTCTCATAAGCATGGCGGCTGCAGTGGCTGCAGCGGCGGCTGCGACTGCGGCGGAAGCTGCAGCAGTTGCAAGGGCGGCTGCCACTGAGCCATAATGGAAGAGAAGGGGGCGCGGGTCAGAGCTTTGGCCCGCGCCCCTTTTATAAACCAAAAGTTCGTGTGATATAACGAAAAGAGAGTGATACGAGATGGAACTGACGCCAGCACACCTGCGGTACCTGCTCGCGATCTATGAGGTCTCGCAGACCCATCTTGACATCAGCTCCCGCAGCATCGCCGAGAAGCTGGGCGTGACCAAACCCTCGGTGGTGCGGGTGATGAACCTGCTGATGGAGCGGGGGATGATCGTCAAGGAGTATTACGGCAAGATCTACCTCACCGACCGGGGCATCTTTGTGGCCCGGGAGGTCAAAAAGCAGCTGGACGAAGTGCTCGCGCACTTCCCTCCGGTGGAGGAAGCGCTGACCGATGAGGAGCGGTTCACTGCCGCCCTCGCCCTGACGGCGGCCCTGCCGGAACGGGTGTTCACCGGCCGGTACGACCAGCTGATGGGCGCAGAGGAAGCGCCTCCTGCCGCAGGCTGATGCCTTGAAAGGCAAAAGAACCGGACTCCGCGGAGTCCGGTTCTTTTCGTATGCGGGTCCTCAGACCAGATAGCCCTCGAAGCAGTGGAGGTCTTCGGTCTTGACGATGCCTTCGAGATAAAGGCCGTCTTCACGGTACTCCTCGAGCTGGACGCTGCCGCGCTCCCGCATGGGGGCGGCGAGGCCCAGCTTATCGTAGGGCAGGAGAACGCGGATGGTGTGGACGCGGTCGCTGAGGGTCTCGTCCAGCTTGGCCAGCAGCTTGTCAAGGCCGTAGCCGGTCTTGGCGCTGGTGAGCAGGATGTCGGGGTCGAAGCTCAGCGCGCCGGGCTTGTCGCACTTGTTGTAGACGGTCAGGCGGGGGATGTCGGCGCAGTCGAGGCCGTCCAACACTTCGTCGGTGACGGCCAGCTGCTCTTCCCGCTGCTCATCGCCGGCGTCAGCCACCCGGACGATGACGTCCGACCATGCGGCCTCTTCCAGCGTGGACTTGAAGGCCTCCACCAGATTGTGGGGCAGGCGGGACACGAAACCGACCGTGTCCACCAGCAGCACGGCCATGCCGCCGGCGAGGGCTTCCACCAGCTGGGTACGGGTGGTGATGGGGGTTTGCTCTGTGGGTAGGCAGCTTTGCTCTGCCAGGTACTGCACCAGCTGCGGCCCGGCCTTGCAGCCCGGCACGCCTTGACCCAGTGCGTGCAGCACCATGATGCAGAGTTTTTCCGGCGAGGAAAGCCCCGCAAACATGGCGATGCAGCAGCGGCAGCCGCAAATCGTAAAGCTTTTGGTATAGAAATCCGATGAGCCGCCAAACATAGTTTGCAGAAACGCCTGATTTTCAGCAAGGGCCTGCCCCAGCGGCTGGTTATCCGCAGTTGTCATGTAATCACCTTCCCTTGCTGTTCAGTGTGACCCAAAAACGGCAGGGATAAACGCAGGAGGTGTTTTTATGCTTGCATCGGTTTTGCATACCGTAATTATTTATGCTGTGGTTATTTTTGCCATGCGACTGATGGGCAAGCGGCAGCTGGGGGAATTGCAGCCATCCGAGCTGGTAACAACGTTCATGATTTCCAATGTTGCCTCCATCTGCATTGATGAGCCGGATCTGCCGCTGCTTTCCAGCCTGGTGCCGATTTTATTGATTGCGGCGCTGGAAATATTGAACTCAACCGCCGCCTATTACCTGCCCGGCTATGCGGCGCTGCTGTTTGGGAGACCGGTGACGGTAATCCAGGATGGGCAGATCCGGCAGGATGCACTGCGGCATCTGCGCATGACGCCGGGCGATCTGATGGAAGCGCTGCGCGGCAAGGATATTTTTGACCCGCGGCAGGTAGTATGGGGTGTGGTGGAGCCCAGCGGGAGCATCAGCGCCGCGCAAAAAGTGGCGGACGACAGCCCGCTGCTGCCGCTGTTGGTAGACCAGGAAGTTTACCCCGAAAATCTGGCCCAGCTGGGGCGCAATGAAGCCTGGCTGGATACCGACCTTGCCAGGCGCGGGATGCGGCGGGCAGAGGTACTGGCTTACCTTGGCAATAAGGAAAGCTGCGTTGTGATACAAAAAAAGACCGCCCAGAACGGGCGGTCTGAAAAACCGGAAAGTACAGGTGGTTTTTGAATGAAGCGCAACTGGTATGCCATCGCCATTCTGGTCCTGCTGGCGGCGGTGCTGCTTGGCTGCAAACAGTATGTAAGCGCCACTGCGGGCAGCCTGCGCGCCCAGGTGCAAAGCGCTTATGCGCAGACACTGACGCAGCAGTACCCGCAGGCGCAGCAGGCTTTCCGGCAGGCCGCGCACAGTGCAAGGCAGGCCAGCAAAAAGCTGGGGCTGCTGGTGCGCCGCAACGCGCTGGATCGCATGAACGAAACCATGGCGGTTTTGCCGCAGTATGCCAACCCGGAAAACCAGGCCGACCTTGCGGTGGAAGCTGCACGGGTGCTGGCGCAGATCGACCAGCTGGAGCAGTGCTTTACGGGCACATTTTAGCCCTGCATGCCGCCGTTTTTGGCGCGGGAATCCAGCATGTCTTTCAGCTCATCCATAAAGGTGTTGACATCGCTGAACTGGCGGTAGACGGAAGCAAAGCGCACATAGGCAACGTCGTCCATCTTTTTCAGTTGCTCCATGGCAAGGTTCCCAATATAGACGGAGGTCACTTCCCTGTCGTAAGAGTTCAGCAGCACCTGTTCAATGCGGCTGACGGCGGCATCCAGCTGCTCATAGCTGACGGGGCGCTTTTCGCAGGCGCGCAGCATGCCGTTGAGCAGTTTCTGGCGGTCGAACACTTCACGCGAACGGTCTTTTTTGATGACCATCAGGGGCACAGTTTCCACGATCTCATAGGTGGTAAAGCGTTTTTTGCAGGAAAGGCACTCGCGGCGGCGGCGGATCTTTTCGCCGTCCTCCGTGGGGCGCGAATCAATTACCTTGGATTCATCGGCACCGCAGTACGGGCAACGCATAGCAAAGTTCCTCCTGGTTTACGCTTTCTTGGGGGCGGGGGCAGCCTTGCGGGTCTTATAGCTGACCCACAGCTGGGTTGCAATACACATGGTGCTGTAAACACCGCTGACCATACCAAACAGCAGCGGCACCGCAAAGGTGAAGATGCTGTCCAGCTTGAAGATGATGGACACCACGCAGACGATTGCCAGTGCAATGCAGGTGGTGATACTGGTCATCATGGAACGGCCAAAGCTCTGGTTGATGGACAGGTTGACCAGCTCCGGCAGGGACATCTTTTTGCCGTAAAGGCCGTTGTTCTCGCGGATACGGTCATAGATAACAACGGTATCGTTGATGGAGTAGCCCAGAATGGTAAGCATAGCTGCAATAAAGTTGCCGTTGAGGGGAATGCGCAGCAGAACAAAGACGCCGTACACAACAAACATATCGTGCAGCAAAGCAACGATTGCCATGGCACCGGCGGACCAGCCGCCAATGCGGCGGAAACGCACGGCAACGTACAGCAAAATCAGCACGCAGGCAGCCACAACAGCCACAACGCTCTTGGCCAGGAACTCGTTGCCGATGGTGGGGTTGACGTTGCTGACTTCCTGCTGGACAAACTGGTTGTCCGGGTAGGTGGTGTTCAGGGTTTCGATCATGCTGTCCAGCTGCTCGGTGGAAAGGGTCTCGCTGCCGGGCAGGTTGATGGTCAGGGTCTGTGCACCGGAAACATCGGTGCCGGTCTGTACGGTCAGGTTGCTCTGGCCCAGCTCGGCGGCTACCGTCTGCTTGACATTGTTCAGGTCAACATCGCCCTGGTAACCAACGGTAACCATAGCACCACCCTTGAACTCGATATCCATGGTAACGCCGAAGACAAAGCTGAACACCAGCACCACGGCAACCAGAACGCCGGAGAAGGTGTAGAACTTCTTGCGGTTGCCGACAAAGTTGATGTTGGGGCACTTGTAAGTCTTTTTGCCATCCTTGGAACCGCCATACAGAACGGGGTTGCGGAACACCTTGCAGCGGGATGCACCACGGATCATAATGCGGGTTGCAAACACGCCAAAGACAAAGTTGAGCAGAACACTGGTGAGCAGCGTGAAGCCGAAAGAGTAGATGCTGCCAGCCGTGGAAGGACCAAACATGAAGAAGATGGGGTTGAACACCTTGCCCCAGAAGCCATCGGTGGGGCCAAAAGCACCCATCAGCAGGGCTGCAACGATGACGATGGTCACGTTGCCGTCAATGATGGGGGTCAGGCCCATCTTGAAGCCGCTGGCGATAGCGCCATCCAGCGTTTTGCCGTTGCCAAGCTCTTCTTTGATGCGCTCAGCGGTGATAACGTTGGCGTCAACGCCCATACCGATACCAAGGATGATACCGGCGATACCGGGCAGGGTCAGCGTGGAGCCATTGAACACGGTGAAGTAACCGGAAACAAATGCCAGCGTGGCGACAACCTGGCCAAACAGAGAGATGACCGCAATGGTACCGGGCAGACGGTAACGCACGATCATGAGCAGAGCCACAAAGGCAAAGGCAATGATGCCGGCCAGCACCATCACATCCAGGCTCTTAGCGCCCAGGGTGGGGCTGATGGTGGAGAAGCTTTCGGCCGAGAGGGCAAAAGGCAGAGAACCGGAGTTAATCTGGTTTGCCAGCGCGGTGACCTGGTCCTGGGTGAAAGAACCTTCGATCACAGCGTTGCCGTCCGTGATGGCAGTCTTGACGGTAGCGGTGGAGATGTTCTCGCCGTCCAGCCAGATGGAGATGGTGCCGTTGGACTGGGCTGCCAGCTCGGTGGTGGCCTCAGCAAACTTTTTGGCACCGTCAGCGCTGAACTGCAGCTGAACAACATAACCGTTCTCCTGGTTGTAGCCTGCAGTTGCGGACGTCACATCGTCACCGCTCAGGATCTCTTCGCCGTCGGCAGTAGAGCCCTTGCGGAACACCATCTCGGCGGTGGTGCCGATCTCGTCAATGGCGGTCTGGGGATTAAAGTCGGTTTCGCCGGTTTTCCAGGGGAAACGGACGATGATGCGGTCCTTGTTATAGTCCACATAATCCTCATAGTCGGTAATGCCAAGGCCGACCAGACGGTCTTCGATGACGGTTTTGGCCGCGGTCATCTGGTCATCGGTGGCTTCCACACCGTCAGCCGGCATGAACGTCACGTCCACGCCGCCGCGGATGTCGATACCGAAGCGGATATCCTCCGCGCCCTTGATGTAGACGTTCTTGGTATCGCCGTATGTGTAGCTCACGCCGAACAGGGCGGTAAACGAGAACACGACGATCAGCAGCGCCGTGACAATCAGATGCCACGACTTCCCTCTCTTATTCATATGTACCTCCAAACATTGCCCGCGCACCGGCACGGGCGGGGTTTTATTACCGGCGTATGCGCGTTGCCACACACCGCCATGCAGGGAAGCAGCCGCCTGCCGGAAAGCAGACGGCTTTTTCCCTTTTTACAGGCGCACCCGGCCGGGAAAACCGGGCGTACCTGTTTTAACTATGCAGGATGGCTGCTTATTTTATTCTGCCAGCAGCTTTTCGACCACAGCCAGGCGCACGCAGACGGTGAGCAGCATGGATGCGGTTTCTACCTCAGACAGGCTGGGGTAAGTGGGGGCAATGCGCAGGTGGGAATCCTGCGGGTCAATGCCATAAGGGAACGCTGCGCCGGCGCCGGTCAGGGTCAGGCCGCAGTCCTTGCAGAGCTGGGCTACACGCTTGGCACAGCCGGGCATGACATACAGGCTGATGAAGTATCCGCCTTTGGGATTGGTCCAGTGGGCGATATCGCCGCAGGGGGTCAGCTCATGGGCAAAGGTGGTTTTGACTGCGTCAAAGCAGGGCACCAGGCGGCGGCGATGCTTGGCCATATGCTGCAGCACGCCGTCCTTGTTCTTCAGGAAGCGGACATGGCGCAGCTGGTTCATCTTGTCATAGCTGATGATCATGACAGAGAAGCGCCTGCAGATATAAGCCAAAGATTTTTCACTGCATGCCAGGGCAGAAACACCAGCGCCGGGGAAGGTGATCTTGCTGGTAGAGGTGAACATGAAAACGCGGTCCTCGGTGCCATACTGCTTGCTTTCATTCAGCAGCACCGGGGTCTCGATGATTTCATCGGTCAAGTGGTGAACAATGTAAGCTTCGTCCCAGAAAATCTTGAAATCCGGGGCAGCGGTCTTCATGGATGCAAAGCGGCGGATGGTTTCATCGCTGTAGACATAGCCATCGGGGTTGGAGTACTGCGGCACGCACCAGATGCCCTTGATGGTGTCGTCTTCGGCAACCAGCTTTTCCACCATATCCATATCGGGGCCGTCCGGCGTCATGGGGATCGTGATCAGCTCAAAGCCAAACTCCTCGGTGATTTTGAAATGGCGGTCATAGCCGGGGGCCGGGCAGAGGAACTTGCGGTGCTCCACCTGGGACCACGGGCAGGGGGATTCCGGGAAGCCAAAGGTATGACCTATGCTGATAAGGTTGTACATCAGCTGCAGGCTGGAGTTGCCGCCCACAAAAACCTCGCTGGGCTTAACGCCCATCACATCGCCAAACAGGGCGCGGGCTTCTTCCAAACCTTCCAAGTTGCCATAATTGCGGGCATCATAGCCATCCTCGGTGGTATAGTCACTCATTTTCAGCAGATCCATGGCCAGGTCCATCTGATGAGGGCCTGGTTTACCACGGGCCATGTTGAGCTTAAGGCCCTTGGCCTTGAACTCGGCATAGGATTGTTCCAGCGCAGCCTTTTCTGCACGGAGCTGGTCTTTGGACATTTCAAAATAATTTGCCATAATCATTTCCCCTTAGATCGTGGGCTGCCATGGTGCTGCACGCGCACAGGGCAGGTCCAAGTACGTTTCCCTCTTGTGTCCGCTTGTATGCACAGAGCATACAGTTTTCAGACATACATATTAGTATAAACGAAACGGCCACAATATACAAGCAGTTTTGAAATTTTTCCCACAAAAAGCAGGCGGTTTTTGGCCCAAAAGCAGGTAAAGAAGAATGGATAACCAGCCATAGATTTCTATATTGACCTTTCAGCGTGGACATGTTACACTTTTGTTGTAATAAGTTGTACGCATATTTATTCATGAGCTCAACTTTTGTCCGGCCGGGCAGCACAACTGGAGTATGGTTATGGAACAGCATGTCACCTTCCGGCGCGTGGCCGGTATGCTGGTGGGCATTGTGATCATCAGCCTTGGTGTTGCCCTTTTCAAGTTTGCCCATCTGGGCAACGACCCTTTCAACGCGCTCAACATCCGCTCTGCGGAGCTTGCCGGGCTGCCCCTTGGCGTACAGAACCTGATTTATAACGCGGTATTTTTCACGATGCAGATGATTTGGGGCCGCAGATATGTCGGCTTTGGCACCGTTGCAAATGCCGTTTGCTGTGGGTTTATCATCACGTTTTTCTATGATTTCCTCACTGCGCATTTTGCACAGGCCGCTACCCTGCCCTCACCGCTGCCGTGGGTGGCTGCAGCGGTGGTGTGCACCTCACTTGGCATTTCGCTGCACCAGACCTCCGATTTGGGGGTTGCCCCGTATGATTACCTGGCGCTGGGCCTGCGGGACCACACGCCACTCCCCTATTTCTACTGCCGCCTTTTTACGGATACGCTGTGCGCATTACTGGCTTTTTTGCTGGGCGGGCTGCTGGGGCTGGGCACCCTGATCTGTGCGTTCTGCCTGGGACCGCTGATCCAGTTTTTCAACACCCATGTTTCCGAAAACGTGTTGCAATATGTTCCAACCGGGCAGCAGGCATAATATTTACCAGCGGCGCAATCATAATTTTGCAGCGGCGGCAGCTTTGGCTTGCCGCTGCTTTTGGTTGTTTAATGGCATTTTATCTAAATTTGGTGTAAGATATAAGAAAACATAGATTTAGGAGCGTAACAAAACAAGATGGCACAACAAAACAAGAGCAATTCCCTGACCGAAGGCAGTGTAGCGCGCGGCATGCTGCTGTTTGCGATCCCTATTTTTATCAGCAATTTGTTCCAGCAGCTGTACAACGCGGCAGACTCGCTGATTGTGGGCAACTTTTTGGGCGGCGAGGCGCTGGCGGCAGTTGGTTCTTCCGGCAGCCTGATTTTCCTCTTGACCGGTTTTGTGAACGGCGTAGCGCTGGGTGCTGGTGTGCTGATTGCCCGCTACTTTGGCGCAAAGGACTGGGAGAGCCTGGAAAAAGCCATCCACACCACGGTGGCGCTGGGCCTGGCCGCCGGGGCGGTGCTGACGGTTGTGGGCGTGATTTTGACCCCGCAGATCCTGCACTGGATGGGCACGCCGGAGGATGTTATCGGCAACTCGGTCGCCTACTTCCGCACCTATTTTTTGGGTTCCATTGCAGTGGTCATGTACAATGTGGGTGCCAGCATTCTGCAATCGGTCGGCAACAGCCGCAGCCCTATGAAGTACCTGATTACAGCATCGCTCATTAACATTGTGCTGGACCTACTGTTTATCGGCGTACTGGGGTACGGCGTGGCTGCGGCCGCATTTGCCACGATTATCTCCCAGTCAGTCAGTGCCATTCTGGCATTCTCCAAGCTGATGCGCAGCAAGGAAGCCTGGGCTGTGAGCTGGCGCAAGGTTCGGTTTGACGGCCCCATGCTGCATGGCGTTATTTTGCAGGGCCTGCCCTCCGGCATCCAGAACTCGGTCATCTCGCTGGCAAATGTTATTGTGCAGGCAAACATCAACTCGTTTGGCGCACTGGCCATGGCCGGGTGCGGCTCTTACAGCAAGGTGGAAGGTTTTGCTTTCCTGCCGGTCACCTGCTTTTCGATGGCACTGGCCACTTTTGTCAGCCAGAATGTGGGTGCGGGCAAACCTGACCGCGTGCACAAGGGTATGCATTTTGGCGTGATTTGTTCGATTACGCTGGCCGAGTGCGTCGGCGTTGTGGTTTACCTGCTGGCGCCTTGGCTGATTGGTGCGTTCAGCAGCGAGGCCGATGTGGTCGCCTTTGGCGTGCGGCAGGCACACACCATTGCGCTGTTCTACTTTTTGCTTGCGTTCAGCCACTGCTGCGCCGGCATCCTGCGCGGATTGGGCCGCCCCATTGTGCCCATGGCCGTTATGCTGGCGGTCTGGTGCGCATTGCGCATTACTTACATTACGGTAACGCTACACTTTATCCATGATATCGGGGTCATCTTCTGGGCATACCCTCTGACCTGGAGCATCTCTTCTCTGATGTTCCTGCATTACCTGCGGCATTGCACGATTCCCCGTGTCGGCGGCGGCGCACCGCACGATATGAAAGATGTGTGATGTGGGCAGATACAAAAACACATCACATATAAGGCAACACCGCACAATTCCCGCCTTGCGGCTTA
>OGRL01003067.1_pt1 | contig 10306 bp, 7 predicted proteins | sample 1553481 | NCBI WGS metagenome assembly OGRL01 (sample SAMEA2580036, study PRJEB22360) | human gut metagenome
GTCTCCTCACGGGGGAGGTGCGGGGGGGGGGTGGGGGAGCCGCTGTTTGTCCATGGGGCGTGCACGGCTCATCACTTTCAGGTCGAGTACCCGGTCAAGCGCCTCCTCGTCGCTCAGCGCGGCGAATTCGGCTCCCGTGATGCGGTTGCGGTCGGTGTCCTCCGGTGTCCAGAGCCCTATCTGGCGGGCTATTTCGGTTGCCGTGCCGGGTGTGTCGCCGGTCACTATCTTGACCGCTATCCCGGCCGATTGGCACTGCCGGACGGCATCGGGGACATCGGGACGTATCGGGTCGCTGATAGCGAAGATGCCCAGGAAGGTGAGCCCTCCTGCGGCGACGAGCTCCGCACAGTCGGTTGGAGCATCGGCTGGAATGACCTTGTAGGCCAGTCCGAGGGTACGCATAGCCTTGTTCTGGTAGGCGAGCAGTGCCTCTTCGTACTCTCTTTTCCGGGCTTCGTCCAGCGTACACCTGCTCATCACGATTTCAGGCGCCCCCTTGACGTAGAGTACGCGGCTCCCCGCAACAGGCGACTCCACGAGCGTCGCCATGTATTTGCGTTCGGTGGAGAAGGTGAGCTGGTCGAGCACCCGGGCCTGCGAACGGAGCGCCATGTAGTCCCTTCCGCGGCCTTGCAGCCACAGCAGCAGCGCCACCTCCGTCGGGTTTCCGACCCCCGCGGGTCGTTCCCCTTCGCCTTTCTCCTCCAGGAAGGCCGTCGAGTTGGCCGCGATGCCCTCGTCGACGATCGCGTCGGGCGTGTTGCCGTATAGCTTCGTTTCGAAGACGCGCATCTGGTTGCGTGTCAGCGTGCCGGTCTTGTCCGTGCAGATGACCGTGATAGCTCCCATCGTCTCGCTCGCGTGCATTTTGCGCACCAGGTTGTTCGTGCGCAGCATCCGGCGCATGTTGACGGCCAGCGACAGCGTGACGCTCATCGGAAGCCCTTCAGGTACGGCCACGACGATCAGCGTAACGGCTACCATGAAGTACTGCAATACCTCGGTGGCGATCGTCAGCCAATCGGAGCGGAGCAGATCGCCGATGATCATGCCCTTGACGAGCAGCGCGACGAACGTAACGATCGCCAGCGATATACCTACCCGTCCGATCAGTTTCGACAACTTCTGCAATTGCAGGTTCAGCGGGGTTTGCTCCTCGCTTTCGACCGTGGCCTGTTCGGCTACGTGGCCGAACTCGGTCGCGTCGCCGACGGCCGTGACCGTCATCGTGCCGTGTCCTTCGATTACCGTCGTGCCGCGCATCGCATGATCCGACGGATAGGTAGCCTCGGGATCGAAGTGAGCCGGGTCGGTCGTCTTGTCGATCTGCGGTTCGCCGGTCAGCGTCGACTCGTTGATCTTCAGCGAGACGGCTTCCGTCAGCCGTCCGTCGGCTGGTACTTCCTCGCCGCTTTGCAGGATCACCGTGTCGCCGACTACGACGTCGCGCTTGGGTATCTCGGTCACGTGGCCGTCGCGGACGACCTTGACCGGCGTGTCGTCGTTGGTGCTGTTCAGCACGTCGAATTTTTTCATCGCGTCGTACTCGAACCAGAAGGCGACGCCCGTGGCGAGGAAGATTGCGCAGAAGATACCGATCGCCTCGGCGAACTCGTTATGGATGAATCCTATGCCGAGCGAAAGCAGGGCGGCGACCAGCAGGATGCGGATCACCGGATCGTTGAACTTCTCGAAAAAGAGCCTCCACAGCGACTTGCGTTTGGGAGGGGTCAGCACGTTGGCTCCGTACCGTTGCCGGCTCTGCTCGACTTCGGCTCCGGTGAGCCCTTTCGGGTGGTTTGACATGACTGTTTTACGTTTAAATGATGCGATAGCTTGGCCCGGGCCGTGTGTGCGGACCGGTCTTATGACCGAAGCTGTTCGATTCGGAGCGGACGGCATACGGATTTCAGCTCCGTTTTCCTTCGTTTCCGCACCCGGGCAAAGGTACAAAAATAGTGCAGGTGAAAAAAGAACGGTCGTCTTCAGAAAAACGGGCGTATACGGTCGCGAGCGAAAGATCGAAAAAAGCCTCGTGCCGCGTCCGGACGGAAAACCGTTCGTTTACGGAGTCTTTCCGATACGGTCGATCATCCATCGGGCCCGTTCGCCGGGCGGCAGGAAAGGTACGGTTATGGTGCGGTAGCCGAGCCTCTCATAGGTGTCCTTCAGAATTCGGCAGGTCTCTCGGGCTTCGTCCGGGCTCTGTTTCCTTTCGGAGTCGTTGACATAGATTTCTTCCCCAAAGGGGAAGAGGAAAACCCTTTCGTTGTATAGACACTTCTCGGCCGCGTTTTTCAGTTCCCGAAATACCGGCAGTCCGATCAGCCGGCAATAGCCCCAAACGTCGACTATCCCCCGGTCGAAAAAGCAGGGTTCGCCGAGGTCCGCGTGCTTCTCGAAATCGTTTCGGGATTGGAGCGACATCAGGCGGGCATACCGGGCCGTGTCGGCCCACGGAACGGCATTCCCGCCGGTTTCGGCCTGACTGCGGATGATTTTCCTGCCCGCTTCGCGGACCGTATGGTATCCCATTCCGTCCAATATGTCGAGCACGGTCGACTTGCCTCCTCCGGGCCCTCCCGTGAGGACGTAAAGATTTCGGTTTCGCATACGGGTGTTGCGGTGTTCGTGAATCATATCGACAGCTCCCGCTTCGCCGCGTCGAGGCGGACGGCTACGAACAGCAGGACCGTGAACGCGATCAGCGACGAGCCGCCGTAGCTGAAGAAAGGCAGAGGTATGCCGATCACCGGCATGATCCCGATCGTCATGCCGATGTTGACCGCGACGTGGAACAGGAAGATCGACGCTACGCAATAGCAGTAGATCCTTCCGAACGGTTCCATCTGGCGCTCGCCCATGCGGATCAGACGCAGGATCAGGATCGCGAACAGCACGACGACGGTCAGGCTGCCCAGAAAGCCCCATTCCTCGCCGACGGTGCAGAAGATGAAGTCGGTGCTCTGCTCGGGCACGAAATTGAACTTAGTCTGCGTCCCCTCCAGAAAGCCCTTGCCGCTGAAGCCGCCCGAGCCTATAGCTATTTTCGACTGATTCACGTTGTATCCCCAGTGCTTGAGGTCCGACTCGAGACCCAGCAAGTCGAGAATGCGCTTCTGCTGGTGAATCTGCATCACGTTATGGAACACGTAGTCGATCGTGCGGGTAAAGACGAGCGAACCGAAAAACAGCAGTACGAAAGTCAGCGTATTGCGTATCTTGTATCGGTAGGCGTAGACGGCGACGGCCGCGGAGGACAGCACGACGGCCGACAGGATGGCCGCGTACCAGCCGATCGGAACTCCCGCCAGCGAAGCTCCGGCATAAATCAGGATCGCTCCGAGGGCGAGTCCCGCCAAATAGATCGCCTTGCTGCGCCACAGTCCGTTGGTCGCCGCTTCGCCCGCGACACAGACCAGAATCAGCACGATCAGCAGCATCGTGGGCTCGAGCAGGAACGACAGCACGAACAGCGAGATGACTAGGAACAGCGCGACGTAGACCCAGCCGTTGAATCCCTCCCGGAAAAGCATGAACAGGAACGAGCCGTACACGAGGGCCGATCCGGTGTCGTTTTGCAGCATGACGATCGCGACCGGCAGTCCGAGGATGGCCCCTACGCGGAGCAGATCCCCGAACCGGTGTATGTCGAACGTGTAGGAACTCATGTACCGCGCCAGCGCCAGCGCCGTCGTGAACTTGACGAACTCGGTCGGCTGGAGCGCCACCGGGCCGATCATGATCCACGATTTGGCCCCGTTGACCTCTTTGCCGAAAAACAGTACGCCGATCAGCAGCAGCAACGACAGCCAGTAGAGCGGGTAAGCCAGCACATGGTAATACTTGTCGTCGATCAGCAGGATCGACAGGGCGATGAAGGCCGAGATGCCGATCCATACCATCTGCATGCCGTAGCGCTGGCCGATGTCGAATATGCTCGCGTGCGCATCGTCGTAGACGGCGGCGTATATGTTGAGCCAGCCCATCAGCACGAGCGCCGCGTATACCGCGACGGTCACCCAATCGACGCGCCCGAGCGCGAGGCTATTTTCCCTTTCGCTGCTTCTCATAGTAAGGATAGGCGATCTGCATGTTCTTGACGTAATCGACCAGCGCCGGCCGCGTGATCGTGTCGGTCAGATAGAGTTCCGTGAGCAGGCTGGCGATCGGCGCGGCGATCGTCGCGCCGAAGCGGCCGTTCTCGACATAGACCGAGACGGCGATTTTCGGGTCGTTGCGGGGCGCGAAGCAGAAAAAGGTGCTGTGATCCGCTCCGTGCGGGTTCTGCGCCGTTCCGGTCTTGCCGCAGATGTCGAGGCCCGGCACCATCGCGATGCGCCCCGTGCCGCCTTCGTTGACGGCCTTGTACATGCCCTCGACGATCGGGTCGAAGTGGCGCGCGTCGACTTTCGTGTGATGGTCCTCGTAGAAACGCGCGTCGATCGAATCCCGGTCGTGGATGCGCTTGACGACGTGCGGAATACGGTAATGGCCCCGGTTGGCCACGGTGGCCACCATGTTGGCCATCTGAAGCGGTGTGCAGCCCAGTTCGCCCTGTCCGATCGACAGCGAGATGACGGTCAGTCCGTTCCACCTTCCCCGGTAGGCTTTGTCATAAAAAGCCGCTTCGGGCACGTTGCCGTTCAGCTCGCCCGTGAAGTCCGAGCCGAGCTTGCGGCCGTATCCGAAGCTGCGGACGTAGTCCGCCCACAGGTCGAACCCTTCGTCTATGTCGCCGTATTTCTTGTTTTCGATGACGTTGCGGAACACGTAGCAGAAATAAGCGTTGCACGAGTTTTGGATCGCTCCCTCCAGGTCGAGCGGAGAGTAGTGCTCATGGCATGCCATGCCTCGGCCGTACGGGTATCCGCCGTGACACGGATAAGTCTGCTCGGGGACGAGCACGCCTTCCTGCAATCCGATCAGGCCCTGCACGACCTTGAACGTCGAACCGGGCGGATAGGACGACATGACGGCCCGGTTGAACAGCGGCCGGCGCGGGTCGTCGAGCAGCTTCATGTAGTTGTTTCCCCGCTCGCGTCCGACCAGTTCGTCGGGATCGTAAGTGGGGCTGCTGGCCATAACCAGTATTTCTCCCGTAGCGGGCTCGATCGCGACGACGCTGCCTACCTTGCCCTGCATCAGCTCCTCGGCGAACGCCTGCAATCGGCCGTCGATCGTGCAGGTGATCGCGACGCCCGGCGAGGGCAGCGTGTCGTAAATGCCGTTCGCATAGGAGCCTTTGGGGATACCGTGTACGTCGACCATTTCGATCTTGACGCCCTTTTCTCCGCGAAGCACTTCTTCGTAAGCCTGCTCGATACCGCTCATGCCGATGTAGTCGCCGCTGCGGTAGTACGGGTTGCGCTCGAGGATGCGGTCGTTGACCTCGCCCACGTAGCCCAACAGGTTGCCTGCCATTTTGGTCGGGTAGGAGCGCACTGTGCGGTAGACGGTGAAGAAACCCGAAAAGCCGTGCTCCTCGAAGCGCAGCTTGACCTCCTTGGGTAGCTGTTTGAAAATGACTGAGGCTCTCCGGCGCGAGAAGTTGCTCGCTTTACGGAGCTCCTTGCGGATCTGTTCGACGCTGACGCCCAGTATACGGCTCATCGCCGCTGTGTCGAACGGTCTGATCTCGCGCGGGATGGCCATCAGATCGTAGGCTTCCTTGCTCTGCACCAGAAAGCGGCCGTTGCGATCGTACACTTCGCCTCGCGGCGGATATTGCACTGTGTAGCGCAGCACGTTGTTCGCCGCGTTCGATTTGTAACTGTCGTCGATGACCTGAATGTAGAAAAGCCTCAGCAGAAGCACGATCGCTACTGCGACAACGCTGATTTGTAGTGTCTTGACTCGCTTGAGACTGTCCACGGCTCAGATCTTTTGACGGTTGACCGAAAAAAGCTTCTGGCAGAAATAGACCAGCGGAAGCGTGACGGCCGAACTCAGCGCGATGCGAAGCGCCGTCCGGTAGAAGAAGCTCCACGAGAGGGTCTCCAACAGGAAAAAAGCCGTGCTGTGGATGAGGATCATCGCCGATGCGTAGCGGACGAACTTCTTGGCGCCGATCCGGTTGACGTTCGGCACGCCCCCGTCCTTGACTTCGTCTTTACCTACGAGCACGTTCAGCAGTGCCGGGCGGCAGAAAGCGGCCAACAGCGCCGCGACCGTATGGATGCCCGCCGTGGCCATGAAAAAGTCCAACGTGACGCCCAGCAGCAGCCCCAGTCCGAGCAGCGCCAACGGAGCGATCTCCATCGGCAGCAGGACGATGAACGCGATGCAGACCAGCGGATGGACGTACACGCTGATACCGATCCGGCTGAACAGGAAGATCTGCAGGATCACCATTACGATGAAAAGAATCGCGTATTGCAGCGTGCGGTGCATGGCTTCGTTGCGTTTTTATAAAAGTTGCGCTTGTGCGCCGGTTCGTCCGGCTTCCGTGTTTTTCCCGACGCTCGATGACGCGAGACTCGGGACTTCTTGAGGCCGGTGTATGGTTTGCCCGCTTGCCGGTTTCGGCTTTGCGTCTGTTTCCCGCCGTCGTTTTTTCGCTCGGGAGACACCCTTGCATTCCGGTCCGTTGCGGTCGGGCGAGATTCCGCCGCGATGCTTCCCGGTATCTTTTCCCCGCCCGGGCTTGTTGCTTCCGGGAAAGCCGCTTGCCAAAGTGAGCGAACGGAGAGGGGAACGGAACGGCTTTCGTTCGTTCCTATTCGGCCTCCGGCGCGACGACGCTCTGCTCCAAGGCTCCGCGCTCGTCGGCGTCGATATAACGCACGGCCAATACGTTGTTCAGCGCCGCGATGTCGGTGTGCAGCCTCACTTTCACGTCGTAGTAGGTCGCATTGTTCAGCTCGAAACTCTCGACCGTGCCGATCGTCAGATCGGGCGGGAAAATCGACGAGTGGGCCGTCGTGACGATCGTGTCGCCCGCATGAATCTGCGCATATTTCGGAATTTCCGAAAGCGTCAGATGCCGGTAGCTCGTTCCGTCCCAATAGACCGAGCCGAAATAGTCGCCGCCCTTGATCTTTCCGCTGGTCCTGAAATTGCGGTTCAGCACCGACAGGCAGACCGAGAAACGGTCGGAGCATCCTACGATATATCCTGCGATCCCACCTTCGGCGACGAGCGCCATGTCGGGCCGCATGCCGTCGTCGGCGCCCCGGTCGATCGTGATGTAGTTTTCCTGCCGCGTGATCGAGTTGTTGACGACCTTCGCCGGATAGTATTCGTATTTCCGTCTCCCGGCCGTATCCGTCAGCGCGGCGGAGTCGGCGGGGCTCAGCACGGAATCGCGCGCCGTGGACGGAAGCAGTCCGTCGAGCCGGTTGCGCAGCTCGGCCAGTTCGGCGTTCAGCGCGGCGTTTTCCCTTTTGAGGCGGAAATAGCTGCCGATGCCCGACAGTTGAGAGTAAATGCCGCCCACCACGTAGTTGGAGGCGGTGATCAGCTTGGCTTTCGTGTAGCTCGTACTGTTGGCGTAGTAGTGCAGCGCGAACGCCTCGAGCACGACGAACGCGAGAACGAAGTGAATCTTTTTTATGAACAGGAAGAACTTGATCATTCCATGTTTCTCGGACGGCCGTCTATCTCATCAGGAACGAGAAGCGGCCGATATTTTTCAGCGCGATGCCCGTTCCGCGCGCGACGGCCCGCAGCGGGTCTTCGGCGATGTGGAACGGAATGTTGGTCTTTTCCGACAGCCGGCGGTCGAGCCCCTTGAGCAGCGCGCCGCCTCCGGCCAGATAGATACCGTTGCGGGCGATGTCGGCGTACAGCTCGGGCGGGACCATCTCGAGCACCTTCATGATCGCCGCGTCGATCTTGACGAGCGACTTCTCGAGCGCGTAGGCGATCTCGTTGTACGAGACGGTCAGCACCGACGGCAGCGAGGTGAGGATGTTCGGGCCCGTCACGACGAAGTCCTCGGGCTCCTCGACCAGTTCGGGCAGCGCGGCGCCGACGGCGATCTTGATATCCTCGGCCGTACGCTCGCCGATGCGCATGTTGTGCTGCTGGCGGATATAGGTCTGGATATCCTCGGTGAACACGTCGCCCGCGACGTTGATGCTCTCGCTGCAGACGATCCCTCCGAGCGAGATACAGGCGATTTCGGTCGTACCGCCTCCGATGTCGACGACCATGTTGCCTTCCGGAGCCTCGACGTCGAGCCCGGCTCCGAGCGCGGCGGCCATCGGCTCGTAGATCATGTATACTTCTCGGCCTCCGGCGTGCTCGGCCGAGTCGCGCACGGCGCGGATTTCGACGTTCGTCGAGCCGGAGGGGATGCAGATGACCATCTTCAGCGACGGGCTGAACAGCCGCCCGTTGGTCTTGACCATCTTGATCAGTCCGCGCAGCATGATTTCGGCCGCGTTGAAGTCGGCGATCACGCCGTCCTTCAGCGGGCGGATCGTCTTGATGTTCTGATGCGTCTTGCCGTGCATCTGGCGGGCTTTCTTGCCGATGGCCATCGGCTTGCCGGTATGCTGGTCGAGCGCGACGATCGACGGCTCGTCGACGACGATCTTGCCGTTGTTGATTATGATCGTGTTGGCTGTGCCGAGGTCGATGGCCAACTCCTGTGTCAGAGAGAATAAACCCATGTCGCTTAGTGTTTGTTCGTGTTTATTGGGAAAACGCGGCGGAGCCGCCCTGCGGACGGCCGGAGCGGCTCGCCCCGTCAGTGCTTGAAATGGCGGAGCCCGGTGAATAGCATCGCCATGCCATGGGCGTTGCAGTAGTCGATGCTCTCGTGGTCGCGGACCGAACCGCCCGGCTGGATCACCGCGTCGACGCCCTCTTTATGGGCGATCTCGACGCAGTCGCCGAACGGGAAGTAGGCGTCCGAGGCCATGACGGCTCCCTTCAGGTCGAACCCGAAGCCCTTGGCCTTGGCGATCGCCTGCTTGAGCGCGTCCACGCGCGAGGTTTGTCCGATGCCGCTCGAAAGCAACATGCCGTTCTTGGCCAGCACGATCGCGTTGCTTTTCGAGTGCTTGACGATCTTGTTCGCGAAAATCAGGTCCGCCGTCTGCTCGGCCGAAGCGTGCTTCTCGGTCGCGTAGTGCGGCTCTCCGTCTACGCCGCCTACCTTCGCGTCGCGGTCTTGTACGGCGACGCCGTTCAGCAGCGAGCGGAACAGTTGCGGGGCGCGCTCCGTCTGCTTGAGGCGCAGGATGATGCGGTTTTTCTTGCTGCGGAGCGTCTCGAGCGCCGCCTCGCTGTAAGAGGATGCGAGAATCACCTCGAAGAACAGCTTGTTGATCTCGTCGGCCGTTGCGGCGTCCACCTCGCGGTTGGTGATCAGCACGCCGCCGAAAGCCGAGACCGGATCGCCCGCCAAGGCGTCCTTCCATGCTTCCAGTACGGTCGGCCTGCTGGCGACGCCGCAGGCGTTGTTGTGCTTCATGATGACGAACGTGGGCTCCGTGAACTCGCCGATCAGACCCACGGCCGCGTCGATGTCGAGGAGGTTGTTGTACGAGATTTCCTTGCCGTTGAGCTTCTCGAACAGCCCGTCCAGATCGCCGTAGAACGTGGCGGCCTGATGCGGGTTCTCGCCGTAGCGCAGCGTCGTGCCTTGGGTCAGGCTCAGCTTGAACGAGTCGATCTTCTCCTGACGGTTGAAATAATTGAAGATGGCCGTGTCGTAGTGCGAGCTGACGTTGAACGCATGGGCCGCGAAACGGCGGCGCTGCTCGAGCGTCGTAGAGCTATGCTGCGCGTCGATGATTTCGAAGAATTCGGCGTACTGGTCGACCGAAGGTACGATCACGACGTCCTTGAAATTTTTCGCTGCGGCGCGGATCAGCGAGATGCCTCCGATGTCGATCTTCTCGATGACGTCCTGCTCGGGCGCGCCCGAAGCGACGGTCTGCTCGAACGGATAGAGGTCGACGATCACCGCGTCGATCTCGGGTATTTCGTACTGCGCCGCCTGTTCGGAGTCTTTCGGGTTGTCGCGGCGGGCGAGGATGCCGCCGAAAACTTTCGGGTGGAGCGTCTTGACGCGTCCGCCGAGGATCGACGGATAGCCCGTCAGGCTTTCGACCGAGGTGGCCTTCAGACCCAGCGACTCGATGAACGAGAGGGTCCCTCCGGTGGAGTATATCGCAACGCCGTCCTCGGCGAGCTTTCTGACGATCCGTTCCAATCCGTCCTTGTAGTAAACCGAAATGAGAGCGCTTTTTATCTTTTTCACGATCGTTTGAGTTTTGTTGTTCGTTAGTCGGACAAAGATACGAAGAACTCGCAAAAAAACGGCAAAATTTGGATAAATAAAGTAAGT
>OGRL01003078.1_pt1 | contig 10263 bp, 5 predicted proteins | sample 1553481 | NCBI WGS metagenome assembly OGRL01 (sample SAMEA2580036, study PRJEB22360) | human gut metagenome
GGGAGTGAAGCCCTCTTCCTCGAGTGCGCGGGCGAGCTGGTCGGGACATGACGTGGGCTTTGCTCCGCAGCGGATCCCGCGCAGGCGCTCAACGACCTCGTCGGCTTTCATTCCTCGGCAGAGAGAGGCAACGCCCTGCGTGTTTCCGGAGCAGCCTCCGATGAATTTCACCGATTTTACGGTGTCTCCGTCAAGCTCGATCTCGATTTCGCGGGAGCAGGTCCCGTGCGTGGTGTATCTTATCTTATCCATTTTTCTTTTTCGCTTTCGTCGGCGAAAGCTTCCTTTCTGTTTGTGTCTGTGGTATGTTTTATGACTGCGCGAAGCGGATTTGCCCGATCGCGGATCGGGGGCGGCGGCGCTTTGCGTATCTTCGCGGTATCAGAACAGCCCGGAGATCACGCCGTTTTCATCGACGTCGATCCGCTCTGCGGCGGGGACTTTCGGAAGTCCCGGCATCGTCATGATATCCCCCGTAAGGACGACCGCAAATCCCGCGCCTGCGGAGATTTTCACCTTCTTCACCGTCACGGTGAAGCCCTCGGGCGCGCCGAGCTTCAGCGGATCGTCGGAAAAGCTGTACTGCGTCTTTGCGATGCATACGGGTACGTTTCCGTATCCGAGCTCCTCGAGGCGCGCGATCTCCTTCTCAGCCTGAGGCGTAAAGCTTACGCCGTCGCCGCGGTACACCTTTTTCACAACGGCTTCGATCTTTTCCGCGATCGGCATATCGGACGGATACGCGAACGTGAAATCGTTCTCCTCTTCACAGAGACGGACGACCTCGCGCGCGAGGGATTCGCCTCCGGCACCGCCGTCAGCCCATACGGTCGAAAGCTCGACGTTTACGCCGAGCGCACGGCATTTCTCGATGATGAGCTCGATCTCCGCGTCGGTGTCGGTCGGGAATCGGTTGACTGCAACGACCGCGGGGAGACGGTATACCTCGCGGATGTTCTTCACATGGCGGAGCAGATTCGGCATTCCCGCTTCGAGTGCGGCGAGATCCTCCTTGCCGAGCTCGCTTTTCGCAAGTCCGCCGTGCATCTTCAGCGCGCGGACAGTCGCAACGATCACGACCGCCGACGGACGAAGCCCCGCAAGGCGGCATTTGATATCGAGGAACTTCTCCGCGCCGAGGTCGGCGCCGAAGCCCGCCTCCGTGACGGCGTAATCACCGAGCGCCATTGCCGCCTTCGTCGCGGTCACGCTGTTGCAGCCGTGCGCGATGTTGACGAACGGACCGCCGTGGACGAGAGCGGGCGTCCCCTCGAGAGTCTGAACGAGATTCGGCTTTATCGCGTCACGCAGGAGTGCCGCCATCGCACCCTGTGCGTGCAGATCGCCTGCGGTGACGGGGCGTTCATCGTATGTGTATCCTACTACGATGCGGGAAAGCCGCTCTTTGAGATCGGACATGTCAGAGGCGAGGCAGAGAAGCGCCATTATCTCCGAAGCCACGGTGATGTCGTAGCCGTCCTCCCTCGGCGTGCCGTTGACACGTCCGCCGAGCCCGTCAACAACATTCCTGAGCTGCCTGTCGTTCATGTCGACGCAGCGGCGCCATGTGATGCGGCGCGGGTCGATGCCGAGTGCATTGCCCTGATATATGTGATTGTCGAGCATGGCGGCGAGAAGATTGTTCGCCGCGCCTATCGCGTGAAAATCCCCGGTGAAATGAAGGTTGATGTCCTCCATGGGGATGACCTGAGCGTATCCGCCTCCGGCGGCGCCGCCCTTTATTCCGAATACCGGACCGAGCGACGGCTCCCGCGACAACGGGCTTCTTCCCGATCCTGCGAAGCGCATCCGCAAGACCGATCGTCGTCGTGGTCTTGCCTTCGCCCGCCGGGGTCGGCGTTATCGCGGTAACAAGCACGAGCTTCCCCTGCTTCTTTCCTTCGAGCGTGCGGAAAAGCTCCGGCGAGATCTTGGCTTTGTTCGAGCCGTACAGCTCGAGATATTCCTCGGGTATTCCGGCGCGTTCGGCGATCTTTGTTATATGCTCGGCTTTTGCCGCCTGAGCGATTTCGATATCGGTCATGTTTTCCTCCGGATTTTGATTGAATTATTGATTTCATTATATCAGAAAAGCCGCGCTTTTTCAATAAGGAGGGGGCAAAACAAAAAAATTGAAAATTTTTCGGAAAAATTTGCGTTTCGGTGCAACCTTTGCGAATTTTTATCGTGTATAATAGTGAAAGAGGCTATACGGCATAACTTTGTTCCGCACTTTCGGCGGAAAAAGTCCGTGCGCCGTCCGCAAAACGGGAACGGATGGTGCGGGGCTGATGCGGTATTGCATTAAAGATGAAGGAGACATCCATGGACGACAACGCAATACTTGATTTGTTCCGTGAACGGTCGGAAGACGCGATCGTCCAGGTTCAGATAAAATACGGGAATTACTGCAGAAGCATAGCCTACGGCATTCTTTCTTCCGAGGAGGATTCCGAGGAATGTGTAAACGATACATATATGCGCGCGTGGAATTCGATCCCGCCGCATATTCCCGAACGCCTGTCCGCGTATCTCGGAAAGATAACGAGAAACCTCTCGATCGACCGCCTTCGGAGAAAGGGAACCGGTAAGCGCGGCGGAGGCCAATTCGAGGTCGCGCTGAGCGAGCTTGAGGAATGCTTGCCGTCGCCGTCGGCAGCCGGAACGGAAGACGCGGCGGACAGCGCGGCTCTTGCGGATATCATAAACCGCTTTCTCCGCACTCTTTCGCTTGAAAAGAGAACGGTTTTTATCGCGAGGTATTGGAACATGCGCAGCGTATCCGATATTGCATCGGAGCTGTGCACATCCGAGGCAAAGGTGAAATCGATCCTGCACCGCCTGCGGGCGGGGCTGCGTGCCGAGCTTGAAATGGAGGGCTACAGCGTATGAAGAACATGGAAAACAAAAACGGGGAAAATAAGATGAAAAAGATAGACGCGAACAGACTTTCCGACGCGATCGGAGAAATAGACGAGAGCCTTATCGCGGAATACGAAACCAAAAAGGATTTCCGCGCATACAGGATCAGAATGCGCACTCGCATTATTGCCGCCGCGGCTTCCGTGGCGATAGTCGTTGCCGCAGTCCCGCTTACCCTGCATTTCATGAGGCCTCATGATGCCGACGATATCCCTCCGCAGGAGACGACTGCTCCCGACAATGCGAACAATAAGCCCTCGGACGATATCCCGGACGACAGCCTTTTCTCGATAGTGTCCGTCACCGCATCGTCGAGCTCGTCGAGCTTTATCGACGGGGATACCTCGTTTGTCGTAAAGACCGAGAACGGATCGAAGGAGCTTGTCGAGCGTCATCTTATGCTCGAACCCGCGATCGACTATACCGTGCAGCAGACGGGCAGCGATGAGTTTACGGTGACACCGAAGAAGAGCCTCGGCGACAATACGGTCGTCAGCCTTTCGTATGTGAAGAATAAAGAGGTCGACTACAGCTGGGCTTTTCAGACGAAGAGCGAGCTTTCGGTGACCGAAACGTATCCCGCCTCCGGCGCGATGACGGTGAGCGAAAACGCGGTCATCGAGATCGAGCTTTCCTGCCCGGACGCTGAAAATCTGCCCGAGGAGACCGTGATAACTCCCGCGCTTGAGGGCGAGTGGCTCCACCTCGGCAGAGTATGGCGTTTCACTCCGTCGGCTCCGATGGAACCGGACACGACGTATACCGTAAGCCTTTCCGACAGAATCTCGGCTGACGGAACGGAGATGAAGAATCCGTATTCGTTTACCTTCTCAACTTACAAAAACGAGATGAATGGCAGTATTTATCCGGAGCTTCTCAGCGCGGACGGAATAAACACATACCGCCCAGACGACGCGATAAAGATCCGCTACAGCGTCACCGAAAACTTCAGCGGAGAGGTCACGTCCGTAAAGCTTAAGCGCTTTGCCGATGCGGACGATTTCGAAAAGTATATCTCCGGCGCAAGCGACGTCCGTGCCGAGGATCTCGGCGAGGTCGCTTTCACCGAATCCGACGATGTCGCAGCGCGCGTCCGCACGATAACTCTCGATAAAAATCCCGGTACCGGATACTACGCGGCAAGCGTGTACTGCGGACGCTTTGCCGTGTTCGAGTGGACGGTGCAGATAAACCCGATCTCGGTGTACGCCGCGATGACCGGGGAAGATATCTTCGTGTGGGCGATCGAGGACGGAAAGACCCCGACCGATAAAATGACCGTTGAATTCGGTTCGGCGGAATATACGACCGACGGCGACGGAATACTGACGATAAGCGGTGCAAAGGCTGACAGCGGCGATTTCCTTGTCGTCGGCGGCGACACCCCCGTTTTCGTCGGAGCACAGGTCTACAATACGGCGACCTACCCGAACACATACATTTACCTCGACAGAAATCTCTATAAGCCAACGGATAAGGTGAACGTATGGGGATACGTCCCGATGTCGCGCTTTCCCGACGGTGCCGACGGAGTGTTCACACTCCGCATAATCGGAAACTCGCGCACCGCAGAGCAGAGCGTCAGAGTGACTCCCGACGAAAACGGCGCGTTCACCGCATCGTTTGAATTGAACTCTCATCTTGAGGGCAGCATTTACGTCGAACTTTTATACGACGGAGTTATCCTCAACTCCCACAGTCTTGAGATCGAAAATTACGAAAACGAGTACTATAAATATGAGATCGTCTCGGAGCGCTATTACGCAGCCGAGGGTGAAGCGTTTGAATTTGACGTGACCGTTACTCATATCACCGGCATGAAGGCGGTCGGAAAGAAGGTCTGCCTCTCCTTCTCAGGCATCGGAGAGGACGAGATCACCGCAGTTACCGACGAAAACGGAGTCGCACACTTCTCGGCAGTGCCCGACCTCGGCAATTTCTTCGAGGGAATCGCATATGTGCCGGTTTATCTGAGAAGCGCGGAGAGCGGAAAATATCCGCAGTCCCCCGCAAAGACCGTTCACGTTCTGCGGCGTGACTGCCGTGGAAATTGGAGCGGAGATGACGGCGAATATGTGCTCGATACCGAGCGTCTCGACATGGATTCCTTCAGAAAATCCGTAAGTGCAGCCGATCTGAAGTACGTTCCGTACGATACAAATGTCACCCTGACCGTCACGGAAACACGGACGGAGAAATATCTCGCGGGATATGAGTACAACGAATACACAAAGGAAAACGAGCCGACATACGGCTATGCGACTTCTTCGCAGACGGTGTATTCGAAGAGCTTTGACACCGAGGACGGAAAGCTTGAATTCTCCGCCGATTCGGTCGAACTCCGTGAATCCGAAGGCAACGTCACATATTCCTATCAGCTGTACGCGACCTTCAGCGATACCGAGGGACGCCCGATCAAGGTGACGGATTACGGCTTCGGCATAAAGCGTCAGAACGAAAAAATCTTCTATACCGGAATCCTTTCCGAGGGTGAATGGTACATCTCGGACAACTTTGCATACGGACTTTACGGATATGAATTCGTTATAAAAAACGGTACCGACCTTTCCTCCTATATGCAGAGCGGTCTTGCATCCTACGGCCTCTCGTACGGCGAAACTGCAAAGATAGATCTTCTTGCCGATGGCAGGAAGAAGGTCGAAGGCGGCACGGTCGTAAGGATAGTTTCCGCAAACGGAATACTTTCGGCGGATAAACTCGACGCGGGAGACGATCTCTCGTTCGAATTCGCGGACGACTGCTTCCCGAATTCAACGGTGTCCGGCGTTTACCTGAAGGACGGCGTGTTCAACAGGATCAAGCCCGTATTTATCAGCGCAAAACCCGAGAGCCGCACGCTTAACGTGTCGGTCGAAAGCGATAAGAAATCCTACGCTCCCGGAGATGAGGTAACTCTCAGAATAAAGACCGCCGAGAGCGACGGAAGCGGACGGCGTGCGGCGGTGAATGTAAGCGTGGTCAACGAAGCGGTGTTCGCAAACGTTTGGGATCGGTCGGATATCATTTCCGAAATCTACGCTCCCGTGTATTATCCCGTGTATACCTTCTCCTCCGACCGCGATTTCAACCTGACCGGAACAATGTGCGGCGGACGCGGCGGCGGTCCGGAAGAGGTGAGAGGCAATTTCGGAGACACGGTGTATTTCGGTCAGGTAACGACAGATGAAAACGGCGAGGCTGAGGTGACCTTCACGCTTCCCGACAACGTGACCGAGTACCGTATCACCCTTCAGGCCGCAGATGCGGAGATGTACGTCGGCAAGACGGAAAGCTCCGTTGACGCATCGCTTGATTTCTTCATAAGCTCGGAGCCGCCGAAAAAGGTAAAGACTGCGGACGATTTTGCAGTAAGCGCATCCGCCGTTTGTGAAAGAAACCTTGACGCGGAGTTCGAGTTCACTCTCGACGGAGAGAAAACACGCAGAGTGTCCGCCAAGACGAATACCCCCGTCTCCGTGAATTTCGGAAAGCTCGATGCGGGAGAGCACACCGTCCGTATCAAGGTGTCGGCGGGCGAGCTTACGGATGCGATCATCTATACGGCGGACGTTATCCGCACGGCACAGGGCATCGCGGAAAGAAGCTTCTGCACACTGACCGACGGTGCGGGCGTGATAGAGACGCTCTCCGATCCCGCGATGCTTGAGATATCGTCGGAAAACACGGTCCGTGCAAAGCACCTCGTCGAATTCCTCAAGAATAACGTGTCGCCGCGCTTTGATACGATGATCGGCGCGAGATACGGCGCACAGCTTTGCAATTCGGGTTTCGGCGACGACTGCGCGGTGCCGCAGATCAAGCTTTATAAGTATACCGATTCGTTCATGCTCAAACAGCTCGAAAATTCCGAGCCGGATGAGGTGCTCACCGCACTCTCGCTCTACTTTACACCGGAAACCGTTTCTCAGGTGTCTCTTTCGCCGCGGCCGATATCCGAGGTGTCGGATATCGATGCTCTGCTCAGAAGCTGCCTCATCGGCGCGGCAAAGCGCAGCGCGGTGCTCGACGATCTGCTTTATCTGAAAGCACTGCTTGAGAATGACGAGGATGCCGATTCCGGAGACTTCGCACTGCTTTCGCTTTCGTTTGCGATGCTCGGCGAATACAAAACCGCGTCGGAAATGTACGACACGGCGAAAGACCTTCCCGAGTCGGACGAATGGTCGGCGATCCTTGCGTTATGCGCGTCGTTCGTTGACCGCAGCGGACTTTATGAAAAGGTAAGCGCCATGATCGATGAGGACCCGGCGCGCGAGTATCTCCCGTTCGCGGCGATCGCCTGCCTGAAAGCGCTCGTTTCCTCGGATGATGATGTATACAGCGTTACCGTTGAATCCGGAGATTTCAAAAAGAAGATCGATGTGTCGGGATTCGAAACAGTCATGCTGCCCGTCCCCACCGGAGGAGATGCCGAGGTGAAGCTCAGCGATGCCACGGAGGGAATAAGCGTCGCATACTGCTGCGAGAGAAAGCCCGACGGGGATCGGGAGAATGAAAAGGATTACGGGATTTCGCTTTCGCTGCCCGATCGCATCAGCCAATACGGAGACGCAGTGCTTACGGTCGATCTTTCCGCATCCGAAATAAAGAGCGGAGAGCTCAGAATAGCCTTGCCGAATTCGCTTAAGACGGTCTACTCATACATTTCTGTGGAGGACGGTAATGTGTTCGCGGATGCAAGCATCAACGGAAAACTCACTCTCTATATCGGAAAAGATGCGCCCCGCGTCTTTACACTTCCCCTTGTCGCATCCGAGATCGGTGAATATGTCCTTGAAGAGGCGGTATTCGTTTCGGACGGCATGAAGACATTCTCTCACAAGGTTTTGTTTGAAGTCGAATAAACCGTTTAAAGCTGACACAGAATATTAACAACTGCGTTAAATATATCATAAAACTACATGGTATTATATTATTAAAACGTATTTAAAAGGCGGCGCCGCACATGAGATACGGTAAATCGGAATTGCGCGGTGCCGCCGCAGACCTCGGCAAAAGGAGGAGAAATGAAAAAACTTGTCAAGGCGGCGGCAGCCGCACTTTCGCTTGCCGCATTGCTCTCGTCCTGTACACTGCGGAAGCTCGACGGAGCATCGGGAACGGAGGATTTATCAAATCATAGCGTCGTCACGGCGCTTCCGTCGGATACAGACGGAACATCCGGGAGCACGCCGCAGACAGCGCAGACGACGGAAAGCACCGGAGAGACGGATGTCGATCCCGTTACGGATACTGTGGAGCCCGAGCCCGAACCGGACCCGGAACCCGCACCTGTGCCGGATCCCGATCCCGATCCCGATCCCGACCTGACTCCGACATATACCCCCGTGGTGCTTATGTACCACCTTATCATGGACGAGCCGTACAGTCCGTATGTGAATCTGTTCGTCCGTCCGAAGGATTTTGCCGCGCAGATGGATATCCTGAATTCCTACGGATACACCTATCTTTTCGCGGATGAGTATACTCAAAACTGCGATAAGCCTTCGGTCGTTCTCACATTCGACGACGGATACGTCGATAACTATACGGATATGTTCCCGATACTGAAGGAAAAGGGCGGGCGTGCCACGGTATTCCTTGTGACATCGCTGATCGGTACGCCTCAGTACCTCAACGAGGATCAGATACGCGAGATGGCGCAGTCGGGGCTTGTGAGATTTGAGACCCATACCGTTTCGCATAACGCGATGGGGAATATGGATATAACGCGTCTCGAAAAGGAAATGTCCGAATCCGTTGCGTATATATCGGAGCTCACGGGACATCAGGTAGACGCGCTCGCATATCCCGCGGGCAGCTACAGCGACGAAGCGGTCGCCGTAGCATCGAAGTATGTGCGTTTCGCGTATACGACGAAATCTCCGTACAATGTGAAGCCCGATAATATGATGCTCATTCCGAGATTCGGCGTGCCGCGCGACTGTACCGAAGGCACATTCAGATCATTTGTCGCTCCGCGCCCTTCGTGAAAAACGCACCTGCGGAATGAAGGCTAATCTTCGATAAAGGCTTTGCCGATGCACAATGCGCTTCTTGAACGCAAAATGCATACGGCTTCGGTGAAAGATCCGTAAATCGCCCGAGCCCGGGGAGGTTTTACTCCTTCCGCCTCCTTCGCTTTGCGATTTCCTCTTTCACGCCGCCGCGCCGATTCCCGTCGGGGCGGCGGCACTTTTGATTTCGGACATCCCGTGCGCTTGTCACGGGGGAGTGACCGCCCGACAAATAAATTTCCGCGTCGAAAAAGGTTTTGATTGACTAATCGGAAAAAGTGGTATATAATTATGTTGCTACATATGTAAATCCATACTTCGGAGGTATCAGAATATGGCAAAAACAATCAACGTAACTATCTGGAACGAGTATAGACACGAGAAGAGCGACGAGAATGTCGCGAAGCTTTATCCGAACGGACTTCATGCGGCGATCGGCGAGTTTCTCTCGAAGAACGACGATATGAAGATCACCCTTGCGGCGCTTGACGATCCCGATCAGGGACTGCCGGATGAGGTGCTCAATAATACCGATGTCCTTCTTTGGTGGGGTCACATGAACCACGGCGAAGTCAAGGACGATCTCGTTGAGCGCATCCGCCAGAGAGTTTATGTCGGCGGCATGGGATTTATCGCACTCCACAGCGCGCATCATTCCAAGCCCTTCCGCGCAATCGTCGGCACCACGGGCAACCTTCTCTGGGGTGACAATCAGAAGGAGATCATCTGGAACATCATGCCGTCTCATCCGATTGCGGCAGGTATCCCGGCACATTTCGAGCTTCCCGAAGAGGAGCTTTACGCTGAGCCCTTCCAGATTCCGCAGCCCGACGCACATATCTTCGAGGGATGGTATGAGCACGGATATGTTTTCCGCACCGGATGCACCTTCCTCCGCGGCGCGGGACGTGTGTTCTACTTCCAGCCCGGTCATGAGACCTGCCCGTCGTTCTACGATGCAAACGTACAGCGCATAATCACAAACGGTGTACGTTGGGCGGCACCGAACGATTTCGGCTACGAGATCGAGTCCGGATGCCCCTACGTTACGGAGCTTGTCTGAGTCGGAAATGTCCGAAATAAATAACAAAAACGGCGCTTCCTCCGAATTTTCGGGGGAACGCGCTTGTTTAGGGGAAATGAGGCTCAGACTTGTGTCCGAGCAGACGGAGCTTTTTTCTCCTTCCGTCGGCGGACGCGGAGGAGGTCTTTTCCTAGAGGAAGAGGACGGGAGCGGAATTAGCTTTCCGCCCGACGATGTCCCCGATGTGGAGAAAAGCATGACCGAAATGAGCTGTATCGCATCGGCGGGGATTTGCGGAGG
>OGRL01003090.1_pt1 | contig 10244 bp, 10 predicted proteins | sample 1553481 | NCBI WGS metagenome assembly OGRL01 (sample SAMEA2580036, study PRJEB22360) | human gut metagenome
TTCTGTCTCTGTTCTGAATGTTGTTTCAAGAAGACCTGCTCTTGCTCCACCGATACCAGCACCATAAGCTAATGCAAGTTCCTGAGCTTTTCCTGTGTAATCCTGCTCTACAGCAACTAGACAAGGTGTTCCTTTTCCAGCCTGATACTCGCTTCTTACTGTGTGTCCAGGTCCTTTCGGAGCGATCATTGTAACATCAACATATGCTGGTGGTTTGATGCATCCGAAATGAATGTTGAAGCCATGAGCGAACATAAGCATGTTGCCTTCCTCAAGGTTTGGCTCGATATCGTTCTTGTAAAGTGCAGCCTGTTTCTCATCGTTGATCAGGATCATGATGATATCTGCTTTCTTAGCTGCTTCAGCAGATGTATATACCTCGAAGCCCTGCTCCTCAGCTTTTTTCCAGGATTTGCTTCCTTTGTAAAGGCCGATGATTACATTACATCCGGACTCTTTAAGGTTCAGTGCATGTGCATGTCCCTGGCTTCCGTATCCAATAATCGCAATTGTCTTACCATCTAATAATCCAAGATTACAGTCTTCCTGGTAAAAAATCTTATTTGCCATTTTACTTTCCTCCTCTGATGTTTACAACATCTTCTTCATAAAAATTATTTATCGTTAAGAGAGTAGCTGCTCTCCTAGCAAACATATGTAAAAAATTTACAGGTAACGGACATCGTCACTGCCTCGTGACAGACCTGTGATTCCCGTTCTTGCAAGCTCAAGGATCTCATAGTCAGCCATCAGCTCCACAAACGCCTTCAGCTTGTTCTGGCTTCCGGTCATCTCCATAATAAGAGAATCCTTACTTACATCCACCACCTTGGCACGGAAGATATCTGCAACAGAAAGAGCTCCCTGTCTCTGTTCCGGCTTCACAGCAACCTTGACGAGCATCAGCTCACGGGCAACGCTGTCGTCCTGTTCAAGGACCTTAACATCCCGTACATCTTCCTGCTTCGCCAGCTGCTTAGTGATCTGCTGGAGCATCTGATCATCTCCCTCACATACAACTGTCATACGGGAATATCTCTGATCTGCAGTCACTCCTGCGGTAATGCTGTCAATATTATATCCACGGCGGCTGAAAAGACCAGCCACACGGCTAAGGACTCCGGAGGTATTATCCACAAGGATGGATAGTATTCTCTTTTCCATAATACACCTGCTTTCAACACTTTTATGTATAGAAAACCGACTTCGTCAGTTAACGCTTTAATCTAATAAACCCTTGCTTTCTTACCATTATAACAACTTCGAAAATTTTGTCAATCAAAATTTCCTGCAAAATTCCTTCAGGATGATAAGAAATGTTTTTATCCTCAGATCAGATATTTTTTCTTAAGCTCCTCGGATGCCTTTGGTGTCAGATAGAGTTTTTTCCGAAGGAATCTTTCAATTCCTCCGTTTTCTTTTTCGATGACATCAAAAACTGTATTGATATAAGACTCCTTCACCTGATAGAAGGCTTTCAGATCTGCAAGCTTCCGGCTGTTTTCCGGCCGGTCTGCCCGGTAAAGCCTGCACATATATTTCAGTTCATCTTCCAGACATGGATTCGACCGCATATAATCCCTTCGTATCGTTTCCTTAGGTACACCCAAAGCAAAGAGCAAAAGTGCTGTTCCGACTCCTGTCCGGTCTTCTCCTGTGGCACTGTGAAAAACAACAGCTCCATTGTTTACATGAAGCAGGACATCTAGAAAACGTGCATACTGCTTCAGAGAATACTCATCCGTAACGAAATTCCGGTACCAGTCCTGCATATACCGGTCTACATCACCATAGCAGGACATCACATGTTCAAAAAAGCTGTTTCCGCTGCTGTCCTCATCCCGGATTGGAATGTGATAATACTCCACTCCTGCCATGATATCATCCGGTTTTTTCTTTACTTCTGCAGCTGACCGGAAATCAATCACTGTTTTTACATTATATTCTTCTGAAAGGATCCGGTTGTCTGCAGCAGAAGCATGATAGATTTCTCCGCTGCGCAAAAGCTTTCTGGGAAGAATATGCGAACCGTCTACTGTCATCAATGCACCCAGATCTCTTGTATTCGGAAGATTCTGAAGCGGAAGCCTGCTTCCTTTTGGAAAACCAACCGCAAGATCCGGATTCAGTACTTTAAGAAGCTGAAGGCAATCCTGTACCTCCTGCTCTGTCATATCAAATTTATAACGCTTCTGACGTCTGGTTATGATCACCAGATAATTGATGATCAGCTGCTTTTCACCGGTTTTATCGGTTCCCTCACGGCGCATGTACGCCCAGAGAATATCTTTACACGGAAGACTGTTGAGCATCATATGTCTGGTAAACACAAAAAAGCCATCTTCGATCCGTATTTTTCCGTATCTCATTTTCTTTCCTTTCTCCTTCTCAACCCCTGTGCTGCTTTCTTCGCAACACTTTTTATCATACCAGAAATCTCCAGTCCCGTATACCTCGTTTGACAATTTTCGTGGTTTGGATATAATAAACAGAGAAATTTTACCACAGGGAGGCTTTCTTTTATGGACAATCTTATTTTCTGTCTGAATGTTACCGTGCCCATCTTTCTTACACTGCTCCTGGGATATTTTTTCCGGAGGATCGGACTGTTTGATGAAACATTTGTCAATCGTATGAACAAATTTGTATTTGTCATCCCCCTGCCTGTGCTTCTGTTTCAGGACATCGCTAAAATCGATATCTATGAGGCCTGGGATCCCAAGATGGTTCTTTTCTGTTTTGCGATCACATCGCTCAGTATTATGATCTCCGTGCTCCTGTCCCGTTTTCTCCACCCTTCCGATATCCAGGGCGAATTTATCCAGGCATCCTACCGCAGCAGCGCAGCGATCCTTGGTATCGCCATTATCCAGAACCTTTACGGAAATGCAGGTATGGCACCACTGATGATCATTGCCAGCGTCCCTCTTTACAATGTAATGGCTGTTGTAGTTCTCTCTGTCTTTAAACCAGGTCAGGGAAAAATAGATGGTACCGTTCTGAAGCGCACTTTAAAGGGAATTGTCACCAATCCCATCATTCTCGGCATTGCAGCCGGTACACTCTGGTCCCTTCTTCGTCTTCCATTTCCGAAGATTCTGGACTCTACGGCAGGCAATCTTGCAAAAACCGCCACTCCTCTTGGCCTCATGGCTATGGGCGGATCTCTGCACTTCGGAAAAGCCTTTTCCCGGCTGCAACTGTTGCCTGTACATTTATGAAACTTGTCGGTTATGAAGCACTTTTTCTTCCTCTTGCCATCCGTTGCGGTTTTACAAAGGACAAGCTGGTTTCCATCATTATCATGCTAGGGTCTGCCAGCACCGTTACCTGCTTTGTCATGGCAAAAAACATGGGACATGAGGGCTCTTTTTCTTCGGGAGTCGTGCTTCTTACCACATTATTCAGTGCCTTTACCCTGACACTCTGGCTGTTTATCTGCAAAGGTCTGGGACTGATCTGATATTGCAGCTTCTGCATATTATCTACCCGGAAAAATCTATAACATAAAATGCTGTAAGAACTATGATTTCTGGTTCTTACAGCATTTTTTTATAAAAGCATATTCACATAAAGCTATCATTTCTGATGTGGATGTTTCTGTTCTTACAATCTCATAGCCTACAAAACAAACGAAGCATTCTCTCAGATCAGCTTCAGATATTTCAAGCCATCCCGAATGCCGTAGTGGAACATATCAGACGTAACATAATCTGCCAGTTCTTTGATCTTCGGAGAAGCATTTCCCATGGCAACCTTTGTTGCAGCGTATTCAAACATGGCAAGATCATTGTTGCTGTCTCCAAAAACAACGGTATTCTCCCACGGAATATCAAACAGGCGGATCACAGCTGCGATCCCAACAGCCTTGTTAAAGCCCTTTGGCACCAGTTCAATGGTATTTCCCACAAACGAACTGCTGCCTTCATGGCGGATGATATCATAGTATTCTGATAAAATGGATAACGCTGCCTCCGCATCACATCCCTCCGTCATTTTTGCACTGATCTTATTGATCCGCATACAATCCTCATTTCCACGGATAGGCCTCCATTTATCGCCCAGGGATTCTGTGATCAGACTGGCATACCAGTTCACTTCATCGGTATACTCCTCTTTGTCATAATACATAAAATCCGCGCCTTCCATTACCGGGATCAGTCCGTATTTTCTGAGAACCTCCACAGAAAGCTTTGCAACCTCCGGCGTCATCTCTTTATTAAAAAGTCTCTTCCCGTCCTTCTCAATGGTGGATCCGCAGGCACTGATCATTCCCGTAAAAGGGATCTGCTCCAGATACCAGGATACAAACGCACGACTTCTTCCTGTGCAGAGCCACGCTTCATGTCCGTTATCTACCAGCGCACGGATGGCTTCTATGGCACTGTCCGGCACTCCTTTTTTCATATCACAGACTGTTCCGTCCGCATCAAAAAATACTGCTTTTCTGCTCATTTTCCTGTCCTCCGATATCACCTGTAAAATACCTTTGCCGCACGGATCAGGCTTTCCGTATCTTTCACTCCAGCTGTTTCATAAGCGGAATGCATCGCCAGCTGCGGCAAACCGATATCGACCGTATTTATGGCTGCCTGGGTATTGGAAATATTTCCCAGAGTGGAACCACCGGCAATATCAGAACGGTTCACAAATGTCTGATATGGCACATCTGCTTCTCTGCAGAGTTCCTTAAAGATTGCTGTGGAAATCCCATCGGTACAATATTTCTGATTGGCATTATATTTGATCACAATTCCACCATTCATCACCGGACGGTTTACAGGATCTGCCTTGTCTGTATAATTCGGATGTAATGCATGTGCATTGTCCGCAGAAATCATAAAGCTCTCCGCAAGGGCCATCAGATAACTTTCCTGATCTCCGCCAAGGGCCAGATTGATACGAAACAGTACATCTTTAAGAAATGTGGATGCAGCTCCCTGCCTGGTAGTGCTTCCCACTTCTTCATTATCCAGTACACAGTGGACTGCAATGCCCTTCTTCTTATCTGCCTGAAGAAAGCCTTCCATTGAAGCGAAAGCACACTGAAGATCATCTAATCTTGGACTGGAAACAAATTCATTCCTGGATCCCCAGATCGTTCCGGGCATCCGGTTATAAAGAAACAGATCATGTCCCAGAATATCTTCTGTCTTTACTTCTGCGGCCTCAGCCACAGTTTCCATAAATCTGCCCTTTCCTTCCTTATCGCTGAAAAGAGGCAGCATATCCTTCTGCACATTATATTTATATCCGTCATTTACTTCCCTGTTCATATGAATGGCAAGATTAGGAATAACCAGCAGATCTCTGTCCACAGTCACCATCTTCTCTCTGATTTTTCCATCCTGACGGACGATCAGCCTTCCTGCCACTGACAGAGGTCTGTCAAACCACGGAGACAGAATCATTCCACCGTAACGCTCCACATTCAGTTTGATATAAGCATTCTCCACCTCTATCTCAGGATTCTCCTTGATCTTAAGGGAAGGGGAATCACTGTGGCTTGCCATAATATGAAACTTCCACACAGGCTTCTGCGGAATGGAAAAAGCTATGATTGCAGAATGATTTCTGGTCACATAATAATTTCCGCCTTTTTTAAGCTTCCAGTGATCCTCCTCTTTCAATTCTTCAAAGCCTTCTTTGTCAAGCCTTTTGGTCATCTCCGTCACTGCCTGAAATGCAGTGGGGCTTTTCTCTATGAATTTCAGTAACTTCTTTGCTGTTTTTCTGTACATAGTTTGATTCTCCATTTGAATGATTATGAAATGATACCTGATTTATACTATTTTTTATTATAATCAGTCTGTCCTGGTAATAAAAACAGCAGTCATTATTTCCATAAGAAATATGTGCTGCTGCTTTTATATCAGTCTTTAATGATCAGAGCCATAAAAATCAGATCTGTATTTCCTGTATTTGCAAGTGCATGTCCATGATTGTCCGGTGTAAATGTAATATCTCCTGCTTTTACCGGGCGATAGGTACCGTTGTCATTGTATTCGCCCTGTCCCTGTAAAATATAGTAGGTTTCACTTTCTCCATGATGTTCATGATATCCCAGTGAACATCCCGGCTCCAGAGTTACCTGTGCATACAGTCCACATTTACCGTTCAACTGCTCTGCATCAAGGATTTCTTTGATGATTACATGACCATTTCCGCCTGCCATGTGTTCTTCGCGTCTGATTCTCATAATTTTTTGCCCTCCTGTAGGTGTTTTCTCTTTTATAGAATTTCCATTGAATATATCATAGCACTGTTTGTAAAAAATGGCAAAGTAAATATCAATGGAACATTCAGAAAAATATCGTTACTGTTCACTTTATTTTGCAGTATTTTCAGATTTGTTCAGAAGGCTGTCCAGAAGCTGCGAAATGGTCTGATTTAACACAGGATGTCGCAGATACGGAGCAATCTGATTCATTGGTACAAGAACGAAATCGCGGTTGTGCAGATCAATATGAGGAATATGAAGATCTGGCATATCAATAATTTCCTGATCATAAAACAGGATATCCAGATCCAGTGTCCTTGGTCCCCAGTGAATGATACGTTCCCTGTTTGCCGCCTGTTCTAACTGATGCAGTCGCACAAGCAATTCTCCAGGAGTAAGAAGTGTCCGCATTTTCAGAACTCCATTTAAAAATTCATCCTGATCAGTAACTCCGTAAGGTTCTGTGATAAGATAATCGGAAATTGCCTCTATACGGCATCCTTTTGTCTCTGCCAGACCACGGATCCCATTATCTATATACATCTTTTTATCACCCATATTAGAGCCAAAAGCAATGTAAGCAGTATGCCATTTCCGTGTAATTTCCACAGATACGGTTTTCAGAGGAAGACCAACCGGTGCCCAGGGCTTTTCGATCTTCAGAGTGATTTTTTCAAGTCCGGAAAGAGAGCAAAGAAGCATTTCTGCAAGATTCTCTGCAAGAGATTCCAGAAGTTTATAAGTATGTTTTCTGGTGAAATCAGTGATCATATGGCTGACTTCGCCATAGTTTATGGAAGCAGACAACTCATCGGTTAATCCCGCCAGACGTGTTCTGGTAAAAAGTGTAGCAGAAATAACAAACTTCTGTCCCAGAACATTTTCTTCGGGATATACACCATGGTTTGCAAAAACCTCCAACTCTTTAATTTCTATTTTATCTAATCTGGTCTCATCCATAACAGCAAATCCTTTCTGTATGTTATTTATATTTACCATCTGTTTTGTGCCAGTAATTTATCTGCGTCCCAGGATTGCTTCTGTCATCTGGATCACACGCTTGTTTTCTTTAACATCGTGGACACGGACAAAAGAGCATCCCTTCATTACGCCAATTACACTGGTAGCCAAAGTCCCCTCCACGCGCTGATCTACAGGAAGATCCAGTGCCAGTCCGATCATGGATTTGCGGGATGTACCAAGGAGAACCGGAAATCCCAGATTCTGAAAAAGTTCCAGGTGATTCATTGCTTCCAGATTCATTTCAAATGTTTTTCCAAAACCAATTCCCGGATCAAGCATGATTTTTTCATCTTTAATGCCGGCCTGTCTTGCAAGATTGACACATTCCTGTGTTTCGGCGAGCATATCAATGAGAAAGTTTTGATATTCTGTATTAGATTTGTTGTGCATCAGACAACAGGCCACATCATATTTTGCGATCACAGCTGCCATTTTCGGATCATATTTTAATCCCCAGATATCGTTAACCAGGTCAGCTCCTGCCTGGATAGAGCTTTCAGCAACACTGCTCTTAAAAGTATCTACAGAAACAGGAATGTCAAAATGTTTTTTGACCGCTTCAATAACAGGAAGAACTCTCTGTGCTTCCTCATCAGCACTGACAGGAGTATGACCGGGACGTGTAGATTCGCCTCCGATATCAATAATATCTGCACCATCAGCAATCATTGCCTCTGTATGTTTCAAAGCTTCATCCATATGATTCCATTTGCCGCCGTCAGAAAAGGAATCAGGGGTAACATTCAAAATTCCCATTATGTAAGTATGATTCTTAGTATCAAAAAAACGGTTTCCAATTTTCATGAGCAGAGCCCATCCTTTCTTTTATGCTTATGAGAAAGATCAGTATTCAATTTTCATATTTTTTTTATCATCAGACCAATAGCATTCAGAAGCAGCGGAACATAAAAAACAATTTCTGGACTGCTTATCCGCTTTATAAAGAAGTGCTGCCAGCGTACTGCGGGAATCTCCTTTTCGGTGATGTCCAATGGAAGACAGAATCAGTTCTTTTTCCTGTTCTGTAAAGTGCAGATCTGTCAGAATTTCCCGTGCGATTTCTACTCCTGCAATATCATGGGGAATGTTGTACTGATATTGCTGTGCACGTCCGATATCATGAAGAAGTGCTGCTGCATAGATAAGCTCTTTGGGCAGCTCCAGATGTTCCTCCAGTGCATAAATGTACATCAGCCGTGCAACATCCAGAAAATGTTCAGGCGTATGACGGCAGAAGATCCGTTCACTTTCAAGTTCCTGTATTTTTTTATAATGTTCCTGATAAACCGGATGCCTCCAGATCTGATTGACACGATCCATATCTGAAAAATTGTTATTCATCCTTTTACCATAGAAAGGAACATTTTCTGCAGTTCCTTATCTTCTGTAAACGCACCACGGGTTACAGTAGTGATTGTTTTGCTTCCTGGTTTTTTTATTCCGCGCATGGTCATACAGGTATGTTCCGCTTCCAGCATTACCATAATTCCTTTTGGATCCAGAGTACGCTCCAAAGCATCTGCAATCTGAACAGTAAGCCGTTCCTGGATCTGTGGTCTTCTGGAATAAACCTCTACTGTACGTGCCAGTTTACTTAAACCGGTAACTTTGCCGTTGGGGATGTATGCAAGATGAGCTTTTCCATAAAAAGGCATCAGATGATGCTCACACATGGAGTAAAAGGTGATGTCTTTTTCCAGCACGATTTCATTATTTTCTACAGGAAACTGCTTTAACAGATGCTGATCCGCTTCATGGCCAAGACCTCCGTAAATTTCTTCACACATGCGGGCAATCCTGTCAGGAGTATCGATCAGACCTTCCCGCGTGATATCTTCACCGATACCTTCCAGAAGCAGACGGACTGCCTGCTCAATTTTCACTTTGTCAACCATTAAAAAATAACCTCCTTTGTATTTTTTGAAATGGAGATTATCCTTTTGATCAAATCAAAAAAGGATATCTCCAATTGTGATAGAATGTATGTCGAAAACATTCCCTAACACAATATGAGATATCCTCTTATATTGTTTGCAACGGGTGCGGATAATATACCGTAAGACGCACTTTTCGTTTCAGTGACAACTCCCCATTCACCGAACACTTGACGCATAAAATCCTATTTTGCATATCATTCATTTCGGTATTCAGTATACCATGTAATACGATAATAGAAAAGGTTTTTTCTGACTTTTCAGAATAATTTTTTTCCTGCTGCCAGAACTAATAGTTTCGAAGCACACTTTGCAGATATTCTTTATAATGTTGCTTTACATCTTCCGGTCCGACAATCCGCATCCCGAAGCCGATACCGGTAATCCAGCCAAAGAACTGTGAGCTTACCGCCACTGACACTCTGGCTCTGAAATGATCCTCTCCATGAGGACACATCCATACATCATGACCAAAGCGATCGATCACGACACCTGCCAGTTCATTTCTGCATTCCAGTGCGACTTCCGCATCTACACCGCCATACATACCAAACGTTTTCTTGGCAAATGCAGCCAGATCAAAATTTTTGAAGGACTCTTCCCCTTTACGATTAGCCTCAATAATCTCAGTATCACGCATTTTATCGACACGATAATGTTTGATGATTCCGGCTGTTGCATCATAAGCAACCAAATAGTAGTTTTCATCATCCCATGTCAATGCCCACGGACTGACAACATAGAAAGCACCATTCTTTTTAAATTTCAGCTCCTTCTTAACTGTCCATTCCGCATAATGAAATTTGATCTGTTTATTTTCGTAAATAGCCGTGTGAATATAATCTACGTTATAATACACCGTTTCATTCTCTGTCTTCGGCCGGTTTACAATGAAGACATATCTGGAAAGCATTTCGGCATCTGTCTTACAGCAAAGCTTCTCCAGTTTCTGTATCAATTCCTTGGATTTCTTTTCCGTAATAAATTTAGAAGACTGAACCGCATCCACCAAAAGCTTCAACTCCGGCAATTCAAAATCCCTGGCACCAATATAATAGCCAGGGCAC
>OGRL01003094.1_pt1 | contig 10239 bp, 8 predicted proteins | sample 1553481 | NCBI WGS metagenome assembly OGRL01 (sample SAMEA2580036, study PRJEB22360) | human gut metagenome
TTGCAGGCAAGATTGCAGCCTCTCATTCGGATAAATGCTGCGATTTCTCCAGCTTTTTGTCCCTCGCCGTTGATACTTACAAACTTTTCAACTACGGGATAGGTTATCATAAAGAAGCCTCCTGGTAAGTGGAACAGTTTGTCGGTGTTTCGTATACGGAAATGTCATATACAGGGAAGTTCAGTCCCTTAAGCTGTTCATAAAAATAGCGGGAAAACTGTTCTGCAGTCGGACGGAAAGGAACTTCATGAAGTAAAAATCCTTCGTCTTTCAATGCGGCAACTGTTCTCTCTTTTAAAGAACCTGTTTCAAAAATGAAAGAATGATCTAAAGCATCAGTAAGCTTTTTAAGAGCGTTCTTGAAATCTCCGAAATCAATGACCATATCTCTGGTCTGGCCTTCTTTATTTAATTCGTCCATAGCAATTCGAGCCACAACTCTCCATCGGTGTCCGTGGAGGTTACTGCATTTGCCTTCGTAGCCACTTAAAAAATGGGCGGAATCGAAGGACTGCTCTGTTTCTAAAATATACATTAAAAATCCTCCTAATAAAAAAGATGCTGCAAACACACAGCATCTCTAAATCATATATTCTCGTCAAATCTTTCCGGTTAAAATAAAATGCTGTCCTGGTTTTGTTTATCGACAGGATGGTACAAATGAACTGTCGTATCTAACCGAGTTTAGCATGAAATAAGTATTTTGTAAAGGAGAATATCGAGGAATAACCGCATGAAAATCGTAATTCGTAAATGAAATAATCACTTTATGAAAGAAGAATATCAAAAAATAATCGCAGAAAAAGCACATTTTATCTTCTTCCAGCAAGAAGACTCCCACATCTAAGGTACTTTTTCAGTGGTGTCCTATAGGTGAGGGAGGATGTCACAAATAAAATAGTCATCTTATAAAGCGAGAATCAAGAAAACATTATGAAAAACAAAAAGGGTCTGGTTGCGAAGTTTTTTGGGAAATGCTATTATGGAAAAAGAAAATAAAAAGAAAGGACAGGTAATGAATATAATTAATAAATTGTCCGTTGTTATTTCTGTATATAATGAAGAAGCAGTTTTGGACAAGATGTACCAGGCCGTTGTGCCAGTAGTAGAAAGTCTGCCGTGTGAATATGAACTTCTTTTTGTCAATGATGGAAGTAAAGATGCTTCTCCGGCTATATTAGACCGTCTGGCAATGGAGTCAGAAAAGGTAAAAGTCATTCATTTTTCCCGAAATTATGGGCATGAAGCGGCGATGATAGCAGGTATTGATTACAGCACAGGTGATGGAGTCATTTGTATGGATGCAGATTTACAGCATCCGGTAGAATGTATCCCACAGATTTTAGATGCATTTCATCAGGGATATGAGGTAGTCAGCATGGTACGGATGTCCAATAAAAGCGCAGGACTTTTTAAGAATATTACATCAAAATTATTTTATAAAATATTAAATGGAATTTCAGAAACACATTTTGAGGAGAATGCTTCTGATTTTTTTGCAGTTACAAAAAGACCGGCGGAAGTGCTAAGAAAGCATTTTAGAGAAAGTTCCCGTTTCCTCCGGGCCTATGTGCAGAGTATCGGTTTTAGAAAAACGACAATAGAGTATACAGCAGGAGAGCGGGCAGGTGGCAGGAGTAAATACAGTCTTCGTAATCTGTTCAGGTTTTCCGTTAAAGCAATGATCAGTTATTCTGATTTACCATTAAAAATAGCATCTCTTTGTGGAACATCTGCCGGAATTGCAAGTGTGCTTCTGATTATTTATTCTATTTATATGAAAATACACGTTGGTGCACCGGGAGGATATACAACAATTATCGTTGTAATTTGTTTTATGTTTACCGTACTGTTTTTCCTTTTGGGAATTATCGGAGAATACTTGTCGGTTATTTTAGGAGAGATTAGGAGAAGACCGATATATCTGGTGCGGGATACAGTAAATTTAGAAAAAGAGCAGGAAAAAGAGAATGAATATATTTAAAAATTTAAAAGGACATTTTTGCACGATTACCCACCACAAAATGTTAGTAATGAAAACATGTTTTAAAGTGGGACTTTATAAGCAGGGACTTCTTCATGATTTGTCCAAATATACACCGATTGAATTTATTCCGGGAATTATTTATTATCAGGGAGACAGAAGTCCGATTAACCGGGAAAAGGAATTAAAGAACTGTTCAAGGGGATGGCTTCATCACAAAGGAAGGAATCTTCATCATTTTGAATATTGGATTGATTACAGCATTAATCCGGGCGGCAAGCTTGTCGGAATGAAGATGCCGAAGAAATATGTGGCAGAGATGGTTATTGATCGTATCAGTGCCAGCAAAAATTATTTAAAAGAACAGTATAATGATGGCAGTGCGTTGGCATACTATTTAAACGGAAGGCATATGATGCTTATAGATGATGAGGCGGATTATCTGGCAAGATATCTTCTTACGATGCTGGATATGAGAGGGGAGGAGTATTTACTTCACTATATGAAACATACACTGCTCCGTCATAAAAATCGTGATTATCATGTGAGAGATGGAAGACTTTATCTGGATTAGGTCAGGATTTCGTTGCAGTTGACACGGAATATTGCATAGAAGCTGTAGTATTGATAAATCTTATAATTTTTTTGCGGAATTTATTTATGTTATGAATTAAGTATATGTGATATGTTTGTGCATAACGTGTCGAAATATAAAAAGTAATATTTTTACAATAAAGTAGATAATTTAATCTTGAAATTTAAGAGCAATTACGTTATAGTATGTGTATACTAGCCTGGGATGTTCGAGACCCCCTGCTATTTTGAACCTACATTTTTGAACTTGGGAAACTAAAATTGTTGAAGGGATGGCAAGCCTCCCCTTTTGAGAGGAAGTCAGAAGTTCAATTGAAGTTACCCACCTGGCTTTGGCTAGGACTCAAAATCGCAGGCTACGGCATTTTGGGTGTATGCTTTATAGCCGTCTCATGTGAATGAGGCGGCTTTTCTTTTTTTGATTATAGTTGTGGCATATGGCTTAAATTATGAAAACATTGTATGATAAATCGGCTATGCGAGATCTGATTTAAACTATGGAGAAAGTTATGATGCGAAGCAGCTATATAAAAGTATGAAATTAAAAATATAAAGAGGAGAAAGTATGCCAGCAAGAAAGAGGATTAAAAATTTATACGAACTGGTTATGGATTTCCTGAAAAAATGCAGTGATGATCATGTGGGAGCATTCGGGGCGATGTCTGCCTTTTTTATACTCCTTTCTATTTTTCCATTTATGATATTCCTGCTGACCTTAACCAGATACATTCCTTTTTCAAAAGATGACATCATAGTGATACTGACAAGAATGATTTCTTTTGAGGAAGGATCATTAATTAAAAGTATTGTAAATGAAATTTATCGAAAGACGGGAACTACAGTATCTGCGATTTCTATCATTGCGGCACTGTGGTCTTCTTCGCGTGGAGTTTATTCTATCGTTATTGGATTGAATTCGGTGTACGATATTGACGAGAATAGAAATTATTTTGCGATACGTCTATTTAGTCTGGTGTATACATTACTATTTGCACTTATGATAAGCGTCATGCTTGTAATGTGGGTATTTGGTAACAGCTTATATAGTTATTTTCTCCAAAAATTTCCTTTTGTAGTTCCGATACTTGGATATTTTATGCATAAAAGAATTATATTTTCCCTGATATTTCTCACGCTGTTATTTATGATAATTTATAAATGGATTCCAAATAGAGTGTCGAGTTTTCGGAAACAGTTTCCGGGAGCTTTGATTGCAACACTTGGCTGGGTGGCGGTTTCTGTAGGGTGTTCTATTTATATGGATAACTTTACAAATTTCTCATATATTTATGGAAGTATGGCAGGAATTATGATTCTTCTTTTATGGCTGTATTTATGTCGATGGTCTTTTATGGTGCAGAAGTGAATTATTTTCTGGAAAATAAAGATAATTACCATTTGCTTATCCGAACACTCCGTCCGAACTGGCGTAAGCAGCAAAGAGCCCAGACAGAGAAGATGCGCCAGAAGTCGAAAGATGAGAGAGCAGATCGGAAGAAGAATAAAGCAAATAAAAACAAAGATGAAAATCAGCAATAATGGATAATAGAGTAATAGAAGGTAGAAAAATGTATCATTTAGATGAAAAACAGATTCAGGAAATTACAGATTATATATTTTTAGAAGATAAACTCGAAAAGGCAGATGCAATCTTTATTCCAGGCTGTGCCAGACCAGAACATACAGAGGAAGCGGCAAGGCTTTATAAAGATGGATATGCCCCGTTGTTATTGCCATCAGGAGGCTACACGAAAGTACAGGGGAGTTTTCAGGGTGTTTCAAAAGAAGGGCAGAAATACGGAGCAGATTTTGCTTGTGAGGCAGATTTCTTAGAGGCAGTCCTGATACAGAATGGAGTTCCGGCTTCTGCTATTTTAAAAGAGTGTGAGGCAACCTATACATTAGAAAATGCGGAAAAAACAAAAGTCCTGCTTGAGAAGAAAGATATCCATTTGAAAAAGGCAATTCTTTGCTGCAAGGCGCACCATTCCAGAAGGTCGTATCTCTATTACTCGATGGTATTTCCAGAGATAGAAATATTGGTGTATCCAGTAGTGGTAGATGGCATTTCCAGAGAAGACTGGTACAAGACAGCCGAAGGGAGAAAAGTTGTGCTGGGGGAATTTTCGAGAATGGGGCAGCAGCTTTTGATGATGGAAGGGCGAATTGCATGGGATTAATATACTATTGAAGTCTTTCTCGTACTTGTTTTTGTAGCTGATTTTTCGCCAGAACATTTTTAAACATGCTCTAAATGTCCTTGAATTTGATTAATGTTAGAGAGAAATTCAGGATAGCTCTTGACATTAATTTTTCCCTGCGTTACAATGTTATTCATTGAAAAAGCGTTGAAAGTGGGGCTTTTGCCCACAGTAGAAGTATGATGTACCGTTAGAGAAGGAGGATCATCGGCTGGAAGTTCTCCGAGGCTCCGTTATATTTCGAATTTCCACACTGGAGCTGCATTTCGGAGACTGATTCGTAATCAGGTAAGGAATGTCGTATGCGCACGTTACGCGTGAATGAGAGCCTGAATAACATTTAGTATATTCAGGAATCAGGGTGGTATCGCGGATTTATTCGTCCCTTTTTAATTTCGGTTAAAAAGGGACTTTTTTATGTTATAAATAGTTTATCAACTTACCTGCTTTTTATAACATAAAGATCATCAGATAAGGACTATCAGAGTAGAGATATAGTTTTTATAAGTTTGTTCAAGTCATATGTGGCTGTTCAGACTTTGAGAATTACTGACTGTAAATTTGGAATACGGAATTCTGAATAGCTCAAGTTTAATAAAGAACCGTTATCATCATTTACCAAAGTAAATTAATTTAAAAATAAAGGAGTTTATCATGAAAGAGAAAATCGAGCAGATTCGTCAGCAGGCACTTGCTGCAATTGAAGATGCAGCAGGCATTGACAAGCTTAATGATGTTAAAGTTGCTTTCCTTGGTAAAAAAGGACAGTTATCCAGCCTGTTAAAAGGAATGAAGGATGTTGCACCAGAAGACAGACCAAAGGTAGGTCAGATGGTGAATGAGGCACGTGCCGGTATCGAAGCAAAGATGGAAGAGAAGAGAACAGCTATCCAGAAGAAACTTCGTGAAGAGAAGATGAAAAAGGAAGTTATTGATGTAACTTTACCAGGTAAAAAGGTAGCAGTAGGACATCGTCATCCAAACCAGATTGCATTAGATGACCTTGAAAGAGTATTTATCGGTATGGGTTATGAAGTAGTAGAAGGCCCTGAAGTAGAGTATGACCACTACAACTTCGAACTGTTAAATATCCCTGCAAACCATCCTGCAAAGGACGAACAGGATACATTTTACATTACAAAGGACATCCTTCTTCGTACACAGACTTCCCCAGTACAGGCGCGTATCATGGAAACAGGCCGTATGCCAATCCGTGTTATCGCACCAGGACGTGTATTCCGTTCTGACGAAGTAGATGCAACTCATTCACCATCTTTCCATCAGGTTGAGGGACTGGTTGTTGACAAGGGAATCACAATGGCAGATCTGAAGGGAACACTCGATCAGTTCGCGAAGGAATTCTTCGGTGAGAAGACAAAGACGAAGTTCCGTCCGCACCATTTCCCATTTACAGAGCCTTCTGCAGAGGTAGATATCACATGCTTCAAGTGTGGCGGCAAGGGCTGTCGTGTATGTAAGGGCAGTGGCTGGATTGAGATTCTTGGTTGTGGTATGGTACATCCACACGTATTGGAAATGTGTGGCATTGATCCGGAAGAGTATTCAGGATTCGCATTTGGTATCGGACTGGAGCGTATCACACTTCTGAAGTACGAGATCGATGATATGCGTCTCTTGTACGAAAACGACACAAGATTTTTGAATCAGTTCTAAGATGGAGGTAAGAAGATGAATACACCGATTTCATGGTTAAAAGTATATGTTCCTGATTTAGACGTGGACGTACAGGATTTCGTAGATGCGATGACACTGTCCGGTTCCCATGTAGAAGGATACGAGAAAAAAGATAAGAACTTAGAGAAGATAGTAGTTGGTAAGATCGAGAAGATCGAGAAGCACCCGGATGCAGATAAGCTCATTATCTGTCAGGTAAATATCGGTGCTGAGACAATCCAGATCGTAACAGGTGCCCCAAATGTAAAGGAAGGCGACCTCGTACCGGTTGTCTTAGATGGTGGTAAGGTTGCAGGCGGACATGATGGCGAGCCACTCCCGGAGGACGGCATCAAGATCAAGAAGGGCAAGCTTCGTGGTATCGAGAGTAATGGTATGATGTGCTCCATCGAAGAGCTTGGTTCATCCAGAGATCTGTACCCGGAAGCACCAGAGTATGGTATTTACATTTTCGGGGAAGAGTCAGGCGTAAAGCCGGGCGACGATGCGATCGCAGCACTTGGTCTGCATGATTCTGTTGTAGAGTACGAGATCACATCGAACCGTGTCGATTGTTTCTCGATGATCGGTATGGCAAGAGAGGCTGCAGCAACATTTGACAAGGAATTCCATGAGCCGGAGATAAAAGTACAGGGCAGCGGCGGTGATGTGAATGATTACATTACGGTAGATGTACAGGCGCCGGATCTGTGCCCACGTTACACAGCCAGAGTTGTGACAGATTTGAAGATCGGTCCTTCCCCAAAATGGATGCGTGAGAGATTGGCTTCTCAGGGAATCCGTTCGATCAACAATCTGGTTGATATTACAAACTATGTTATGGAAGAGTACGGTCAGCCAATGCACGCGTATGACTTAGATACGATCGCAGGCAAGAAAATCGTTGTAAAACGTGCCAATGACGGTGATACATTTGTGACACTCGACGGACAGGAACGTAAGATGGACAAGGATGTTCTGATGATCTGTGACGGCGAGAAGGAAATCGGTATCGCCGGTATCATGGGTGGTGAGAATTCTATGGTTACGGATGACATCAAGACATTGTTGTTCGAGGCAGCCTGCTTCGACGGTACGAATATCCGTCTGACAACAAAGCGAATCGGTCTTGCGACAGATGCAGCCGCAAAATTCGTGAAGGGACTTGATCCAAACTTGGCAGAACAGGCAATCAACCGTGCCTGCCAGCTGATCGAGGAACTTGGCTGTGGTAAGGTCGTGGACGGTATGGTGGATGTATATCCAAACCCGGTCAAGGAGGTTGTACTTCCGTTTGAGCCGGAGAAGATGAACAAGCTGCTCGGAACAGACATTTCTTCTGATGTTATGCTTTCCATCTTCAAGAAGCTGGAGCTTCGTTATGACGAGAAGACAAATATGCTGACAATCCCTACTTTCCGTCAGGATTTGAAATGTATGGCAGATCTTGCAGAGGAAGTAGCACGTTTCTATGGCTATGCAAATATTCCGACGACTCTGCCACACGGCGAGTCCACTGCAGGTAAGAAGAGCTATGCAGAGCGTGTAAATGATATCGTAAGAAATATTGTCGAGGGCGATGGTTTCTCTGGAGCTATGCATTATTCGTTCGAGAGTCCGAAGGTATTTGACAAGCTGCTCATCCCACAGGATTCCGTATATAGAAAGGCAATCCAGATCATGAACCCACTTGGCGAGGACTTCTCTATCATGAGAACGCTTCCGTTAAATGGTATGCTGACATCCCTTTCTACAAACTATAACCGTAGAAATAAACATGCGAGACTGTATGAGCTTGCAAATGTATATCTGCCGAAGGCACTTCCATTGACAGAGCTTCCGGATGAGCGTATGATGCTGACACTTGGTATGTTCGGCGAGGGCGATTTCTTCGATCTGAAGGGTGTGATTGAAGAGCTGACAGAGAAGCTTGGATTTGCAAAGGAGATCAACTACGAGCCAACATCTGAGCATCCATTCTTACATCCGGGACGTCAGGCAAATATCACGAAAGGCAAGCTTTCGGTTGGTTATCTCGGACAGCTTCATCCAGAGGTTGTTGAAAACTATGGCATGAAGAAGGAAGTCTATGTCGCAGTTCTGGATATGCAGACAGTTACAATGCTTACGACATTTGACAGAAAGTACGAAGGTATCGCGAAGTTCCCAAGCGTTACACGAGATCTGGCACTGGTTGTAGATAAGAGTGTATTTGTTGGCGAAATCGAGAAGGTCATCAAGAAGTGTGGAGGCAAGATGTTAGAGAGCTACAAGCTGTTCGACGTTTACGAGGGCGCACAGGTGGCACCGGGTAAGAAGTCTGTTGCGTACTCTCTCGTATTCCGTGACAAGACAAAGACTTTGACGGATGCGGATGTTAATCCAGTCGTAGAGAAGCTTCTTGCAGAGCTTTCGAAGATGGGCATCGAGATCCGTGCATAATAGCATAGTTCTGCGTGCAGAATTTTATGGAGCAGATAAATATGAACGAAATGAAATTAAGTGATTTTAATTATGAATTGCCACAGGAGCTGATCGCACAGGATCCGCTCCTGAAGCGAAGCGATTCCCGGCTTATGGTGTTGAACCGTGCGACTGGAGGAATCGAACACCGACATTTCTCGGATGTGATCGAATACTTAAATCCGGGTGATTGTCTGGTTATCAATGATACAAAGGTCATTCCAGCCAGACTGATTGGCGTCAAGGAAGATACAGGGGCATCCATTGAGGTGCTGCTGTTGAAGCGCCACGATGATAAGGTCTGGGAGACGCTGGTAAAGCCGGGGAAAAAGGCACGTGTAGGTGCGCGTATTTCCTTTGGTGAAGGCAAATTGGTCGGCGAGGTTATCGACATTGTTGAAGAGGGCAATCGTCTGATCCGTTTTGAATACGAAGGAATTTTTGAGGAAGTGTTGGATGAGCTTGGACAGATGCCGCTTCCACCGTATATTACACACCGTCTGGAGGACAAGGATCGTTATCAGACGGTCTATGCAACACATACCGGTTCGGCAGCAGCACCGACGGCAGGCTTGCATTTTACGAAGGAACTTCTGGCGCAGATCAAAGAGAAGGGCATCAAGATTGCAAGAGTGACCTTGCATGTCGGACTTGGTACGTTCCGTCCGGTGAAGGTGGAGAATATTTTAGAACATCATATGCATAGTGAGTTCTATGTGATTGATGAGGAAGCTGCCAATACGATCAATGAGACGAAGGCAAATGGTGGCAAGATCGTATCGGTTGGTACAACGAGCACGCGTACGCTCGAGACGGTTGCAGATGAGAACGGACATGTGCGTGCCTGCAGTGGATGGACGGATATCTTTATCTATCCGGGATATAAATTCAAGGTGGTTGACCGCCTGATTACGAATTTCCACTTGCCGGAATCCACATTGTTGATGCTGGTTTCTGCATTGTATGACCGCGAGAAGATTCTTGAAGCATATAAGATTGCGGTTGAGGAGAAGTACAGATTCTTCTCATTTGGAGATGCTATGTTGATTTTATAAAATTGGAGAATGGCGTTGATAAGAAAATAGAATACGATATATGATGGTATAATCGTATAAAGATTAACAAAGAAATGGAGGAAAAAGTTATGAGTCGTTTGAAGCAGGCAGTGAAGATGCTACGGTATAACTTTTCCTCCATTGCTTTTTTTGAGATAGTTTACCGGGTATTGTCATTGGCAATTCTGACACCGGCAATGTATGGACTGCTGAATGTGTCAATGGATATCGCAGGCGTTTCGTATCTGTCATCCGGAACGATCTACCG
>OGRL01003097.1_pt1 | contig 10235 bp, 7 predicted proteins | sample 1553481 | NCBI WGS metagenome assembly OGRL01 (sample SAMEA2580036, study PRJEB22360) | human gut metagenome
GGTATTCCGAAAGAGAATATCTTTATCCTTGCTTCCGGTAATGTTCTGGAGCTGGATGCAAACAGTGCAGCAGTTACCGGCTCTGTTCATACAGGTGCGATCTTTGTAGATGGTCTGGGGGTTGGTGATGTCGGTAATATCGTACTTCGTGACCGTCAGCATCTGTCAGAGGATGGTATCATGATTGTTGTTATGACACTTGAACGCCACAGCAATGTGGTTCTTGCCGGACCGGATATTGTATCCAGAGGATTTGTCTATGTAAGAGAGTCCGAGGATCTGATGGAAGATGCAAAAGAAGTCGTAGAAAATGCGTTAGATTCCTGTCTGGAACGTAACATTACAGATTGGGGCAAGATCAAGAATACAGTAAAAGATGCACTCAGTGATTTCCTGTGGAAGCGAACAAAGAGAAGTCCGATGATCCTGCCGATCATTATGGAGGCATAAATAACATGGATGCTGTAAACAGAAACATTCATCTTCTTCTGAATTCTATCCAGAAGAGCGATGTGTACAGAACTTACAAGAAACAGGAGGCAATCCTGGAAAAAAATCCGGAACTGGTCTCGAGAGTGCAGCATTTCCGGTCAGATAACTTCCGGCTTCAGAATGAAGAAAGAGGAAATTTGCTTCAGGATGCGGAACAGCTGGCACGAGAATCAGCAGAACTTCGAAGAAATCCGGAGGTAAATGCTTATCTTGATGCGGAACTGGCACTTTGCAGGATGATGCAGCAGATTTGTAAGACATTGACAGATGGAATTGAGATCAAGGTGCCGGAAATCTGAGCAGTGCAGTTTGATGAGATCTGATCAGTACACAGAAAGGAGCAGATATGGGAGATACCAAAGACCGGGTAGGTGCGGCTGGAGTGATTGTTGCAGGAGGATTTTTTAAAATAGCTTTGTATGTTTGTGTGGCTGTCCTCGTGATCTGGATCGGTAAGGTTACCTACCAGTTTGGGTATAACATTTTTAACCAGCAGGCGATGAACCCGGGAGAAGGACAGGAAGTAACTGTTGTGATCAAAGAAGATGCAACAAGTTATGATATCGCAAAGACATTAAAGAGTAAAGGACTGATCGAGGATACGCTGGTGTTCTGGGTACAGGAAAAACTTTCAAATTACAGTGGGAAAATGAAACCAGGCACATATCTACTCAGTACTGCCTATACACCAAACAGAATCATGGGAATTCTTGCAGGTGATGCAGAGCAGGAAGGAGCAACTTCGTGATCGTAGAAGAGAGAATGCGTACGTTTATTAATTCCCTTGATGCAGGGAACACTCCATTTCTTGATGAACTGGAGTGTTCTGCGTTGTCTGAGGGAGTTCCGATCATTCGTAAGGAGATGCAGAGCTTTATAAAGACACTGCTGGCACTTAAGAAGCCGCAGCGTATTCTGGAAGTGGGGACAGCCATTGGCTTCTCCACACTTCTTATGTGTGAGTACAGTCAGCCTGAAATGCATATCACAACGATTGAAAATTATGAAAAGAGAATTCCTAAGGCAAGGGAGAATTTCCAAAGAGCCGGCCGTGAGTCGCAGATTACCTTTTTGGAAGGAGACGCAGGGCAAATTCTGAAAGAACTTTCGGGATCATATGATCTGATTTTTATGGATGCGGCCAAGGGACAGTATATTCACTGGTTGCCGGATGTGGTGCGGCTGCTTGCCCCGGGCGGAGTCCTGATGTCAGATAACGTACTTCAGGAGGGCGAGCTGATTGAATCCCATTATCTTGTGGAACGAAGAAACCGTACAATTTACAAGCGTATGAGAGAGTATTTGTATGAACTGAAACACCATCCACAGCTTATGACAAGTATTATTCCGCTGGGAGACGGCGTGTCTTTGAGCGTTAAGGAGGAAGCATGAGAAATATAGAGTTACTGGTACCTGCAAGCAGTCTTGAAGTACTGAAAATAGCCGTTGTATTTGGTGCAGATGCGGTATATATAGGTGGAGAAGCATTTGGCCTCCGCGCAAAAGCCAAGAATTTTTCACAGGAAGATATGGCAGAGGGAATTGCGTTTGCACATGAACATGGAGTAAAGGTTTATGTGACAGTAAATATTCTGGCGCATAATGATGACCTTCCGGGAGTCAGAGAATATCTGCAGGAGCTGAAAGAACTGAAACCGGATGCACTGATCATTGCAGACCCGGGAATTTTTACCTATGCCCGTGAAATTTGTCCGGAAATAGAATGCCATATCAGTACACAGGCAAACAATACAAACTATGAGACATACCGTTTCTGGTATAAGCTCGGCGCGAAACGTGTCGTAACGGCAAGGGAACTTTCTTTGAAAGAAATCCGTGAGATCCGTGAACATATTCCGGATGATATGGAAATCGAGACTTTTGTTCATGGAGCAATGTGTATTTCTTATTCCGGAAGATGCCTGCTCAGCAATTATCTGGTTGGAAGAGATGCGAATCAGGGGGCATGCACACATCCGTGTCGTTGGAAATATTCTATTGTGGAAGAAAAACGTCCTGGTGAATATATGCCGGTATTTGAGAATGAGAGAGGAACTTATATCTTCAACTCCAAGGATCTCTGTATGGTAGAGCATATGGATGATATCTTGAACAGTGGTATCGACAGCCTGAAGATTGAAGGACGTATGAAGACTGCTCTTTATGTGGCAACTGTTGCAAGAACTTATCGCAAGGCAATTGATGATTATATGGAGGCTCCGGAAAAATATAAGGCAAATATGTCCTGGTATCAGGAACAGATTTCCAATTGTACGTACCGTCAGTTTACGACAGGATTCTTTTATGGCAAACCAGATGAACATACGCAGATTTATGACAACAATACGTATGTAAAAGAATATACTTATCTGGGATATGCAGAAGAAGTTGATGAAAATGGTTTCGCACATATTACGCAGAGAAATAAGTTTACTGTTGGTGAGATGATTGAGATCATGAAACCGGATGGCAGAAATATCACAGCAACCGTTCGTGCAATCTATGATGAAGATGGAAATTCTGTAGAAAGTGCACCGCATCCGCAGCAGAAACTTGCCGTAGACCTTGGAACAGAGATTGAAAAGTATGATCTCCTTCGAAGGGCCGAGGCATAAAATATAGACGAATCTGTAAAACAGAACTTAGAATAAAAAGAGAGCAGATATCCTCATGAGAAGTGATATCTGCTCTTTTTTGATTTAATGAAAAATTTAGCGACTGCGCACAGGGGCATTCATAACAAGCTGAGCGTTGGCGTTCCACTGACTACCATTTACAGGGGCTGCCATAACCTGAATTTTAGTTACTTTACTGCGATATTTCCATTTCGCAAGAGACGTTTTTAAACGGACAGTTTGATCAGCAGGTACAATTCTGGCACATTCGAAGATATGTTTTCCACTGTAAAAGCGCAATTTGATCTGTACATATCCATTCTGTGCACCACTTGCGCGGAGCGTTGTGCAGAAATTTGGATATGATTTAAAGGAAAGACTGCGTTTCATTTTTTGTGAAAATCCCCATAAACTGTTTTTGTTTCGGCGGATATCATGAAGAGCAGTAAAGGTATTTCCTGTTTTATGTGAAGTTGTAACAGCACCATAAGGAGACCAGCTCTGATATATGGAAGCACCGCGGCGATATGCATTTACCTGTTCAAGTGCTCCGATGGTACAGTTTGATTTGTTATAGAGTTTGGAACTGTATGAAGGGATCAGCGATTTCCAGTTGCTGACACCGATCGTGGATGGAATAAATGCGGTTTCGGAAGCAGAACGACTGCTGTCCATATATTTAAAGACACTCCAGGATCTTTTCTTTGTGTTGGCAGATTCAAAATCAGCAGATCTGGCGTCGGTTGTCCATAATCCAAGATTCAGTCCCTGTTTGATCTCTTCTTTGTGGTCGATCTGACGATGAATGATCAGTGAGTCGATCATATTATCTGATTCAGCAAGAAGGTAACTGTAGGCAACCGCAGCTGCCTGCAGATTTTCAACATTGTGTTTTCTCTGAACAGAAGTATAACCGGTCTCGGACAGAATGATCCTTGTTTTTGAACCATATTTCTGACGTATATAGCTGGTCAGCAGGCGGATATTTCCCATATTGATCACAGGCGTTGTAAGTGATTTGGTGAGCTGCCCGTTTGTATTCGCCCAGAAACGAGGCTCTGTCAGTGGAGAACTGTATGGGTGATATGCAAGGTTCCATTGCAGATTTCCACCGGCACGTATCTTTGAAGCAAAAGAATCCAGCATTTTTCGTGAAGCAAAGGTTCCATTCACATAATTTGTATTCCACAGATGATCAAGTGAAATATAAACTCTTGCATTAGAATAAACACTGACCAGTGTATTATAGGCAAGACGAAACTGATCTGCATAAATCTGAGAATACTGTCTCAGTGTCTGGGAACCGGCGTAATTATAAGTGTTGTAATTATTGACTTCATTTCCGATGATCCAGTTGGAAATCTGTCCGTATTTTTTTGTGGAAGTACTGTAACGTCTGGCCAGAAAATTCAGTGTTGCCTGCAGCTGCTTTCTCGCAGAACGGTCTTTGGTATTCCAGGCATAAAAAGCATGTCCCTGCTGGCGTCCCTGTGGATAGATCAGGCTGGTCAGGTCACTGCGCCAACTCAGAAGCAGAACAGCAGAATTTACAGATGAAGTGGAATTCAGTGCAAGCAGCTGTCTGTCGTAATAAGAGACAGAATCTTTTACAAACCAGTAAGTTTGTCCCTGGTATTTCCAGGAGTAAGAGTACCTGGAATTTTGAAGTGCCGGTGGTGCGATCAGCTGACTGAAATCAATATTGATCACAGAATTTCGTACATTCAGTTCTTCCGCATCTTCCATCATGTCAGCATTGACCTGAAGTCCCTTTTTGGAGATGGACTTTGGAAAACGATATCGATATTTGGCCAGTGCACCGGGGTTGGAAATAAATCTGCGTGTGCTGATATAGGTATATTTCCCACTGGAATTCCGAGAAGCGACAGCAAAACCGGAATTCAGAAGGTTGACACCACCGGAATTTAATTTACAGGTAAATGTCATTTTTTTTGATTTTTTACAGGATGCTACTGGCCTGGCCGACATGCCCGGAGTCAGTGCAAAAAGGTAACAGCGAGATCCGGATATTTTACGTGGATTTGCCGTGACAGCGGTTACGCGGACTTTGCTTTTTCCTGAAATCTTACAGCTGCTGATCGTTACAGGCCGTGAGGCTGCAGAGACCGAAGCGGGTGCAAAACCTGTTCCGATCAAAACAGTACAGAGCAGAAGAATCAGCAGTTGTTTCAATAGTTTGTGCATATATACAAAGCCTGATCGTTCAGTTGTATCTGTCATATGAATAGAAAACCTCCTTCCGACTGAAGACATCTCAGTCTGTTTCTAATTTTAGAGTATTTCTGACAGAAAATCAACCGAAGAGAGTTTTTAATTTTTTTAATGCGTTTTTTTCGATTCTGGAGACATAGGAACGACTGATATGAAGCTGATCGGCGATTTCACGCTGTGTCATTTCGTTGTTTTCAAACAGTCCATAACGACAGCAGATGACCTGGTATTCTTTTGGTGTCAGGATATCCTTCATAGAAGAAAAAAGAAATCGTATATCCTGACGGGTAGAATATTCTTCTACGATATCCACCGGCGGACTTTCGATAATATCCAGCAGGCTGATCTCATTTCCCTCTTTGTCTGTTCCGATCGGTTCATAAAGAGAAACTTCACGTGAACATTTTTTTCTTGCACGCAGCATCATAAGAAGTTCGTTATCAATACAGCGGGCGGCATAAGTGGACAGCCTGGCAGAACGTTCTGAATTGAAGGTGGAAATAGCCTTGATCAGTCCGATCGTACCGATAGAGATCAGATCTTCCAGTTCTTCTCCGTTTCCCTGATATTTTTTTGCAACATGGGCAACCAGACGAAGATTACGTTCGATCAGAATACGTTTTGCTTCCGGATCCCCTTCCTGGCAGCGTCTGAGGCAGAGCCGTTCCTCTGCTGCGGTCAAAGGTTTCTGAAAAGTTTTCAAATATCCACCTCAAAAGGGGCTTCTATATAGAATATGTCAGAGGCTGGAGCAACGTGCTTTTCCCATAAAATTATATGATTTGCGTATCCTCAGGATGTAGTGTATAATAAATTTTATATGAGAAAAATACACTTTCAAGGATAATCAGGTGAACTATTTTGAAAAAAAAGATAGAACAGATACTCAATGGAAAATTCAAATATGATCAGCCGGAACTCCTTTTTTCAAAAGAAAAACTGGAGATAAAGATCAAAGCAGGAACGACTACACAGGGGGAGCTGTATCTTGGAACGGAGAACAATGATAAGATACAGGGATATATTACTTCCTCAGATCGAAGATTTGTTCCGGGAAACAGTCGGTTTTCGGGTACAACCGTACGGCTGCCTTATGGAATTGACGCAGTGGGAATGCAGGCTGGTGATATATGCAGAGGCTGGCTCTGTGTGACTTCCAGCATAGGAGAGTACAAGCTTCCGTTTGCAATTGAGGCAATAAAAGAAGAAATCATAAGTTCTGTAGGAAAAGTTGATGATATGCAGACATTTTGCGAGATTGCCAGAAAAGATTTTCGAGAAGCTTATCATCTTTTTACCGAAAAAGATTTTTGTATGATGTTCAGGAAAGCAGACAAAAAGCAGAAAGCGTTGTATGCAGGTCTGTCCGGACAGCCAGTAACTTATCAGCATCTGGAGGAATTTCTGATCAGTCTGAAGGAAAAAGATCCTGTTTCCGTATCCTTAAAAACTACCGCAGCAGAATTTTATAATGTAGAAGAAGATATGCAGGAATCTTTTGAGATACACAGAAGCGGATGGGGACATCTTCGCCTTGAGATCGAGACAAAGGGGGAGTTCCTGGAGCCAGAGCGTCATGTGATAACGGATGAGGATTTTATTGGAAGCAGTGTTCAGATCAACTATCTTGTTCATGCAGATCAGTTAAAAAGAGAAAATCACATAGGCGAGATCATTGTAAGAAGTCCGTATCAGGAACTGACGTATCATGTCCTTGCATCGAGGGGAGCGCGCATTCATATTGATGTACACAGAGAAGAAAAAAGGCACAAACTTGCACTTGTGAAGGATTATCTTGAATATCAGGAAAACAAGATTAATTTTCAGACATGGAAAGAAAATGCAGGGTTTGAATTAAATCAGCTGAGGGAAGCAGGCTGCGAATATCCGGAGTACCAGTTTCTGGAGGCATATATGGCACATCTGGACGGAAAAGATGATGTGGCAAAAAAAATCCTCAAGAATTTTCACGGTAAAGAATTTACAAGAGAAGAACTGGAAACAGCCGGAACTTATCTCTATCTCTGTACAGTGACCGGTTTGTATAAGGATCGGGGACAGGCAGTATGGAAATTGCAGAATTTTTTCAGGCAGAAAGAGGACAGTTTCCAGCTTTTGTGGCTGTTGCTTCAACTTAACAGTACATATCGTACCACACCATCGAAAGTACTGTTCATGATGGAAGAACTATATGAAAAAGGCTGTACAAGTCCGCTTCTTTATATAGAAGCCTGGAAGATGATCAGTGAGGATGTTTCTCTGCTTCATCGTCTTACCCCGTTCTGGATGCAGGTATTCTGCTATGCTGGTAAACATGATCTGCTTACCGAAGAGCTTGTGATGCGTATGGCATATCTCTCCGGATATGAAAAAAGATTCTATGGAAGTCTGTATCAGGCGCTTGCAGCCGGATATGAGAAATTTTCATCAGATGATGTGCTGGAGGCTGTCTGCAAATATATCATGAAGGGGGAACCACGCAGACCGGTATATTTCAAATGGTTCTCGCTTGCGGTAAGCAGAGGATTACGTATCACCAGATTATTTGAATATTATGTGGAAACCATGGATATTACATATAGAAGACAGCTGCCGAAGCCGCTTCTGATGTATTTTGCGTACAATGACAATTCACTTGGTGATGCACGCAAGGCTTATGTATATGCGAGTGTGATTGCATTTAAAGAAAAAGATCCGAAAACATATGAAAATTATAAGGATAATCTGGAACGGTTTGCCTATCGCAAACTCAGAGAAGGACAGATGGATGAAAATTATGCGATCCTGTATCAGGAATTCCTGTTTGATCCGGTAAGTGCTGAAGAAGCAATCGCTCCGAAGATGTTTACCTATCGTCTGTACTGTGATGACAGCAAAATCCGACAGGTGATCGTGCGGCACAGTCAGTTTGCAGAGGAAGAAATCTACCCTTGCAATAAAGGAATTGCATATCCGAGAATCTATACAGATGATGCGGTGATCCTGTTCCAGGATGATAAGCAGAGACGTTATGTTTCTACAATCCCATACAATCTTACAAAGCTCACAGATGAAAGCAAGGCAGTACCGGAACTTCTGGAACTGGGAGTCAGAGAACGGGGACTTCTGCTGTATTATTGCGAATCGACAACGCTGAATGCGGATAATCTGGAGTATTTTCAGAGTCTGGCAGAACTTGAGGACTGTACAGAAGAGTATAGAAATTCTGTAAGAAAACAGATTCTGGATTACTATGCTGCGAATGTTCAGGATCAGAAGCTTGATAAATATCTTGAAAAAATGGATTTCCGTCAGTATGCACAGGTTGACCGTACGACACTGCTTGAAGTATTGATCACCAGAAGAATGTTTCGTCAGGCAATGGTGATTGTAGAAGAATTTGGTTATGAAGGACTGGATCTGAGCTGCCTTCTCAAGATGACAAGCCGGATGATCCTGAAAAGTGACATGGCAGAAGATGACGAACTTCTGGCACTGGCATCCGAGGTTTACCGGAAGGGTAAATATGATGAAGTGATCCTGCATTATCTTATGCTGTATCGGTTTGGACCACTGGATGAACTTATTTCGATATGGAAGAGTGCCAGAGGATTCGAAATGGATACGTATGATCTGGAAGAAAGAATCTTAAGTCTTCTGATCTTTACGGAAGATTACTGTAAAGAGGGGGAAGCTGTACTGGAATCTTATGTGAAGCAGTCCGGAAAAGAACGAATCACAGGAGCATACCTTACACTGGTTTCTTATGGCGTTTTTGTCAAAGAATATACAATGAGTACGTTCATCAGAAGCAGGCTGGAATATGCATTTACCAGTAAGTGGCCGGTTAATCTTATCTGCAGACTGGCGCTTCTGCAGGAAATTTCCAGAGAAAAAGATCCAAAACCGGAATATGTGGGAATAGCACAGAGCATACTGGAAGAGTGTGCAAAAGAAAATCTGAAATTTGCGTTTTTCCGCAAACTCTCACCGGAACTTTTGAGTCCATATCAGTTGGATGACAAAACATTTGTGGAATGTCGTGCAGTACCTGGGGCAAAGGTTACGTTGTTTTACAGACTGGATACCGGACTTGGAGCAGAGACAGCATATAAATGCGAACCTTTGAAAGAAATGTATCAGGGCATATTTGTAAGGACATTTACTTTGTTTTACGGGGAGACACTGCAGTATTATTTCCAGATCGATGAGGGAGATAAAGACAATACAAAGAAGACTTCGGAACGCAGCGTTTCAATGAAAAAAGTCGAGGGTGCCTCTGGAAGCAAGTATCAGATGCTGAATCAGATGTTGTCTGCAAGAAGACTGGACAAAACGCAGGAAGTGACAGACAGTCTGAAAGATTATCTCAGACAGGAACAGTATGTGAAAAACATGTTTAGCATAGAGAAGGAAAGCGGAAGATGAATGAAACAAGAGACTTGATAATAGGAATTGATTTTGGAAAAGAATATTCTCAGATCTGTTATTATGACCGCAAGGCAGAGGAACCGCGTTCACTTCCCGTAAAAGTGGGAAGCAGCCAGTTTGAAATGCCGACCTGTCTTTGCCTGCGCCCAGACCGCAAGACATATTGTGCGGGATTGGAAGCAGAATATTTTGCAAGAGAAAAAGGTGGATTTCTCGCTGGAAACCTTTATGAGATATCAGCACAGAACGGACCGGTAGCGGTTGGAGGTGAAAAAAAAGAAGCATGGGAGCTTCTTGCACATTATCTGCATGAGATGCTGAAACTTACAGGGATTGCGGAAGTAGAAAAAAACATCCGGAGTCTGTCGATTGCCATGGACAGTCTGAATGCTGTACAGGTAGAAAATCTTCAGCGGGCATGCAGAGAACTGGGAATCCCGGAAGAACGTACGATTCTTCTGGATTATGAAGAGAGTTTTTATTATT
>OGRL01003100.1_pt1 | contig 10223 bp, 10 predicted proteins | sample 1553481 | NCBI WGS metagenome assembly OGRL01 (sample SAMEA2580036, study PRJEB22360) | human gut metagenome
CTTTCCCCTACAATCGGGTGAAACTCGAAAGGATGGGCGAAAATCTCGGCGAATATGGCGTAATGAGTGCCGAACCTCTCACCACCGTAGGCAGAACTCAAATCGTAGTGTGATGGCAAAGGTCGTTACTACTCACGGCAAATATAAGGGCGTCATTGTCAGCAAGACGAATATGCGGAAGCTAAAAGCCGGATTGCAGGCAAAGATGAAAGACATCATCGCCCTACTCGTGCAACAGCTCTCCTATATCGGGGAGGAGTGCATAAGAATCGCCCGTGAAAATGGTAGCTACAACGACATCACCGGAAATTTGAGGTCATCAATAGGCTACGTGGTACTTGTGGACGGAACTCCCGTCGTAACGGGAGCCTCGAAGCAATACAACGGCAAGAACGGGCATGGAGAAGCAGGCCCGCCCGCCGCCGAAGCGTTGCTCCGAAAACTGCAAGCGAAATTTCCGTGGGGTGTGGTGCTGATCGTCTGTGCAGGCATGAAATACGCCGCATACGTCGAAGCAATCCACCACAAGGACGTACTCACATCCGCCGAATTGAAAGCCGAATCCCTTGCCAAGAAACTACTCAACGATTTAATCGAATAGAGAGATGATAAAAACGGAGACGCAGATTGAGAGGGATTTCTATTCTTTCGTCAAGAATAGCGAACTCGGGAAAGCCATCAGAGGAACGGTTTACCGGCCCGAAATGCGCCCGACCGACGCCACAACGGAGGATTTGATCGTCAAGTTCCTCGCGGGACTTGATGAACAGGTACAGACGGGCGTGGTGATTTTCAATCTTTATGTCCCCGATATACCCTACACCGACGGACGAATGGTTCCGGATAGGAAGCGTATCGGCGAATTGCAGGAGTTGATTCTCTCATTCGTAGAAACCGCAGGAGGTACGGAGTATTGGCTCTCGACCGATGCGACACCGACCACGATGCGCAACGAGGATATAGAGCAACATTTCATTTACGCAAGAATTAAGTTCAACCGCATAACAGAATAAAACTATGGGAAAGAAGATCATCATGTCGTGGTCGAAGTGCAAGATCGAGGTCGGCAAAACAGGCGACGACGAAGCTATGGCAGCCTCCCTGACCGACATCGGTACTATCAACGACAAATCGACGACGCTTGCCACGGAGGACGGCGAAACCCTGACCGCAACGGCGACAGGCGGAATCGTGGTCGCCGAGGAAGAGGGCGAGCCGGTTGTAACCCTGACGACCCGCGTCAAGGAGATGGAGTTCGACAAGGAAAAAATGTTTACCGGAGCGGTCGTTTCGGAGGACAGCAACGAGCTGACCGTGAAAACCAACGTCGTATCGGACGATTTCTCCGTGAAACTCACGCCCAAGAACATCGGCGCTATCGGCATCAAGGCCCGGCGCACACACGTATCATTCCGTCCGGGTAGCTCCGAGGAGGAGGGATCGTATGTCGATCTCACATTCAAGATTCTCGCCTGCTCCGATGGGGAACTTTACAAGAAGTTCCGGGTCAAGGCCGAAGATTGGGCCGCCGCCAAAGCCTGAATAGCATCGTAAGATGCTGACGAGTGGAGAGACACCCTTTGCGGTTGGCAGGACAAACCGCAAACAGGAGGGTTGGCAGAGTGGCTGAATGCACCTCACCGCTAACGAGGCAAGCCGTAAGGCTTCGGAGGTTCGAATCCTCCACCCTCCGCAATTTTATCGGGATATGGAACAACAGAATACTATCGAAAATAGCGTCGCATCGGCGATTCTTGAAAAGAGCATCGGCAGCATCGACATTGACGGGGTTACATACGAAATAGCCCCTCCATCTACTGCAACCTTGATTCTCATCTCGGAGATCGTAGCAACTCTTCCCGTTGTAAAAAAGGTTCCGGCCGAAGAGATCGTAACCTCGGTATTGCATTATGCCCGATATTATCGACCTATCGGCGATATTGCCGCCGTGCTTATTCTCGGAGCGAAAAACCTCATCGAATATCGCACCATCGCACAGGAGAAACGCTATTTGTTCGGGCTGATCCGGCGTAAAACCGAAACTACAATCAAGGTTGATAAAAAGGCGGAGCTCGCCAAAATCATACTGGAAAACGTCAGTCCGACGACCTTGTTCAATGTCGTAGTTCAACGGCTTCAAGACATGGAGATAGGCAGTTTTTTCGCCATTACCACTTCCCTGTCCGAGGCAAATATCCTCAAACCCACCAAGGAAGTGGTAAAAGACTGAACGACAGCATTTGGGCAACCGTCCTCGGAATAGCTAAAACACTCGGAGTAACAGAAAAATACGCCTTATATGAGATCAGCTATGTAAATGCCATCATGTATAGTCGAGCAATGCCGATGCCCGGTGATATAGCCGAAAACAGCAGACCGCTTTATGATGACAGCAAGGATGCGAATAACCCTGAAAATTTCACGGATTTTACAGATGACGAAGAGGTTGTAAGGATATGAAAAATGATGACGGCGCATTGAGTTTCGGCACATCCGTAGATTTACGCGGATTGGAAACCGGCATCTCTCAAATTGAAGCGAAAATCGCTACGATGGAGGGCAAGCTCGGCGCTAAAATAGACGGTATCGGCAAAGCTGTAAGCAGATCAGGCATTACGGCGAAATCGACCCTTGAAGATGTTACCAATGCAGGAAATGTTTTGGATGGCACTTTGGGGAATGTGGCGAAAACCGCCGCAAGTATCGGCATGGCTTTTACCGCCCAATCTCTTATCCGCCAAATCATCAATATCCGAGGCGAGTTTCAGCAGCTCGAAGTCGCATTCGAGACCATGCTCGGAAGCGAAGAGAAAGCCGTTCAGTTGATGGATCAACTCATAGATACCGCAGCGAAAACCCCTTTCGACCTGCAAGGTATCGCCGATGGGGCACGACGGCTTCTCGCATACGGTGAAAATGTCGAAAATGTAAATGACGACCTGATCCGCCTCGGCAACATCGCCGCAGGACTTTCCCAGCCTCTCAGCGACATCGTATATCTCTATGGAACGACCATGACGCAGGGGCGGCTCTACACGCAAGACCTCAATCAGTTTACCGGCAGAGGTATTCCCATGATTCGAGAACTCGCGCAGATCCTCGGCGTCGCAGAAAATAAGGTTCGGGAATTAGTCGAAGAGGGAAAAGTCGGATTCCCTGAGGTACAAAAGGTCATTCAGAACCTCACGAACGAGGGCGGAATGTTCTACAACCTCATGGAGGAGCAATCTAAAACCATTACCGGAAAGATTTCAAACATACAAGATGCCCTCTCGTCGATGTTCAATGCAATCGGCAAGCAATCCGAGGGTATTATCAATGATTCGCTGGATGTGGTTTCTTCGCTCATCGAAAACTATGAGCAGGTCGGCCGCGTCCTTATGGGACTGGTTGCGACTTATGGCGTTTACCGAACAGCTTGCATGGCTGTCGCGGCCGCACAAGGCTTGCAGGCAATGGGCGTCGGAGCATTGACCGCAGCCGAAGCGATACATTACGGATGGCTCGTAGTCGTAGAGAAAGCTCAAAAGCTGCTCAACGCAACGATGCTTGCGAATCCCTATGTCCTCATCGCTACTCTGCTGGCTGGTGTTACTGCGGCGCTCCTTTCCATGAAAACCGAAACCGAGCGAATGAAAGAAGCCGAGGAAGAGTATCAAGCCCAAAAGCAGAAAACCATCGAGGCAGAGGATGAACACAAGCGTAAAATCGAGGAATTATGTTCTATCGCCTCTAACGAGGCTGTCGCTACCGACACCCGCAGGGAGGCCCTGAACAAACTCGAAATGAAATACCCCGATATTTTCGCCAAATACGACACCGAGTATGAGAAGCTGAAAAATATCAAGCAAATCAAGGAGGAGATAGCCCAGCTTGAAGCGCAGGAATCCATCACCAACCCCAAAACAGAGTTGAAAGATGTAGAGGCAAGAATAAAGGAGTTGGAGGGAAAAACGAAATGGGCGACGCAATACTACCAAGACAGCTATGGTCAGCATCGCGCTCGAAGTGTCCTTAAATCCGCTCGTTCGCGCGACGAAGAAGCCGAATTACAGAATCTTTACAACAAACGTAAGGCTCTTTCGGAGCAGGTACGCAAAAATGACGTAAATGCCTATTTCGAGAACCTGACGGGGGTTAGCAATGAAACCATCGAAAAGCAGATCAAGCAGCGTGAAACCCTGCTTGCTCAAATGCAGCTCCAAGAGGCAAAATACGGAAAAATCACGCAGGGGAATGCCGCTTTAACGGGCACATTCTCCCGCGATGAACTGCAATATCAGCTCAACAAGCTACGCGCAGAGCAGAACAAACGGAATCTGCCGACCGATTCGAGTGCAGAATGGGGCGCAGCGGCAAAATCGGCCTATGAAAAAGCGCTGAAAGAATACAACGACTTTCTCAATGAAACGGGCAACCAGCTCACGCACGAAGAATACGAGCGTAAGGCGAAAGAACTGAAAGAAGCCCTCGATGCGGCAAAAAAGGCTTATGATGCGACAAAACCCGCATCGGATAAGGATGCTCAAAAGCAGGACAAACAGTCCGAGAAAGACGCGAAAGAAGCGGAACGACGGGCCGATAAAGCAAGGAAGCTCGGCGAAGAACTCGTTAAAATCGAGGAGGAAACCAAAGCTGCCGAAATTGAGGCGATGAAAGAGGGTTTGGCTAAAAAACTCGCTATGATCGACCTCGAATATACTACACAGAAAAACAAACTTGACAAGCAGGAAGCAGATTGGAAACGCGAAAATAAGGAGGCGGGGATTTCGGTCAATGAAAACGGATTGACGACTGAACAATTCGACGCATTAAATAAAGCCCGACAGCAAAATACAGAGAATCAAAAGAAAGCGACCGCCAAAGCCTTGAAAGAGGATGCCGATGCCAAAGCAGAGGCAATGAACAACTACCTCATTCAGTACGGGTCTTTCCAAGAAAAGGTACTCGCCCTGACCGAAGAATATAATCGCAAAATAACCGATGCGACTACCGAGGGAGCGAAATTGTCCCTGCGTAAAGAGCTGGAAAATGCGATTAAAGATGCAAAATTCGAGAACCTGAAAGATTCGATCAACTGGGATGGCGTTTTCGGGAATTTAGGTGAACAATCTATTTCATCGTTGCAATATGCACTCGATAAGGTCAAAGCCTATTTCGAGAGCAATAAAGGCTCTATGAAATTTATTGAGATCAAAGATATTCAGGAGGCTATTTCAAAAATGGAAAATGAAATCGCCTCCCGAAATCCTTTTGTCGCGCTCCATAAGTCAATCCAAGACATCGGCGACGCCAAAACGGAGTTCACTACCGCATTGCAAGAGTGGCATACGGCGCAAGAAGCTCTCACAACGGCGCAGCAGGAATACAATGCCGCCCTTGCCGAGGAGCAGGCCCTCCGCGGGCAGATAAGCAGAGGGGAGCTATCGGCCGAAAGCGAAGAATATGCGGAATCCGAAGAAAGGTTAGCGCAGGCAAAGAAAAATCTTGCTGATGCAACCACGCACAATATGCAGGCCGAACAGCAGGCATTGAACGCTCGGAATAACATCACCAACTCATACAAAAGTTTTGCGACCCAGCTCCGAAATGTCAAAGGCGTGATTTCCGATGTTGGAGGCCGGGCGCAGAACCTTGCATCTATATTCTCGGATGATGTTGCAAATGGCGTCGGCAAGGCACTCGATACGCTCGATGCAGTACTGGATGCAGCCTCTACCGTCATGGATGCAATCGGGGATGTCGGCAAGAATGTCGCCGAGGGTGTCGCTACGACCGTAGATGCGACCGCACAGGGAGCAACGGCAGCCGCAGCAGCCGGAGCAACCTCCATATCGACCATTGAAAAAGCATCGGTTATTCTTGCCGTCATATCGGCAGCATTGCAGGTCGCTACGGCCATCGCCAACCTCTTCAATGACGACGACGCCAAGCAGGAGGAGATCGAGCACCTACAACGTCGTATCGACCAACTGCAATGGGAACTCGATAATGCCGATACCGTCCGCTTGCAAAATAATGTCGGGGATGCCGTACAGAAATTAAAGGACATCTACGCCGAAACAACGGAAGAGGTATTGAGGCTGCACCTCACATCACAGCAGTACGGCAACGCATGGACGCGGATGATCGCCCGAATGCGGTACGATAGCGAGGTTTACGAAAAATCCATCGAAAAGATCGCCGATGCGTATGCAAGTGTAGCCTACACCGCCGATAAAGCTCTCGGAAGCCAAAGATATGACGAGGGTCGTAAACAACTCGAAAATCTTGCCGAGCAACAACTCCTCATTCAGAAACAAATCAACGAGGAGCAAGGCAAGAAAAAGACAGACCACGGAAAAATCGAGGAATGGCAGCGGCAGATACAGGAGATCGCCGAAGAGATGGCGACCATCATTAACGAGATGCTGGAAGACATCATCGGCTACACCGCCGCCGACCTTGCCTCGGAACTCGGAGATGCGTTTTTCGAGGCGGCCAAGCAGGGCGAGGATGCTATGGAAGCATGGCATAAAAAGGTGAATGATATTGTCGCCGATGTCCTGCAAAGGATGCTCGTACAAAAATATTTGGAAGAGCGCATCGGAGGGATATTCGACAAATACAAAAAGCAATGGTTCGGCAATGACGGCACATTCAAAGGCATCGACGCCGTGATCGGTTCGATGAATGGCTTTGCCGGAGAACTCAATCAGGTTGGAGAAGAGTTCAACGCGATCTATCAAGGTCTGTCCGACAGCCTCAAAAATTATTTCACGGGAGATGCCGAACGCGAGGGGACGAGCAAGGGTATCGCCACCGCGTCGCAGGATAGCGTCGATGAGAACAATGCTCGCCTGACGACTATTCAGGGGCACACCTATACCCTCGTACAGGGCATGAACGATCTGAACCGCACGGGCAATGCCGTACTCGACAAACTGACCGGAATCGAGAAGAATACCTCCGAGACCAACGAGAAACTCGATAAGGTCGATAAAAGTATCAAAGATGTTAAAAACATGGTCGATGAGATCGACCGGAGAGGATTAAAACTCCGAAGCTAATGCAAGCACTTATCAAGAAAATACAGGGTGAATGGAAAGCGGCCAAAGATGCCGCCCAAGCCCAATGCGCCAATAGCGGGCAATATGAAATGGCGGAGAAACTCGGAGCCTGCAATATGTTCAAAGGAGATGAAACGCTGGAAGAATTGATCGGACTGATGTTCTCCCCGCGAGGCATCGAATTTCTCACGACCTACAACTTCCCCAGCCTCGCCACTTTCAGGCGCTTCAAGAAATATCATCCGGAACGTTTCGGCGTGTATATCGACAGCGGCAAAATCTCGCTTTCAGAGGCCCGAAAAGTCTTTTTGATAGGAGATACCACCGCCGAGCTGAAATACAGCCAAACGGCCGGAAATCGGCTATTTCTAATGTGTGGGGCGAACGCCTCCGTCATCGCATCGGGGTATGCGGTCGTCAAGGTCGAAAAGGATAAGGATTCCGAGGTAAGTTACATCGTTCAGGACAACGCTAAAATTTTATGGTAGGCAAGCTGTTCATAGACGGGCTGGATGCGTTCAGCGAATACGGCATCTTCGTCGAACAGTACGGGTACAAAGCACTCGTACAGATGCCGTCATTCAAGAAATTGAGCAGCACCGAATGGCCCGAATATGACGGCGAAGAGGTCGATCTATCCGATCCCCTCCTTGATAGCAAAACATTTTCGATTCCGTTTTGCATTACCGATATTTTGGGCGCAAGCGACCTATTCGAGGTGCTCTCCGACGGCGCGTATCATGTTTTCAACTTTGTAGAACTCGCCAAGTCCTACAAATTACGGCTTATGACGAATCCGGCATTATCGGCAAATATCAAACTCGGAAAAATCACGCTGAATTTTGCCGATGATTTCCCGCCCGTCTATCCGACAGAGGACACGGACATCGAGAGCCTGAACGAGTATAATACGCTGCTGGATCAAGCTCCCTACGATGCAGCCCCGACGGGTTTCAAGCAAAACGGGTATGAGCTGGATGATGTCGATTTCTCCCGTTTCGGGGTTTATGTCCTCGACGATACGGATCGGAATATTCAGAAAGCCCCGAATGTCCGCGAAAATCTGAAAATAAGTACGGCCAATCGGCCGGGTGTGGTCTATGATGATGAGCAGGTTTTCTATAAGACGAAAGACGTTGCGCTGAAACTCTTTATCTATGCCGATAGCGTCGCTCAATTTTGGGAACGCTGGTATTCGCTCTTTACCGCCCTGCTAAAACCCGAACTACGCAAGCTATACAACGACAACTCTTTGGAGGAGTATAATTGCTATTACAAAAGTAATTCGGTAACGCGATTCGATATTCGACGAAATGGGCGGGTTTGGTGCGAGTTCACCGTAACCCTGACATTCCCCGATTCGCGTCCCGATGGCAACTACTGCGTACTCGCAACAGAGGATGCAGAGGTCGTAATAACCGAGCCGGAAGAGGGTCTCATCGTATTTAGAGTACAGAATTAACGATACAAGGATATGATAAAAAAGAAAATATCGGAACTCCCCGAATGCACATCATTCAAAGGGTTATGGACTATCGGCGTCAATGCGCTCAACAAGAGTGTCAAGGTATCGCTCGACTATATCCAATCGGTTGTCGATGGAATGAAAACGGCGACGAAAGACGCGACCGCTGCAACAGAAGCAGCATCGAAGAGCGCACAATCGGCTACCAATGCGGCAAAACAGGCACAGGAGGCGACCGATGCCGCGAATAAGGCCAAAACCGCAACAGAAGCAGCAACGAAAGAGGCCCAAACAGCGACCAATAATGCCAACTCCGCAACAGAGGCGGCCAATAAATCGGCATCTACCGCGAATATTGCCGCACAAGGGGCGCAAGCCGCTACGACCGCCGCCAATACCGCAACTACCAACGCCAACAATGCAACCACCGCCGCGATTGAGGCGAAAGAGGATTGCGAGGAGGTGATCGCTGCCGCTGCGGAATTGGAACCGCTGAATCTTGTGCCGACTGCAATGACGGTAGAATACCCCTCGCGCCTGCTGGTCGGCAATATGGCGGAGAATTTCATTCGCGCTACGCTCGCTCCGGCCAGCGTCAAGCCGAATGTATTATTCCTCGGCGACGATAAGGCCGTATCGGTAACTCCCGACGGACGCATCACGATCCTCGCCGCTGGAACCAGCATTATCCATGTCATCCCGACCTGCAACGTAGCCCTCTACAAGACGATTCAGATCAAAGTTTCGGAGCCTACGGTAAGGTTGGTTACGCTCTCGTCGATCCGCCTCACGGCAAACGGTAATTTCAGGTTCAATTAAAAACAACATCAAGCTATGGCAAGACAAGGTTACATCAGCGAATTTATGAATGGCGGGCGCATCCTCTCGCATGGCAAGATCGAGAGCCTCGCAGACGGTTTCAGCCTGCCGAATGACGCGCTGTTCTCGATCTACATCAGGCCCAAATACAGCAGCTCCACCGTGGACGCCGTATTGAGCGTGAAATGCTATCAGGACGACGAATTTTCCGACGCTCCGGTAGTGCTCAACGATTGGTCGCCGATGGCGATCAAGGCCATCGCGCCGAACGCGGATTTTCTCAACACCTATGACCTCTATTGGGGCGCAGGAACTTATGTCGAAAGCGTATGATCGCATCGGTATTCATATCTCTATCGCGGCGGCTTCGCCAATGGGCGGCATCCCGTAAGCAGAAGAAAATGCGGATGAATACCGCATCGTCGGTTATGTTCATCGCATCGAAAGGAAAAACGGTTTTCAAATTCTTAAACGACAAATAGCTATGACAACAGAACAAGAAGCAATCCTCGAACAGATTATCGAGGCTTTTCAGAATGGCAAGCGATTGAGCGACTTGCCCGATGTATCGGGAACCAACCCGTTCAACCTCATCTGCGAGGTATTGGAGGACGGCGAGAGCAAAAAGGCCGCGCTCGCAACACTCCTGCCGTACATGGAGGAGGAATGCAGCTACGGCATCGAGTTCGATACCACCGTATCATCACCGGCCTGCACCCGTATCGGCAACCTCTCCCTGCACAAGAGCCTGCCGATCCACAATCGGATGAAAGGATGTTTGCTCAACGACGACGGCGAGGTGGTGGAATACCTCAATCCGTCCAACTGGACGGGTCAGACGCGCGACGGCTCGCGGGGTCAGGTCATGGTCGAACTTCCCATGCACTACC
>OGRL01003109.1_pt1 | contig 10209 bp, 4 predicted proteins | sample 1553481 | NCBI WGS metagenome assembly OGRL01 (sample SAMEA2580036, study PRJEB22360) | human gut metagenome
GGCCGGTGTGATGCAGATTTGCAGCAGATGGTATTCTGTGTTAAAATAGAGAGGCGAAAAACGGGAATACAGGGAAAGATGGAAAATCATTACAGAGGTGAAAGAGATGGAGGAAAATGCAAAATCAGAGGAGGAGTCATTCAAGACTCCGGGGGAACGTATCGTAAAACTGTGTGAAAAGCAGCAGATCTCCCAGAGGGAGCTGGCAAGGAGGATCGGTGTGACATCTTCACAGATCAGCCGTATTTTAAAAGGGGAGACGAAAACGATCAACAGTGATATGTTGATGGCTCTGGCACAGGAGTTTGGCGTATCCACGGATTATATTCTTGGAATTGTGAACAATCCGGAAAATACGCAAAGTGTGGAAAATACAGAAAACCTGGCAGCAGAATCAAAGGACATGGAGGAACGCAGGGAACAGCCGTTTCACACGCCGATGCTTCTGATGAGTTCTGCTTTTCCGCTTGGCGGCTGCATAGATTTTATTGAGTCACTTGCAGATCAGGACGAAAAGATGATGGCGTACGCAGAATATTATTATTTCAGCGGCCATCACGAGAAGGCGGTAGAATATGCGGAAATGTATCTGGATCATCCGGATATCATGCTGAAGATGTCGGCCTGCCTGATCTATACATTTGCAAATCTGTCGCTGAACCATATCCATTCGGCACGGATGGGGCTGAACAGGCTGACGGAGAATCTCAATCAGGTGATGAAAGGAAATACGGATCGGAAGGCAAAGGCATTTGGTGTCTTTGTAGCTGTCGCGGCACACACACTTCTGCATCTTCCGGTTGGCGATATTCCGCCACTGTCAGATTATGTCGGAGAATTCAAAAAAGGAAAACAGCTGTGGGGTGTTTACGTGCTTGCACATAAGGCATATCTGGATCGGGAATACCAGCGTTCTCTTGGCATCGTGGAGGCATGTCTGATGACGACAAAAGAGATATATCCGATTTCAATGATCTACCTGAATCTGGTGGCGGCAATGAATGCCATGAATCTGATGCAGACAGAGCTTGCAAAGAAATATTTTATGCAGGCGTGGGAGATCGCAAGACCGGATGGTCTGATCGAAGGTATCGGCGAACATCACGGACTTCTGCAGGGGCTGATCGAGACTTGTCTTAAGAAAGATTATCCGAAAGATTATGAGCGGATCATCGCAATTACTTATAAGTTCAGTTTTGGCTGGCGGCGGATCCACAACCCGGATACGAATGAATATGTGGCGGATAATTTAACAACCACAGAGTTTACGATTGCCATGCTTGCGAGCCGCGGCTGGACAAATCAGGAAATCGCTGATTATATGCAGATCACGCCAAGAACCGTGAAACAGCATATGACCTGTATTTTCAACAAAATGAGTATTTCCAACCGAAAACAATTAAAAGACTACATGCTGAGATGATGCCGAATGTTTAAAAAATTGCGGGACTTACTTTGTAACGGAGCAATTCGTAGCATCATTATAAAATAACCAGACATTACCTGAAGTTAAAAAAGAAAATTTTTCTTTGTAAATGGACATTCTGAAGAGAAAATGTCCATTTTTTTTGTCAAATGGACGATGTCTGTAAAAATTTTTTAAAGTAAAATATAAAAGAGGAAAATGTGCCGGGGACGGCACAGGGAGAAAATTAAAACAGAAGGAGGCGTAGTTTATGGAGAAATTAAAGCCAAAAATCTCGAAAAAAGTCAAAAAAGTTTTAAGTTCCGTGCTGGCGGCAACGCTTGTGCTTGGAAGTGTTCCGGCGAGTACCTTTTTGGGTGATGCCATACAGGTGCGTGCGGCGGCGTCTTACAGTCCACAGAAGTATGGTGTGGGCGTACTGTGCCGGGATCTGACGACCGGAGACAAGGCAAAGGAAATTTTCAATGCGCTGGTACGGTGCAAGTCCAAGAAAGAGGATTCGCTTTACGGCAGTATTTACAACAATGTTGGTATGGTGAAATACAAATACGAAGGCCGGCTCCGGGAAGACATTTTCAGTCAACGTGCAGAAGGACTATCCGGTGCTGTACAATCAGTCTGGACAGATCAGTCAGAATCTGATGGCATACATAACGAATGATAAACATAAGAATTTCGGACACCACTGGGGAAACCGGACGCAGTACGGAAAAATTATCTTTGGTTATCCGACCAGTGCAGATAATAACAGTTTCTGGCTCGGGCAGAGCTACAATACAGGCGATCATAATTCAGATGGAAGCTGGACGGTCGGGGATCGTGATACCTGGGCAGCATTTCGGCCATCGCTGGGACAGAATAAAAGAGCAGCTCTCTATGTGACTACGAAAAAGGGCTGCGGCAGCTGCGGAAGTGCCAAGATCCAGAATGTATCGATTGCATTTAAGGATGAGACCGCTCCGAAAATCAAGAGGATCACGATCACGAGTGATAAAAACTCTGACACACCGGCCTTGTATTTTAAGGAAGGTCAGACGATTTATGTAAAGGTGAAATTCAGCGAGTATGTGCGTCTGGCAGATAACAATGCAGGCAGTACACAGTCAAAGAACATCAGACTGGCATTGTCGCTTGGACAGAAAAATACGGCAGATGTGGCAACTGCGTATGCGAATCTGGATACTTTGAAAGATGATATTGCAATATTTTCTTATAAAGTCCCAAAAACCATTGATAACAAAACGGTGGATTTTTATGTGTCCGGACTTGCGGATATCGGCTATCAGACATCGATCATTGATCAGAACGGCAGCAAAAATTATGACCGAAATTTTGTCGGTTATGATGGGGGTACCTTGTCTAATGGAAGTGGGACGATGAAAAAACTGAAAGCAGCTGTTGGGAGTTCCAATTATAACACACTGAAAAAAACAAGCAGTGCCATTACAGACCTTGCCGGCAATCCGCTCAGTCTGGACGGATTTCGCAATGTGAAAAAAGGATCCGCAGGATGCAGCGTGACAAGGGCATACCTGGATACGGTAAATCCGATCGTCGAAACAGTTTCGATCACCACGAACCAGAAAAACCAGACACAAAATGCAAACGAAGCCAATTATCTGAAGGCCGGAACGACCGTGACGGTATCTGCTGTTTTAAATGAACGCATCCAGAAGATCAGTGATGCCAACAGGAAAAAGATCATCGCTTCTTTAAATATCAAAAAGAAAGACGGCAGTCCGGTGAAACTTGAGGCAAAATATGTTTTTGATCAGTCGTCAACCGGAAAAACGGTTGTCATATTCAAGGATTTTATCGTGGATCGGGATATGGTTTTCCAGAAGCAGGATAAACTGAACTACAGCAAGAAAACGGATTATAAAGTGACGATTACGGGAATTGCAGGCCTGAGCGAGATCAAAGATTATTCTGGAAATACACTTTCTGTGGCAAATGATCTGAGAGGCAGTACAAGTAAAGATTTCTATCTGGATAACGAAGCTCCGACGATCATGATCGACAGTCAGGCTGTATCAGAAACAAAAACGTATGAGATGGCGAGAATGACGAAGTCAGAAGATGAAGTGTATTCTCTGGCGTTCAGCGTAAAAGATTATGATACGGTGAGCGGAAATACTTCCGGGCCTCTGGCCTCGGGTGTGATCGGCGGAAAAGCCAGCATGACGGTGAACCTTCAGGGACAGGGAGATGCCAATAAGTTCTGGTATTATGCATCACAGACGGCACTGAAAGAAGATGAGATCGACCAGACAGGATTCAAAGAGGCACAGTCTGGAAAGACAAAGATCGATCTTGATCTGACCAATGATACAACAGATCTTCATCTGTATCTGAAATTCGACAAAAATATTGATTATTCTTCCGTAAACAACGGAGTCAAAGTGCAGGTATCTGCAAGTGATATTAATCATAATACAAAGACCGTAACAGCAAAATACAGCTACACGGCAAAAGACAAGATCGCTCCTGTGATTTCTTATGAGAGCATACAGCTCAAAGAAAACAATGACAACAGTGCATATCAGGAAGCCGTTGTGAGAGTTAAAGATGCAGGCGGCATCAATATCGACAATATCCGCTACTTCTGGCTGGAAGAAGGCAGCACGCTTCCGGGAAGTGACAAATTTACTACGGCAGCTGTGGGGGATGTGACGGTTGTGAGCCAGTCCGGCGATAAAGTGACCGAGTGCTTGGTTACGATTCGGACGAAAACAGTCGGAGCAAACCAGACTTATCAGGCAGCACTTTATGTCTCTGCAGCCGATATCGCAAAGAATGAAACCATAAGCGAAAAACTTGCAGATGCGGCAATCGACCGAAATATTCCGGCAGTGGAAATTATAACACCGGAAACAAAAACGAATGAAGCAAACAAAGAATCTTCGCTGAAAGTCCGCGGTCCGATCACTTCTTCCGCAAATGAAGCGGAACTGTTTGTGGCAGTAAAAGATCCGATCGAACAGGATGCTTATTTTATCCGCAGCGTGTCAGGAAAGGCATCAGAAATACTGATCGATAACGAAGAATTTTTGGATGCGGCAAAACTTCCGTATTCTTCCGGATATCAGAGCAGCGAGACCGGAAAATGGTCCTACGGAACGATTATCATGACCGGAGATCAGAAATATGAGATCACGACAACTTACAACAGTTTAAATGATGCAAATGCGGCGACCGTAAGAGAACGTTTCCTGGCGATCAGCGGAAATAAATACTATGGAAATGTAACCGTTGCAGCAGGGTCCGGTTTTAAGAGCAGTGCTTTTGCGACAAGCGGAAATAAAAAAACATTTGATGCATCAAAAGGAAAACTGGTCACAAAGACCTTTACCATGACTCCTGACGAGTATGGATTTTCCGATAAGAAAGATGTAAAAACCGGAAGTTATCAGATCGACCGGACACCGGCAAATACCGTGACGATCAAAACAAAGGATAATGCAAATTACGGGCAGCAGGTAAAACGGGAAGATTTTGGAGATGCATACAATCCGGAGGTAAACGGAGCAGAATATCTCTCCACACTTACCGGGGCAGCATTTGACATCAGCTTTGCAAATCAGAGAACCAGCCATTTTGTGATGGATGATATGGATTATGCATCGCCGAATACCTATATCTGCCTGAAACAGACAGAAGGTGATAAGGAAACCGAAGTTTACCGGTGGAATATCATAAAGGGAAAATCCAGCCAGACGGTAGAAATTCCGGAAGGTCTGATACTGCCAAACGGACAGTATAAACTGGAAGTTTCTGTCAGCAACAAACAGGGTAATTCGGCAGAACCGGTCATTACGACGGAGCAGTATGACAACATTTATCTTTATAATTATGATGCTGATATGACAGAAGCATTTGGTATCAGCAAAGTGACGGGAAGTATTCATTTTGCAGCAGAAGATCCATATCAGGGAGCAGATAAAGTTCCGTACTATGGATTTGCCGCAACCGGAACGTATGAATTTAACCGGACCGTTGTGGATGACCAGCAACCGGATTTTACCGCAACCGGAGCGGATGGCTATACGACAGATGTTCTCTATCTTGGAAACTGTGCAACATCTGAGACAACGGAAGGGATTACTTACAACCGCAGCATTCAGTTTACGGTAAACGGCATGGAAGATTACGATGTCAGCAATTACTGGATCAAAGTCTGGGCGGGTGATAACGAGGCTTCTGCGAAATGGTTCCCGCTTAAGGATTATGATGCAGAAAATAAAGTGATGATGTTTGACGTAAAGCCGACGGATGCAAAAGCAATGTTCCAGGCGGAGGATGCGGCAGCATTTTATGCAGGCGGATATGCAAATGCAGATGTATGTGCAGTTCCGGTCTTTGAAGGCAGCAACACGATCTCTTATGAACTGATGAACGTTGGAGGCGTGAAGTCACAGCGTCACGAAGTGGAGATTTATTATTCTGCAAAAGCACCGGATTTCAAAATAGAAGTGGAAGAAAGTGAGGCTTCCAGGCAGAGTATTTCTGCAGCAGTAACAGAAGCAGACAGTACGATGGTTGCAAAAGATCCGGAAATGTATGAAGTGAATCTTTCTGCTTCCGATGACACTGCGGATACGCTGATAAAAGAGAGAAGTTTTGCTTATACAGAAAACCAGCGACACCTGTATTATCTGCTGGATGGATATGGAAACTTAAGCTATCAGCAGTTTTATATCACAGATGTGGATCATACAGCACCAACAGCAGAGTTTACAGTGTTAAAAAGTGCCACAAGCGAGATTACTGCAATCAGCACAGACAGTACCGCACAGAACGAAGGAGAAACGGATGAACATATCACAAATCCGAGCTTTGAAATTGAGATCCGCGACGATCGGAATCTGAAAAATGCAAATATTCAGCTGATCATCGATGGAAAAGATCCGATCCATGTGGTACAGACAGACGATGGATATGGATCCGACTGGGATGGCTCTTATTACTGCGGTATGGAGTTCACAAAGGATATCAACCAGAGTCTAGGTTTTCTGAGTGAAAATTATCTGGTGAATAAAGATGGCAGCCACACCCTGCGTCTTATGGGAGATTTCAAGGCAGACATTGATCTTTCCAAAGAGAAAGGACTTCATATGCCGCACAGCATTGAGCTGAGGATTGTCGATGAGGCCGGCAATGTCATGGAAACGATTTCTTCCAAAGACCAGGACTTCTACGGAATCAACCAGCGGCCGAAGATCCGCAGAATGGATGTTTATCCGCAGGACGGCATGGTAAACTTTGAATTCAATATGGAAGTCCATATCAAAAAAATAAATGGGATCGAACTTCCGCAGATCATGTACAGATACATCTATTATGGCTCGTACTTTATGCTTGGAAGGGCAAGAGATATGCTGCGTCAGTTTGATGTGCCGGTGGACGACGAAAACGTCTTGCTGAAGGATTACTGCGGAATCAGTAAGGATGGAACTTACGAGATCGAGTATGAAGATATTTATGGAAATTCATATACGGAGCAGTTTACACTGGAGGACTTTTTCGGAGATTATTCGGCACAGATCCAGTACAGCACGACAGAGAAAACAAAAGAAGATGTAGTGGCAACGATCGAAGGTGTCAGCGAAAACGCACAGATTTCCCTGAAAAAGACAGACGATACAGGTGAAAGTAGTACGGATGACAGCGAAAACAAAGAAGATACCAGTGACGCTTATACGATCAGCTGGAATAAGCAGAAATCAAAGGCAACGATCGTGTTCCACAAAAACGCAAATATTACATTTGAACTGACCATTCCGGGAGCAGCTGAGCAGAAAACGGTGGACTACAATGTTACGGTAGAAAACATGGATAAAGATGCACCGAAGGATGCAAAGGTTTATTGGAGATTTCTGGAGAACGGAGAAGTACAGGAAGGAAATACACTGGATATTTCAAATCTTGAAGATCAGAGTACCACAGACGGTATTGAAGTCTGGATCGCTTCCGAGAGTGAAGATCTGTATGCTGCAAATGGAAAGGAATTAAAGCATACCTTCCTCTATTCGGAAAACATGGAACGAAGCTATACCTTTGAATACAGTGATGAGTGCGGAAACGAAGGTGCACCGATCACGGTTACACTGCCGGATGAGCTGAACATGAAGCCGTATGAAGCACCGGTGGAAGAGGAAGGTGCTTATGAAAAAGACACAACACCTCCGGAAGTCGTTGCGGAAGTCTATGCGGTCTATGACGGATTGGCAAGTTATTTCAGTTCCTGGACACCGTCAGAAGATGCTTTTGCCGAACTGGCAGAAAAGATCGGATACAGCGGCGGTTATAAGATTTCTTATACCATTTCTGATGACAGCCGGACGAAACTGATCGTGAAAAACGGACTGCAGGCAGATACGGGAAAACTGAATTTCAACAGTACCTCAGATCAGATTGATGGTGTGAAACTGGATGCGAACAATAACAGCCTGCTTATCACAAAGCCGTGTCAGATCACGGTGATTGCGATCGATCAGGAAGGAAACTTATTCTGGCACAGTCTTGAGGCTGCGAAGATCGACCAGGAAGCACCGACGGTTCGTGTGGAAAAAGAAGGTATCAGCTTTACCCGCATGAGACTGAAATTCTATGCAGATGATAATTCTGATAAAGACAACGAAAAAGGAACCATCCTTCCGGTGACGTCGGGACTGCAGAAGGGCATGGATGACAAAGGCTATTACTATTTCCGGGAAGTAGAAAATAACGGAACCTACGATACTATTTTTAAAGACCGAAGCGGCAACCGGGCAAAGATCAGCACAAAAGTAACGGAGATCGACAAGGATGCACCGAAGATCAGCGTATCTTCCTGGAGTCCGTGTTACGTCAAAGACGGAGAATCTTATGAAAAACTGCCGCCGATCGAACCGACAAACAACTCCGTTCTGCTGAGTCTTGATTTTAACAAGACAGTATCGGAACTGAAAGTATACTATAAACAGAATGATAACTGGGTAGAAGACAATGGAACATTCTCAAAGACAGGAATCGAGCTGGGCGGAAGAAAAGGAAACGTAGAATTTTTCGCAGCGGTTCCAGGAATGGTTAAGATCGTGGCGACTTCGCCGAACGGTGTTTCCGGTGAAATGACAGATATCGACCTGGTTGACATCATTGATAAAAATGCACCGACGATCACAGTGACACAGAAACTGGAAAACAATCAGATGAACGTTATCTTCCGCTCCGATGAAACCGTATTTGTAAGCGGCGGCGGTCTGAACAGAAAATATGGCGGCAACACCAATATTTCTCTGGCGATCAAAGAAAACGGTGTATATGATTTCACATTTGCGGATGCAGCCGGAAATATGACACAGCAGCAGATCACGGTGGATTCGATCGATGAAATACCTCCGGTTGTCTACGCATCCGGCATTCCGGAAACGTACATCCGCTCAGAGGACTGCAGCGTAAAGGTTACGATGTCCGAGGCAGGAACGATCACGTTCCGCGGAAAAGAATATCCGGTCAAAGCACCGACGGACAAAAACGGCGATGGCGAATTAAAAGGAGATGAACTGGACTGGATCACACTTCCGATCACGACAAACGGAAGTTATCAGGTCAAAGCAACCGATCAGGCAGGACTGGTTTCTTACCGTGTACTGGAGATCCAGTATCTGGATGATATTGCACCGAGTATTCAGTTTGACCGCTCTGTTGTAAATGTTTTCCAGGGAACGACTGCCGAAGAATTAAGAGAACAGCTTCTGGATGCGACGACATTCCGGCTTTGGGATAACATTGATCCGAATCCGCAGATTTCACTGAAAAACATGCTGACGGAAAAACAGATGAACGAGCAGGGTATTCATGAAGTCACATATTTACTGAGTGACCGTGTGGGAAATGAAAAACTGGTCAAACGGTATGTGAAAATTATCAGCTCGGCAAATCTGAAGATCACGGCAAACGGCGAATCACTGCTTCCGTGTGATACAACGATCCTGAAAGAAAATCGGGCAGATCTGGTACTGGAAAAATCCAGAAGAAGCGGTGAATCCTTTAAGGTATATTACAAAAAGGGAATTCAGAAAGCCGGAGCGATGAAGAAGGCAGATGTTGTGAAAGACGGTAAGCTGACGGATCTGGAGGCAGGATTCTATACGCTCTATATTGTAACGCAGAATAAAGAAACGTATCTGACTTATATTTATATTGATTTAGAACAGTAAAGGAGGGCAGGTATATGGATAAGAGAAAAAACAAGATATTTTTAAAGAGGGCTTTCAGTCTGATGCTTTCCGCGGTTGTGCTCTTTACGGGCCTTCCGCTGGAAATGCTGGCGGCACCGCAGAGTATGGATAGTAAAGTGGCGGATGAAGATGTGCTGCTTTTGCAGAATGATTCGATATCTGTCCGCATGTCAGGTAAAAACGGCGGATTTTATATCTCAAATGTGGAAGGTGATAAGACAATAAAATCCGACAATAACAAAGATCTGCTGTACCACAGCGATGATTATGACACTTCATTTACTTCCTTCCGCATAACCAGAAACGGAGAGACAAAAGATTACATTTTCGGCGGAGATTATTCTTTTGAAGGAATAAAGTCCGGCGGTGTAACCGTTTCGCAGGATGCAAAGGGACTGTCGGCAAAATGGAGCCTGGGTGAACTGGAATTCACCCAGCGGCTCGAGCTGGCAAATACCGGATCAAACGAACACGGCATGGTCATGATCAACTACGATGTACAGAATCATGGCAGTGAGGACGTAAAAGTTGAGGCGAGAATGCTGCTTGATTCGGCCGTCG
>OGRL01003111.1_pt1 | contig 10202 bp, 7 predicted proteins | sample 1553481 | NCBI WGS metagenome assembly OGRL01 (sample SAMEA2580036, study PRJEB22360) | human gut metagenome
TGGCGTCCGTTCCTTACGTCTGCTCGGCACCAGCCTTTCGGAAGACAACTAACCACTCCTCCCGCATGAGCAAGATTGAGCTGCACACCGCCATCTCCTTTCTGGACGGAATCCTCTCCGTGAATTCCATTCCGGACGCCCCCCGCGCCCTGAACGGCCTTCAACTGGAAAACGGGGGCACCGTTTCCAAGGTGGCCGCCGCCGTGGACGGCTCAGAAAAGGCCATTCATGCGGCCTTGGAAACAGGTGCGGACCTGCTCCTTCTTCACCACGGCATTTTCTGGCAGCCCATGCAGCCCATTACCGGCATCGCCTCCCGGAAGCTGAAAGCCGCCATGGACGGGAACCTGGCGATTTACGCCGCCCACCTTCCTCTGGACGTCCACCCCGCATACGGCAACAATGCCCTGCTGGCGAAGGCCTGCGGCCTCCAGCCATGTTCCCATGATGGGCTGGACTACCACGGCGTTTCCCTCGGTACGCACGGAGAATTTCCAGGTACATGCGCGGAATTGGAGCAAAAACTGGAAATCGTCCTCGGTGCGCCCGTGCAGGCCTTCTGGAAAGATTCCCCGGAGGCTCCGGCCGGAGATGTCTTCATCTGTACCGGAGGCGCGGGAGACGATCTTGCCCAGGCAGCGGCCCTCGGCTGCCGCACCTACGTGACCGGGGAAGGCTCCCACTGGAACATCCCCCTGGCCCAGGAACTGGGCGTCAATCTGGTCTTCGGCGGCCACTACTTTACGGAGACGTTCGGCGTAAAGGCCCTGGGGCTTCTTCTCAAGGATGTTTACGGGCTGGATTATACCTTTATTGACCTGCCTCCCTCCGCCTACAGCCATTGACCAAACGCCACGGAACATGAATCTGACTACGGACGACGCCGACGGGAAAATCCGCCTGGATCAATACCTTGCCGCCCACCTTCCGGAGCTTTCCCGCTCCAGGATCCAGAGCCTGATCAAAAGCGGGGATGTGTTGGTCAACGGCTCTCCCGCCAAGCCTAAAAACCCCGTCTCCCGCGGTGATTCCATCACCGTCCGCATTCCGGAACCGGAACCGGCGGAAGCCCAGCCTCAGGATATCCCCCTGGACATCCTGTATGAAGATGAAGACGTGGTAGTCATCAACAAGGAAAGCGGCATGGTCGTGCATCCCGCGGCCGGCAACCCGGACGGCACCATCGTAAACGCCCTGCTCCACCACTGCGGGGACCTCTCCGGCATCGGCGGAGTGGAACGCCCGGGCATCGTCCACCGCATTGACAAGGACACGAGCGGCCTTCTCGTCGTTGCCAAAAACGATGCCGCCCATCAGGCGCTCAGCGCCCAGATGAGCGTACACAGCATCCACCGCGTCTACCATGCCGTGGTGTACGGTAACCTCAAGGAGGACGAGGGCTTTGTGGAAAAGTGGCTCGGACGCGACCCGCGGGACCGCAAGAAAATGGCCGTCCTGGCCGAGAACGCGGCGGGGGCCAAGTATGCCTACACGGGCTGGCAGGTGCTGGAACGCTGCGGCAATTTCACTTACATTGCGTGCAAATTAAAGACCGGGCGCACCCATCAGATTCGTGTACACATGGCCTCGACGGGGCATCCGTTGGCAGGGGATGCTGTGTACGGCCCCAAAAACTGCATCAAATCGCTGAATGGCCAGTGCCTGCACGCCAAGGAGCTGGGCTTTGTCCACCCGCGGACAGGGGAGTGGATGCAGTTTGATTCGCCCCTGCCGCCCTATTTTACAGAGTTTCTGACACGGTTAAGAAAGGAACATCGCGCATGAAACCACCCCTAAGCGATACCCTTGTGATCTGTGATATGGATAATACGCTGCTGACGGCCAAGGAGGGCATCCCCGCCTGCAACCGCGCGGTCATCCAGCTGTACACCGGCATGGGGGGGCTTTTCACGGTGGCAACGGGCCGCCCGCCGGAGTCCATCCGCGCGGCGCTGGGGAACATCCGCCTGTCGCTGCCGGCCATCTCCTGCAACGGGGCGCTGCTGTATGATTTCTCCGCCGAGTCGGTGCTGCACCGCTCGACGCTGAACCGCGAGCAGGCGACGACGGCCATCCTTGACATCCTGAACAAGTTCCCGCATATAGGCGTGGAGGTCATGGCCGGAAACGGCGAGATGTTCGTCATCCACGCCAATGAGGTGACCCACGCCCATCAGGTGGACGAGCACCTCGGCAGCATTGCCTGCCCGGTGGAGAGTGTGCCCGACGGCTGGGTCAAGGTCGTATTTGCCTCTGACCCGGAGAGCATCCGCAAACTGGGCCAGTACGCCAAGACGCGGTACTACGGGCGGGAAAACTACTTCCTGGCCACGAACAGCATTTACTTAGAGATCATGCCCAGCGGCGTCAGCAAGGCCAGCGGTCTGCATGACCTGTGCGCCCTCATGAGCAAATCCATGAAGAACACCGTCGTTATCGGTGATTACTACAATGACCTGGAGATCATGCGGGAGGCCGGCTACGCCGTGGCTGTCGCCAACGCACCGGCAGAGGTCAAGGCAGCCGCCGACCATGTGACGACCTGCACCTGCGCCGAGGGCGCAGTGGGGGAGTATCTGTACAGCCTGATTAGCAGAGCCGAAGGACGTGAGGTTTGACGATGAAGGTCAGCGAATTGATGAACCCCAAGGGCGTACTGCTCTATGCAAAGATCGATAACTCTGCCGACGCGCTCGGCATTCTGGTCGAACTGCAGGAGGGCATCGGCGTTATCACCAACGGCAATGCCTACTACAATGCGGTCAGCTACCGGGAAACGTTCGGCGGCACAACGGCCATCGGGGGCGGCATTGCGCTGCCCCACGCCTGCAACGCGGGCGTGTCCGCACCGGGCATCTCGGCGCTGCTGCTGCGCCGCGGTGTTGACTGGGGCGCACCGGACGGGGAACCCGTGGATCTTGTGTTCATGATCGCTGTTCCGCCGGGCAGTGAGAGCCTGCATCTGCAGATCCTGGCGCGGCTCGTAAACCTTATGAGCCGCAGCGACCTTGTGGAAAGCCTGCGCACAGCCAGCAACCCCCACCGCTTTGTGGAGCTGATCGCCAAGGCGGAAAACGCCTGCTTTGCGGAATAAAACCGAAAGTTGTCCCAGCTTATTTGCAAGCTGGGGCTTTTTGCTTGCCTCCGCAGGGGCGCATTCTATATGCGCTCGCGCAGCATGCGGTAACTACCGCGGGCGGATATGGAATCCGCCCCTACGGGGCATCAATTTGGACATTCGTCAATATAACCAAAAAACGTCTTGAATTGCATGACGCATTATACGTATTTGCGCTTGCTTTAAACCGGTGAAGTGTGCTATACTTTAAAGCACTAAACCGGCTGCGCAGGAGGGACCCACGTGAGGAGACGCGGGTGTACACCTGAAACAAAAAGGTTGCGCAGCAGGTACTATGGAGGAATAGACATGAAAAAAGCAGTTTCCCTTATGATGGCAGCCGCCATGACCATGGGTCTGGCCGCCTGCGGCTCCACCGCATCCACCGACACCGCCGCTTCTGCTGCGGACACCGCCTCCAGCACCGAGGCTGCTGCAAGCACTGCTGACAGCACCGCCGCTGCGGATGGCAAGGGCTATAACATCGGTATCTGCCAGCTTGTCCAGCATGAAGCGCTGGATGCCGCTACTCAGGGCTTCAAGGATGCTCTGGTCGAGAAGCTGGGCGAGGGCAGCGTCAAATTTGACGAGCAGAACGCCTCCGGTGATTCCGCCAACTGCGCCACCATTGTGAATGGCTTTGTCTCCAACGGCGTTGACCTGATCCTTGCCAACGCCACCGCACCGCTGCAGGCCGCCGCACAGGCGACTGCCGACATCCCGGTGCTGGGAACCTCCATCACTGACTACGCTACCGCGCTGGACATCAGCGACTGGACCGGCACTGTCGGCAACAATATTTCCGGCACCTCTGACCTGGCTCCGCTGGACCAGCAGGCAGCCATGATCCAGGAACTCTTCCCGGATGCCAAGAGCGTCGGTCTGCTCTACTGCAGTGCAGAGCCGAACTCCGTCTACCAGTGCGACGTCATTGAAGGCTACCTGACCGAGGAGGGCTACACCGTTGCCCGCTATGCCTTCACCGATACGAACGACGTCACCTCCGTGGCTCAGACTGCCGCCGATAACTCCGACGTCATCTACATCCCCACTGACAACACCGCAGCCTCCAACACCGAGGCCATCGCAAACGTCGTCATCCCCGCCAAGGTCCCCGTTGTGGCCGGTGAGGAAGGCATCTGCTCCGGCTGCGGCGTTGCAACGCTCTCCATCAGCTATTACGACCTCGGCTACGCCACCGGTGAGATGGCTGCCAAGATCCTGGCGGACGGCGTGGACGTCTCTGCGATGCCCGTTGAGTTCGCTCCGAACGTGACCAAGAAGTACAACGCCGCCAACTGCGAGGCGCTGGGCATCACCCCGCCGTCCGACTACGTGGCTATCGGCTGATTGAACTGAACAGCGACTGAAAATCATCATAACAGCGAGGAAAGGGAGGTCGCTCTCTTTCCCCGCTGTTTTGGTGCTTTACGAAATGAGGATGTTTTTATGGATTTCCTGACCTCTTTGGTAAACTCCATGCCCGGCGCTGTGGCACAGGGCCTCATCTGGGGCATCATGGCCATCGGCGTGTACATTACCTACCGCATTCTGGATGTGGCCGATCTGACCGTTGACGGCTCCCTCGGCACGGGCGGCGCGGTCTGCGTGGTGCTGGTGCTCAACGGTGTGCCTGTGGGCGTCGCCCTTGTGGCAGCCACGCTGGTCGGTATGCTGGCGGGCCTTGTCACGGGTCTGTTCCACACGGCCTGCGGCATCCCGGCAATTCTGGCCGGTATTTTGACCCAGCTGGCGCTGTATTCTGTCAACCTGCGCATCATGGGCACCGGCACGGGCGGCGGCAAGGCAAACCTGCCCATCAGTGTGGACAAGTACAGCCTGCTGGTCTCGGCCCGCTATGTCCGCGCGCTGGCGCTCAACAACCCGATCTTTGTGCTGCTCATCTTCTGCGCGGTCCTGATCGGCGTGCTGTACTGGTTCTTCGGCACGGAGCTTGGCTGTTCGCTGCGCGCTACCGGCGCAAACCAGCACATGGCCCGCGCCCAGGGCATCAACACGAACGTCACCATCGTGCTCGGCCTTATGGTTTCCAACGGCCTTGTGGCGCTGGCGGGCGGTCTGCTGTCCCAGTACCAGGGCTTCTCGGACATCAACATGGGACGCGGCGCCATCGTCATCGGTCTGGCCGCCGTCATCATCGGTGAGGTCATCTTCGGCAAGATCTTCCGCAACTTTGCGCTCAAGCTGACCGCCGCTGTCATCGGCGCGATCATCTACTACATCGTTATGAACTTCGTGCTGCGCATGGGTCTGTCCACCGATGACCTCAAGCTGCTGACCGCGCTGGTCGTGGCGGTGTTCCTGACCATCCCGTACTGGAAGGGCAAATATTTCACCAAAGTACCCGTGAAAAAGGGAGGCAAGGACAATGCTTGAGATCAAGAATGTATACAAGACCTTCAATGCAGGAACCGTCAATGAGAAGGTCGCCTTGAAGGGACTGGATCTGACGCTGGAGGACGGCGACTTTGTCACGGTCATCGGCGGCAACGGCGCGGGCAAATCCACGATGCTGAACGCCGTCGCGGGCGTCTGGCCGGTGGATATGGGCAAAATCATTATTGACGGGAAGGATGTGACCCGCCTGTCCGAGCACCAGCGTGCCAAGTACATAGGCCGCGTATTCCAGGATCCGATGATGGGCACCGCCGCGACGATGCAGATCGACGAGAACCTGGCCCTGGCGGCCCGCCGGGGTCTTGCCCGCACGCTCAGGATCGGCATCACGAAGAAGGAGCACGACGAATACTACGAACTGCTCAAAACGCTGGATCTGGGGCTGGAAAACCGTATGACCAGCAAGGTTGGTCTGCTCTCCGGCGGTCAGCGCCAGGCTGTCACGCTGCTGATGGCAACCCTCAAAAAGCCCAAGCTCCTGCTGCTGGACGAGCACACCGCCGCCCTTGACCCCAAGACCGCGGCCAAGGTGCTGACGTTGTCCGAGAAGATCGTCGAGGAGAACCACCTGACCACCCTGATGATCACCCACAACATGAAGGATGCCATCAAGTACGGCAACCGCCTGATCATGATGTACGAGGGTCACGTCATCTACGATGTGCGCGGCGAGGAAAAGAAGAACCTGCAGGTCAGCGACCTGCTGCAGCGCTTTGAGCAGGTCAGCGACGGCGAGTTTGCCAACGACAGAATGCTGCTTTCCTGAAATCGAACCCAATTTTGCCCGGGATGTCAAATCCCGGGCTTTTTGCTTGTAATAAAATTGTAATACGTGACAATTTTTTGAAAACCATGTTCAAAGCCCGGCAAATATGATATAATTCATACTATGTATACTAGGTGGGTTGTGGCCATGGGTACGCCCGCTTTCGATAATTAAGGAGGTTGCCGTTCCCGATGAGCAGAGAACGTAATGAGGAGAAAAAAGGCCTGAGCCCGACACAGCGCAAAGCGTGTGTGGTGCTGGCGCTGTGCGCGCTGGCCGTTGTGATGAGCATTCTGGCGGCGTGGGTGCTGCCGACGAAGCTGGGCCTGTTTGCAGGCGGGAAGGATTCCTACGACCCGGACGCCTACCCGCTGGATACGACGCTGGATTCCATCCTGCCGCAGAGCGCGGCGGATGACGCCTACATTACGGCCAGTGTTTTTGCGGGTGACCAGTACGCCGTGACGCTGCAGAAGGACACCCGCATCACGCTGAATCAGTTTGTCGGGCAGGAGGGACTGCAGATTTCCAAGGCGTTGTCCACCTCCTGCGTAAACTTTGCATCGGACGCCAGCAGCTACACGATCCCGCAGGCCATCCCCAAGATGAAGGCCCGCCGCGTCTTTGTAATGCTGGGCGCGAACGATGTGGACGGCTCGGTCAGTGTGGACTCCTTCATTGCCGACTACAAGCAGTTCCTGCAGAGCATCCGCTCGGCCTACGCCTACTGCGACATCATCGCGGTGGGCATCCCGCCCGTTACCGAGGACAGCACGAACGCTGCCGAGACCCAGACCCGCATTGACCAGTTCAACCAGGCCATTGCGGCGGCCAGCAGCGATCTGGGCTTCAAGTACCTGAACACCGCCGAGGCCCTTAAAAACACCCGCGGCTACGGCGAGGGCACCTACTTTGAATCCAACGGTTTCAGCACCTCCGGCGCACGCGCCCTGCTGGAGTACGCCAAGAGCCACGCCTGCAATACGATGGACAGCCGCCCCGACACGTCGGACATCCCGCAGCGTGCGTCGGCCTCTGCAGGCAGCAACACGCCGGTGCCGACCTCGACGCCGACGAAGTTCACGGCCAGCTATGAGGTCGAGGACAGCGCCAAGGGCACGCTGACCGGCAACGGCCAGACCGGCGTGTCCAGCGTCGAAATTCAGGCCGACTCCGGCACAAGCGTCAACGTCACGGCAGTGGCGGCGGAGGGCTTTGTGTTCTACAAGTGGAGCGACGGCGTCACCACCGCGACCCGCTATGACAATATTACCAAGGACATCTCCGTCAAGGCCATGTTCAACGACGCCCGCGTTGAGCTAACGCTGGACAAGGGCGATACGACGATCAAGCAGGGCGAGAGCTTGACTGTCAATGCCGCGGTCAAGCTGGGCAACAAGGCCTACGACGCCGCGAACGTCCAGTGGTCCATCAACGATGAGATGGAGAAGAACGGCAGCAGCCTGACCTTCAAGCCCGATGCCGCCGGGACCTACACGATCAAGGCAGGCATTGAGATCAACGGCACCTTCTCGACGGCACAGCTGATCGTCACCGTCGAGGCCGAGGCCACCACGATCAACATCAGCGGCACCGGTACGCTGACCGCAGGCCAGAGTACGACACTGACGGCTACCGTGGAAAACGGCAGCGGCGACACGCTCTGGGGCTGCGAGGAAACCTCCTGGCGCACAACGGGCACGCAGGTGACCTTCACGGCCAACGAGCCCGGCACCTACCACATCCACGCAGTCAACAACGGTGCGGACAGCGTCTTTGTGCTGACTGTCAGCGCTGCGGCTACGCCGGAACCCACCGCTGTGCCCACGCCGATGCCGGAGCCGACCTCCGCCGATTCCACACCGCAATAAGCATACGAGGTTACGAAGATGGCAATTTATACCTGCGTCCTGCTGGACGTTGACAATACGATTTTGGACTTTGACGCCGCAGAGCGCCAGGCCCTGACCGATATGCTCGCCGAGTACGAGCTGCCCCACGACGAGGCCGCTTATGATACCTACCACAAGGTCAACCGCGAGCTGTGGGACTCGCTGGCCAAAGGCCAGCTGAACAAGCAGAAGCTGTTCCAGATCCGCTTCTCCCGCTTCATGCAGACCATGCAGCTGCCCGACAACGGCAAGGGCAAGGCCATGAATGACCGCTATGAGGAGCTGCTGGCGACCCATGCCGACCTGCTGCCCGGCGCACTGACCGCGCTGGAGGAGCTGAGCGAGGTCGCCACGCTGGCCCTCGTCTCGAACGGTGCCATTGCCGTGCAGGAGTCCCGCATTGCGGCCTCCGGCATCGACAGGTACATGGACGGCATCTATATTTCCGAGAAGGTCGGCGCGGCCAAGCCCAGTGCCAAGCTGTTTGAGCATGCCTTCCGTGACCTCGGCATCACGAACAAGGGCCGTGTGCTGATGGTCGGCGACGATCTGCTGGCCGACATCAAGGGCGGTTTGAACGCCGGTGTGGATACCTGCTGGTTTAACCCCGGCAATCTTGAAAACAAGTCCGGCATCACGCCCAAATATACGGTAAGCTCCTATGAGGAGCTCTACCGCATCGTGATGGAGCCGGAGGAGCTGGAAAATATCGGTGTGCGCAACCGCCGCCACAGCAACGAAGCCCTGCTGTAAGGCAAGGGCGCACTGCCGCTGCCCGTTTGTCAGGCGGCGGCATCATTTTGGAATTGAGGATGTACCGCTATGTTGTTGGAACTTCAAAACTTAGGCAAGAGCTTCGGCGAACACGAGGTACTGCGTGATGTAAATGCAGGTGTCGAGCGCGGGGACCGTATCGGCATCATCGGTGCCAACGGCACCGGCAAGACGACGCTTTTGCGGATCCTCTGCGGCGAGAGCCTGCCCGACGCCGGAGATGCCGCGTTCGGCACCGGCGTGACTACCGGCTACCTTGAGCAGAACGCCCGGCTGGACCCGTCGCTGGACATCTATGCCACAATGCGGCTGGTCTTTACCCCGGCGCTTGACGCCATGCAGGAGATGGACGCGCTGCAAAAGCAGCTGGCCGCAGACCCGCACAATGCGGAACTGACCGAAAAGATCGCCCACTGCACCGCTGTCATCGACGCGATGGACGCTTATAACATGGACACCCAGATCAAAAAGGTGCTCAACGGCATGGGCTTTCCCGCCGACACCTGGACAAAGCTGGCGGGCGTGCTTTCGGGCGGTGAGCAGACCCGGCTGCGTCTGGCACGGCTGCTGCTGGAGCGCCCCGACCTGCTGATCCTGGACGAGCCGACGAACCATCTGGACCTGGAAACGATGGAGTGGCTCGAAAATTATCTGAAAGCCTACCGCGGTGCGGTGCTCGTTGTCAGCCATGATCGCTACTTCCTCGACGCCGTCTGCACCCGCATTTGGGAGCTGCGCGGCAAGAGCATCAAGACCTACCGCGGCAACTACTCGGCCTATCTGCCCCAGCGCGAGGCCGCTGACGAGCGCCAGCAGAAGCTGCATGACGCCGCTGTAGAAAAAGCTGCCAAGTTGCAGGACTACGTGGACCGCAATCTTGTTCGCGCCTCCACGACGAAGATGGCCCAGAGCCGCCGCAAGCAGCTGGAAAAGCTCGAGATCGTCGAGGCCCCGACCGCCGAGGCGTGGGAGCTGAACTTTCGCTTTGAGTACGACATTGAGCCCTATGACGAGCTGGTCATTATGAAGAATCTGAGCGTCCATATCGGTGAACGCACCCTCATCGACGCCCTGGATTACGTCGTTCACCGCGGGGACAAGCTCGTCATTGCAGGTCCCAACGGCGCAGGCAAGTCCACGCTTTTGCAGGTGCTGGACGGCAAGCGCCGCCCGTCGGGCGGTATGGTCCGCCTGGGCAGCGGCGCCAAGCCGGGCGTATTCACCCAGCAGCAGG
>OGRL01003142.1_pt1 | contig 10141 bp, 8 predicted proteins | sample 1553481 | NCBI WGS metagenome assembly OGRL01 (sample SAMEA2580036, study PRJEB22360) | human gut metagenome
AATCTCCTTTATTTCCGGTTCTCCCTCCTGGGCTTACCTATGGAGTATTTTATCTCTTTTATATCTTATATGCAAATTATCTTTTTCTTAAGAAAATATAAAAGAGCTCCGGTCACCCGAAGCTCTTCATAAAAAAGGCGTCAAAATGCTTACAAATCCGACTTATTCTCCTCAGAATCCTGGTTCTTACGATTCTGCAAGATCATCGTAACTGCAGACACTGCTGCAACTGCAAATCCAAATACAAGAAAGTAAATGTCAAGATTGCATTTCTGAAAAAAACACAGAATTATCAGACCTACTACTAATACTGCCAATACGGCATAATCTAAAATCTTTCCCATTTTTGTTTACCTCCTATTAATTCTCATTTTCAGCTTCTTCAGAATTCTTGCGTTTTCGTACAAAAGCACGTATAAGATTGTATACACCACATACTAATGTAAGAATCAGAATAATCCAGTGGATAAAGCAATTGTCCTCAGTTGCTGCAAGAGGTGTTGCATTATCCTCGATATTTTTAGTATCATCTGCTACCGTATCATCTGCCGCATCTGCAAGCGGAGTCTGCTCATCAGCGATATCTGTTGCATTTGCTGCATCTACATCATTGTCTGCTACAACAACCGGTGCATTTGCCACATTGTCTGCGTTGTTTGCAACTATATTTGCTGCATTGTTTGCTGCAGGAGTATTTGCTGTATTATTGGTTCTGTTATTGTTATCGTTATTTTGATTACTGTTCGTATTGCTGTCTGGACGATTGTTGTTTGTATTATTATTTGTGTTATTGCCTGGACGACTGTTATCATTGTTACTATCGTCAGCATCATCACTGTTATCTGCATCGTCGTTGTCTGAACTATTATTGTTATTATTATCAACATCATCGTCAGATGGGTCTACGGTTGGTGTCGGATCTGGCATTGGTGTTGGATCTGGGGTCGGCGTTGGATCCGGAGTCGGCGTTGGATCCGGAGTCGGTGTTGGATCCGGGGTCGGTGTTGGATCCGGAGTCTTCTTCACAATCTGAAAATCAGCATGCCACCCGTTGCGTCCTTTTGCAGCATCACCAGCCTCATACTGGAATCTTCTAAATACAACTGTTGTGTTCTCCGGATCTTTCAATCCAGCGATTGCCTTATCTATTACAGATTGCTTATCAAAAGAAGTAATGATCTCTCCGCCTTCATTTTCTATAATTGTCAAAGTGGAATCACAGATCTTTGTAAACTTGCTGTTTGAAGCATGCTTACCAGGTTCTGGAATCGGGTAATCCGGATCCTCACATAAATAACAGCTTACATTCTCTATCGTTTTCTTTTCTCCGTCCTTTTTATCTCCACAATGCTTACATGCAAGATCGTTTGCATGACCAACGATAATATTACCTCTCTTATCCATTGTGGATCCTACTGTTGTACCAGCAATCTCCTCATACTTATGTTCAACTGTATAAGAAAGATTTACATGTTTATTTGATAATCCGATTTCTTTTCCGTATCCTTCGACATTTGAACCATTAACCAGAACAGATGTAATTTTATCATAGGTTGCAGAAATCTTAAATTCTACATTTCCAGACAAATTGGTAGTTCCGGTTCTTTCAAGATTACATGTCTCTGCAAATGGATTACGATCATGCGCTTTAATGGTAACCTGTACATCTTTGGCATCCTCACCATTCTCACAAGCCACGTGAACAGTAATGGAAATTTTTTCATTTCCATTTGTAGTATTTTCATCTGCCTTCATTTGAAACTCATAGGTTGCAAGAATTGGCTGCACATATGGATAACATCTGTCCCCGTGTGTATGCGCCTCTTTGCCACATGTACGTACCGGTCCCGTGCAACCGTTCTCCTCGGTGGAATGGGTATGTTCTTCCAAGCTACATATCAAATATTTTTCCTGGCATCCGCCTTTTCCCTGTGAATGCGTGTGCTCTTCTTTCTTGCACCAAACTCCTAATACCTTTGTATAGCATGCACCCCATGTGTGCTTATGTTCTTTAATATCACAATTTTTATATGCATAGCAGGATTCTGTATGTACGTGTTCTGTATCGTCGCATGTATTCTTTGTGTAGCATGTTCCAGTATATGCCGTATGCTCATGCTCTGTCTTAGCACAAATTGGGTTTTGCTTTGTATCATAATATCCATCTACATAGTCTGTAAGTTTCTTGTAATCCCAATGATATCCCGGAAGAGCCTCTCCCTTTGCATCAAATTTATTCTGATCCCCGCGATAAACTTGTCCCGGCTTATACCCCTGTGCGTTTGTCTGCTCACTGTCCGCATCTGCCATCGTAACCATTGCAGATCCAAATACCATCGATCCTGCAAGCGTCACCGCTACGATTTTCTTAAAAAAACCTCTTGCATTCATAAACAACCTCCTTCTGTTATCCCTCAAAATTAATTTCAATCCAATTTATATCATTCACTATATCGTCAGATGGTCACATAGTGGTCACACGGAACTGTTTTTACATGTTTTTTTTAAAAACATGTTACCAGCGGCCATAAAAATATAAATAAAGAATACACATCTTTGCAAGGGAATTTCCTAATACAATGAAAAAGGGAAACATATGAATATTCTAACGTGATTTCATACATTTCCCATATCCTTTATTGTTCCATGTGCTTTCCCATAAAACTTGCTGCGGACTGTGCCAATAACTGAAAAGTTTCAAGTCTCTGTGGATCATCACTTTTAGATACAATGATGACTGCCCCCTGGCAATCACCATTACAGATAATTGTGGACAGCACTGCGCCCTTGTGGTCACTTACCCATTCTTTTGTGACCAATGGTAACTCCACATGCACGTTTTGTACAGCATAGGTACCTCGTTTTTCCATAAGTGCCTCCACCTCGGGACTCAAGCGTTCCCCTTCCAACTCTTTTTTCCCATTGCCGGAGGCTGCAATAATATAATCACGATCCGTAATACAGACAAGCGCATCTGCCACCTGTGCCAATGCCTGTGCATATGCTGTTGCAAACTCCCCAACTTCCCCAATTGGAGAGTATTTTTTTAGCATAATTTCTCCCTCTCGGCCAGTATATATCTCTAACGGGTCACCCTCACGAATACGCAGTGTACGACGAATTTCCTTTGGTACCACAATACGTCCCAGATCATCAATTCGGCGAACAATTCCTGTTGCTTTCATATATCAACGTTCCTCCATATAAATTCTGATTTTACTCTAGTATCTGTAAAATTCATGTTTCTATACCTCAAACCCAAAATTGTACTCATACGATCTCATAATGTTCCATAATAATTTTGAAATTAAACTTGTAATATGCTCCAAAATAAACTAAACTAAAAACTAGTAAATATTTCCTATTTCTCTATACGTTTGGAATATATAGGAGGAGTAACATATATGAATTATGATGCATCTGTTTTTAAGGAAAAAGCCAACCGGAAAGCCCGGATTATCTGGCTGATTTTCTCCATTCTTCTGTCTGCCAATTATGGTTCAGATACAGGGAACGGACTATACCCTGTGAACAATTACATTATCTTTTTAATTTTGTGCTGGCTTCCGGTAATCATTGGCGAAGTAATGCTTCGAGTCAAAGGCTGGACAACCGACATTTATAAACACATTCTTATTGTCGGTTATGGTATTTTTTATACTTTTGTACTCTGCACGACAGCCTCGCCTATCGCTTTCACCTACATTCTTCCTGTGATGAGTCTTCTTGTCCTGTATAAAAATCAGAAGTTTATGATTGGATGTGGAATTGCCAATACATTAAGTGTAATTTTCAGTGCTGTCTACCGCGGTATGATTCTTGGCCGTAACAGCGCATCTGATATGAAAAATTATCAGCTTCAGTTTTCCTGTCTGGTGCTGTGCTATATCTGCTATGTAATGTCTATTCGCCACCTGAATGAATCTGATGGTGCATTGACCGACAGTATCAAATCAGACCTGCATCGTGTGGTGACTACTGTTGAAAAAGTTAAAACTGCCAGCAACTCCATCATGGATGGAATTACTGTCGTCCGGGAACTTGCCTCTGAAAACAAGCATGGGTCTGATGTCGTAATGCTTGGTATGAACGAACTCTCCGATAACAATCAACATCTACAGGATCGTACTTCCTCTTCTATGGACATGACATCCGATATTCGTACACAAGTGGAAAATGTAGCAGCTATGATTGATGAAATGGTCAATCTTACTGTAGAATCAGAGGAACACGCAAAGACAAGTTCACAGGATCTCGACAGTCTTGTGAAAACAGCCGGAACGATGTCCGAACTTTCTTCTGAAGTTGAACATATTCTTCATGATTTCAAAACCGAGTTTACCATGGTTCTTGAAGAAACCGGAAAAATCGACAACATCTCCAACCAAACAAACCTTCTTGCACTCAATGCTTCTATCGAAGCTGCCCGTGCCGGTGATTCCGGAAAAGGCTTTGCGGTTGTTGCCGAACAGATTCGTACATTGAGCACCGAGACAAAGACTTCTTCTGCGCAGATTCAGGACGCTCTGACCCGTCTCGATGAAATATCGGGAAAAATGACTACTTCCATTGAGAAGACACTTGAACTGATTCAGGTAACTTTGGAAAAAGTAACTCTGACCGGTGAAAATGTACAGAAGATTACAGAAGATTCCACCCAGCTCGGAGAACATATTCAGGTCATTGATTCTGCCATGAAGGAGGTGGAAAATTCCAACCTTCAACTGGTTGATAATATGGAACAGGTATCGAATACAGTCAATGTTATTACCGGATGCATCGATCACTCCAGCGACATCAGCAAGCGAATTCTCAGCAAATACACAGAAAGTTCTACCAATATTGATAATATCGAAGACGTCATTCAGGCATTGATGTGCGAGCTTGGTATCGGTGGCTTTATGGGAATTGCAGATGTAGGTCCTGGTATGAAAGTACTCGTTCGTACATCCGATAATGCCGCCTATTCAGGAGAATTGATTTCCCATACACAGGATCGTGTACTTATCTCTTTAGAAGAGAACCCGGCTTTATCAACTCCGATTGATTGTAATCTTCAGATTACGGTTGGCAACATTATTTACTTCTGGGAGAAGGCACTGCTTGATACGTCCGATACAAACTACTCTGTACTGTTGCAATCACGTTCGAAGATTCTCAACAGACGAAAATATCCACGCATTGATATTTCCAACACATGTACCGTAACATTAAAAGACACAGGAGAAACTTTTACAGGCAAATTCGATAATCTCAGTGCAAATGGTTTCGCTCTGATTATGACCTCCCCTGTTTTTGCTGATTGCCATGGAAAAGAAATTTCGGTTTCGATTCATAATTTTGCATTACCTTCCCATGCAGAACTCAAGGGTCGCATTATCCGTTGTTCCGATAATGATGGCATGTATATTATTGGTTGCCAAATGCCGGAAGACGACTATCAGATCAAGAAATATGTTGAATCCTGTCTGAAAAAAGGAGAGCTTTCCTTCAGTTAACCTGAAGGGGCTCTCCCCTTTTTTGGATTCTATCACACCATCTCCCTTTTCTATCTGTCTGTTTTAATTTACTTTACGTGAATAATCACCTTTGCTTTGATTCCATCCTCATTCGCATAAATATATGCTTTTCCTCTTCCGCAAGCATAAATATTACCCTCCTCATCCACGGTTGCTACCGTAGTATTAGAACTGGAATACATTGGTTCATTGCCGGACGAAACCTTTGCTTTCAAGCAAATTTTCTCCCCTTGTTTCAGTGATAATTCTGACTGTTCAAAGCTTACTTTCGGCTGTTTTACCATAATCTCGCAGGTAGCCCTGATGCCGTCTACTGTCACAGTAATCGTTGCAGTTCCATGCTTTACTGCAGTCACATTTCCTTTGTTATCTACAGTTGCAACACTGCTTTTATTCGATTTCCACTTTGGTTCTGTTTTGGAATTTGTTAAGACAGAGAGTGTGATTTCTCCCTTTCGATAAAGTGTTACTTTGGTGCGATCCAGCTTTACCCTGGTCTCCCGCACCTTGATTTTACAGATTTCAGATGTGCCATCTACCGAGATAGTGATTGTTGCCTCACCCGGCTTTTTTGCCGTAACAAGGCCTTTCTCATCTACCGACGCTATACTCTTTTTACTGGATTTGTAGGTCAACGCATGTCCAGTGGAGGCCACTGCCTTCAACTGAAATATGTCACCATTGTCCATAGAAATATTTTTTTGTTTCACATCAATGCGTGTTTTTTTTACAATAATCCGGCAGCGTGCCTGCGCTTTCCCTGCCTTGACTGTAATCTTTGCCTCTCCAGGTTTTTTAGCAATGATCTGCCCATAGGTACTGACTGAAGCAACCTTTGAATTGCTTGAACGGAATGTTATTTTATTTCTATTCGAAGCTACTGCTGAAATACAGAATTCATCCCCGACTTCAAGACTTTTTTCGTATACACCTAAAATAAGAAAATCAATTCCTTTTGCAGATATATCTTCTCTATTTCCTGGAAAAAGCAGCATGGACACCATGCATAGAACCAGCATTACTGCCTGTAATCGTAATTTGTGATTTGTCTTCATATGATTTCCCCCTATAAGGGAAACGTATGTGATAGAATCCGTGTCATTTCATGACCTCTTCATCATACCACATACGTCTAAAATAGCAAGCACTTTATTCTAAAATATCCATATTCCAGTTATTTTTCATAAGCTCACCTTCCGTATTAATCAATTAATCCATCTTGTCGAGCATATCTTTTTCCTTTTCATTAGCCAAATCTTCCGGTGACATATACATACGGAAGATACGTTCCAAAATCAAATCAAATATCAAAACAATACATGCCGGCATCAGGAATACAAAAATCGGAATCAACCATGTCAAAAAAATTGCAAGCAAAAGCAAAATGATGATAAGTAATGACCATGGTAAATGTCGTAGTTCCATAAGAATGGCATTTTTCAAAGTAATCTTGACCGTATTTTCAAATCTTGCAATATATGCGAAAGTATAAATGACCCATCCAATCGAAAAAGCAATCAGAATGAGGAAAAAATAGAAAAATGCTCCCATATTGTTTCCAGTCTGGAGTACTTGCCAGGTAATATAAGCATCCATAGCAAGAATAATCTGAACCGCAAGTGTTACAATCCAGGACAGTGTCGCTGGTTTAAAGTTATCTTTGAAAGCGTGGAAAAAATTCTTTGTAGTGTAGCCTCTATTTCCGCGAATAGACTTATGTACTGTATAATATAGTGCCGTGGATGATACCCCAATTGTGATGACCGGTAAGCAACAGACAAGCCATAAGACACTCAAAATTGCACAATCAACAACCTTTCCTAACGCTACGAAAAGTTTGTTGTCAAAATTAAATTTCATATTTATTCCTCCAATCTGTCAGTAATTTCATCGCAGATTTCTTCTTTTGTTTTTCCATCCGTCTCAATAGTAATATCCGCAGCGCTTTCATATAACGCGCGACGCTTCTCCATAAGCTGTGCAATGTATTCTACATTCATGTGACCATTTAAGATTGGACGATCTGTGCTGTTTTTCACACGCTCATAAATTGTCTCCGGCGTTGCTTTCAAAAAAACGATTTTTCCTGTTTTTTTCATGTTCTCGACGTTCTGTGGACGAACCACCACACCACCACCGCAAGAAACAATGGATGCACCTTCCCTGCCAATAGCAAGAATCAGATCTGACTCAATGTCACGGAAATGATCCTCTCCATACTTTTCGAAAATATCATTAATGGACATTCCCTGTTCCCGGACAATCCGTTCATCCATTTCAACAAGCGGGAAATTCAATTTTCTCTGAAGATTGCGTGCAATGGTGCTCTTTCCAGCTCCCATGAAACCAATCAGGAAAATGTTGCATTCAATTGTTTTACTCATGAAAAAAACTTCTCCTTTACTTCATCGACAGGCATGTCCATACCTGTATACAGCTTAAATGCTGCAACTCCCTGCCACAACAGCATTCCTTTGCCGCCAATGCAGGTGCAGCCAGACTCCTTTGCCTCTTTCAAAAGACGTGTTTCTTCCGGATTATATACAGCATCACATACTACAAGTCCCGGACGGAATGCAGACAGATCTTTTACCACACTCTGATCTTCCATCGGCTTCATTCCAACGATGGTAGCATTTGCAAAAATATCACTGGACTGAATTTCCTCTGTCATCTTCCCGGTATCTGCAATATCGTACACATTTACAACAATACCCGGGACTGCCTTGCGAATTTTCTCCGCCGTTGCAAGTGTTCTCTCAAAGAACGCATCCTTGATATTAAAAATTGTAATCTCTCTTGCACCATCTAATGCACACTGTACCTGAATAGCAGTAGCAGCTCCGCCACCTCCGGCTACTGTAATCTTTTTGCCTTTGATATCGATTCCATGATCCTTGAGATTGTGAACAAAACCTTCTCCGTCCGTAATATATCCTGTGAGCTTTCCATCATCATTTACAATCGTATTTACTGCACCAATAATCTGTGCAGCCGGAGAGAATTCATCTACGTGCTTTGCCGCCTCTGTTTTGTCCGGCATCGTCACGTTGCATCCTCTCATGTGAAACAGTTTCATGGCATCTAAGGCTTCCTTTACCTGTTCTTCTTTGATATCAAAAGCTACATATGCGTAATCCAAACCAAGTTTCTCGAAACTGTAATTATACATTGCCGGCGATCCGGAATGGCCTACCGGTGACCCGATCAATGCCAGCAATCCTGTATGGCCTGAAATTCTTCCTTCCATTTATGTGTTTCTCCTTCCATTCGGCTATTTACCATTAATAATTTATTTTACCATGAATCTTACACAAGATACAATAGTTCAAGCGGGTTTTCTATTAGTCTTTTCGCTCCGTGCTCCTTTAAGAATTCGACATCGCGAAATCCCCATGTAACAGAAATACAAGGGAGTCCGGAATTTTTTGCTGTAGCGATATCCACATCGGAGTCACCGACATAAACGGCATCTTCTTTGTCAACACCCAACTCGCGCAAAGCTTTATTGACCATATCCGGTGCCGGTTTACGTGCAACCCCATCCATCTCTCCAATGGCAGAAGTTGTGTATGCTGCAAAAAACTGTTTATTTAACTCTTTTACAGCTGAATCCAGCTTATTGGATACAATCGCTATCTTCACACCATTTTCCTTCAGTGCTTTCATCATCTGCATAATATCCGGATATGGCGCTGTGTGATCCAGACAATGTGCTCCGTAATACTCCTTAAATGCCGCAAAAGTCTCCTCAAACAAAGGATTCTTTTCTCCGTCAGGCACTGCACGAATCATTAGTTTTCTTACACCATTTCCAACATACTGTCGTACCTGCTCCAATGTGCACACCGGCATGCCTTTCGATTCCAGCGCCGCATTGGTCGCATCTTTCAAATCCTCTAATGTGTTTAATAAAGTCCCATCCAAATCAAAAATAACTGCTTTTTGTTTCATAGTCTCATCTGCTTTCCGATATGTCTCTTCAAATATTTTTCTTTGCATTACATATATTTGATTCTGCTGCTCCGTGCTATTGACCAGATAATCCCCTTCCCGGCCTAATGTATAAACATGTTCCCCATTCTTCTCCTGAAACAACTTGACTTTGTGTTCCAGCTTTTTAGCATAAATGGTGCGTTTTCCTTTCGGAATGCACACATGAATGTGATCTACCGGCTCAATCGTCGTACCATCATCCTGATTTCGGAACGTCGGAGAATACTCCACATCCTTCAACTGGAATTTCCAATCGGGATACATATAAAACTGTTCCTCAAATGCCTTTTCTTTGCGAAAATACACTCCCCCTCTCGGGCCAATTGTCAGCACAATGCCTTTCTCGACAACAGTATCTACATCTCCCCAAAGTGTTCGAACTGTAATTGGTGTACCATCCTCGTACAATTCCGAAACGTGCACATATCCCCATGGAATTTTTCTCCGATAATATGTGTTTGCATTCTTTTGATCCAGTGGATATTCTTTTGCATATATGATGTCCGTATTGTTCATATATTGCTCGAAACGATAAGATAATACTGCTTTGACTCCAGATAACGAAGGATGTTCCCACTTTCCCTCATCATCAAATTCCATCCGTGGCTCAAAATTACGCTCCTGGC
>OGRL01003146.1_pt1 | contig 10126 bp, 9 predicted proteins | sample 1553481 | NCBI WGS metagenome assembly OGRL01 (sample SAMEA2580036, study PRJEB22360) | human gut metagenome
ATCGCCGCTACCGACGGCCCCATGGCTCAGACTCGCGAGCACATCCTGCTCGCCCGTCAGGTCGGCGTTCCCTACATCGTCGTCTTCCTGAACAAGTGCGACATGGTCGACGATGACGAGCTCATCGACCTCGTCGAGATGGAGACCCGTGAGCTCCTCTCCGAGTACGATTTCCCCGGCGACGACATCCCCGTCATCCGTGGTTCCGCTCTGGGCGCTCTCGAGGGCGACGCCAAGTGGATGGACGCCATTCGCGAGCTCATGAAGGCCGTCGACGAGTACATCCCGACTCCTGCTCGTAACAACGACCTCCCGTTCCTGATGGCCGTTGAGGACGTTATGACCATCTCCGGCCGTGGTACCGTTGCTACCGGCCGTGTCGAGCGCGGTGAGCTCAAGCTCAACGAGCCCGTCGAGATCGTCGGCATCAAGGATACCCAGAACACCGTCGTTACCGGTATCGAGATGTTCCGTAAGTCCATGGACTTCTGCGAGGCTGGCGACAACGTCGGTCTGCTGCTCCGCGGCATCAAGCGCGAGGACATCGAGCGCGGCCAGGTTCTCTGCAAGCCCGGTTCGGTTACCCCGCACACCAAGTTCACCGGTGAGATCTACGTTCTGACCAAGGAGGAGGGCGGCCGTCACACCCCGTTCTTCGATGGTTATCGTCCTCAGTTCTACTTCCGTACCACCGACGTTACCGGTACGGTCAAGCTCCCCGAGGGCACCGAGATGGCTATGCCTGGTGACCACATCACCATCGAGGGCGACCTCATCCACCCGATCGCCATGGAGGAGGGCCTGCGCTTCGCTATCCGCGAGGGTGGCCACACCGTCGGTTCGGGCATCGTCTCCACGATCATTGAGTAAATTAGCTCTTTGATATAGCTGACTTAGAGAACCCGGCACTTATATGGGTGCCGGGTTCTTTTCTGCAATGGATATTGAGCCGTTGCTGGTGTCGAGAGGATCGATTATGGTCCTGGGTGCACCGTCGATTAGATCTCGTTGGCTCCATTGATGTGTTCCAAATATGAATGGGTTCACCGAGAACCAATTGATTCGAGGTTTTCGTTGACAGCACTTACGTAGAGCTGATAAAGTATCAACTCGTGCCCGTACGGGGCGGAAATGAAAGGTTCAGGATACATGCGTACTCTAGTTACTCTTGCGTGCACTGAGTGCAAGCGCCGCAACTATACGACCACCAAGAACAAGTCGACCATGCCTGATCGTATGGAGATCAAGAAGTATTGCCCCTGGTGCCGTCACCACACGCTGCACAAAGAGACTCGCTAGTCTCTAGTCACATACGCCAGTAGTTCAATTGGTAGAGCATCGGTCTCCAAAACCGAGTGTTGAGGGTTCGAGTCCTTCCTGGCGTGCCAGTCATTATTCCGTAAGCTCCCAATTGGGGGCTTACGGTTTACTCATGTATAAGCGCATTGCGCGGAGGTAACCCAAATGGCCAACAAGAAGAACAAGAAGAAGGCTCAGCAGCAGGCGCCTGCCAACAACGCTGCCGCCAACTCCAAGGTTGAGGCCAAGAAGGCCGTTGCCAAGAAGAACGAGAAGGCTGCGAAGTCCAAGAAGAACGAGAAGCCTGGTTTCTTCGCCCGCACCAAGAAGTATTTCGCTTCGGTCAAGTCCGAGATGAAGCGTGTCACGTGGCCCGATAAGAAGGAGCTCGTGAACTACTCGGTCGTCGTTTGCGCTTCTCTGATCGTCGTCGGCGTCGTCATCGCTCTGCTCGATGCTGGCTTTGGCGAGGCTCTTGCTCTGTTCTCTGGATTGAGGGGCTAAACCATGTCTAAGCGTTGGTACGTCGTTCACACTTACTCTGGATACGAGAACCGCGTTAAGTCCGATCTCGAGCATCGCATCGAGACTATGGGCATGCAGGACCGTATCTTTGATATCGAGATTCCTATGGAGCGTGTCACCGAGATTAAAGAGGGTGGCAAGCGTGAGACCAAGGATTCCAAGATCTTCCCGGGTTATGTCCTGGTCCGCATGGAGATGGATGACGATGCTTGGACGTGTGTTCGTAACACGCCTGGCGTCACCGGTTTCCTGGGCGGCAACGGCAAGCCCGCTCCGCTTTCCCGCGACGAGTACAACAAGATGACTCGTCGTCCCGGTAAGGGCGATTCGCCCAAGCGCACCTCGGTTGATATTGAGGTCGGCACGTCCGTCCGCGTCACCGATGGTCCGCTTACCGACTTTGATGGCAAGGTCTCCGAGGTTAACACCGAGGCTGGCAAGCTCAAGGTTACGCTGATGATCTTTGGCCGCGAGACGCCGGTCGAGCTCGACTTTAACCAGGTCGCTGTCATCGCTTAAGTTTTCGTCCGTTCGCGCGAGCGTGCTTCTTCTGTGACTGCTCATCTCAGGAGTGCTTCTAACACGTGCGTGCTTACGATATAGCAAGTACTTCACACTCGTGATTCGAAAGGAATGACCATGGCTGAGAAGAAGGTTGCCAACGTCATTAAGCTCCAGATTCCTGCTGGTGCCGCTAACCCCGCTCCTCCCGTCGGCCCCGCCCTGGGCGCTGCTGGCGTGAACATCATGCAGTTCTGCCAGGCATTTAACGCCGAGACGCAGGACAAGAAGGGCGACATCATCCCCGTTGAGATCACTGTCTTCGAGGATAAGTCCTTCTCCTTCATCACCAAGACCCCGCCGGCGGCTCACCTCATCAAGAAGGAGCTGAACCTCAAGTCTGGTTCCGCTAAGCCCCAGGCCGACAAGGTCGGTCAGCTCTCCCAGGAGCAGCTCACCAAGATCGCCGAGATCAAGATGCCTGACCTCAATGCCAACGACATTGACGCCGCCAAGAAGATCATCGCCGGTACCGCCCGCTCCATGGGCGTCACCATCGCTGAGTAGCGATTTCTTTAGGTAATGACGGGTGCTCTGACCGGGGCGCCCGTTATATGTGTGCAATAGGGCACACGATACGATGTGGGAGGGCTCACGCCCGTTTAACCACAGGAGGTAATGCACATGGCTAAGCATGGTAAGAGCTATAACGCCGCTGCCGAGAAGATCGACCGCGCCACGCTCTACACCCCCCTTCAGGCTGCCAAGCTCATCAAGGAGCTCGACACCGCCAAGTTCGACGAGACCGTCGAGGCCCACTTCCGTCTGGGCATCGATACTCGTAAGGCTGACCAGAACATCCGTGGTTCCATCTCCCTGCCCCACGGCACCGGCAAGACCGTTCGTGTTGCCGTCTTCGCCGAGGGCGAGAAGGCCCGCGAGGCCGAGGCTGCCGGCGCCGACATCATCGGTTCCGACGAGCTCGTCGCCCAGATCCAGAAGGGCGAGATCAACTTCGACGCCGCTATCGCTACGCCGAACATGATGGCCAAGGTTGGCCGCATCGGTAAGATCCTTGGTCCCCGTGGCCTCATGCCGAACCCCAAGCTCGGCACCGTGACTATGGACGTCGCCAAGATGGTCTCCGAGCTCAAGGCCGGCCGCGTTGAGTACCGCGCCGACCGTTACGGCATCTGCCACGTGCCCCTGGGCAAAAAGTCCTTCTCTGAGCAGCAGCTCGTCGAGAACTACGCTGCCCTGTACACCGAGATTCTGCGCGTCAAGCCCTCTTCTGCTAAGGGTAAGTACGTCAAGTCCATCTCCGTGTCTTCCACCATGGGCCCTGGCGTCAAGGTCGATCCCGCTGTCCAGCGTGACTTCCTGGCTGAGTAACTAACAGTTACTGCCTGAGCAAAGCAAGCATTGCTAAAGAAACCCGGTTCTGCCTCGTGCAGGACCGGGTTTCTTGCTATCTCGGGCCAAAACCACCACAAAGGGGACAGGCACCTTTGTGGTGGTTTAGGCACTTTGGCGTCAATGTTATGGCATCGCAGCGAGCCGGTTCCAAGTGCCCCAGGTCGCCCCGAAAGAGGAGCGACGCGTACTTTTGGTACGCGAGCGACGGCTTGAGGGGCGAGATGGGGCACTTGGGGCCGGCGCAGCGTCAAGCCTTAAAAGTGGTTACCAGGGTGTTCTGGCGGTTGAGGACTCGATGGCCTCGTGGCGCTTGAGCTCGCGGCGCATGGTTTGCGAATTGAGCCAAGCTGCCTGCCAGCCACGGATGGGGTAGTGCGTTTCGTCAAGTTCAAATTGCGTATAGCCGCAGGCGTTGATAATCGTCGTCCCGCACGCGTGTTGCCGCTCGCGCTGAAAATCGGGACCATAGCTCTGATGCACATGCCCGTGCACCATGTAGTCGGCCCCCCAGGACTCAAGCGCCGTGTTAAAGCATTCGAATCCTCGATGCGGCAGATCATCCAAGTCGCCCATGCCGGCGGCGGGCGCGTGAGTGAGCAGGATGTCGCAGCCGCCGACCATCCTCACTTTGCGGGAGAGCTTGCGCATGCGCTTGGTCATCTCGCGCTCGGTATACATGTTGGCACCGTCTCGGTAGCGCATGGAGCCGCCAAGCCCCGCAATGCGGACGCCGCGGTACACGTAGACGGCGTCTTCGACACAGATGCAGCCACCCGGTGCATGACGTGCATAGCGGTCATCGTGGTTGCCGCGCACGTAGATGAGCGGTTTGTTGATGACGGTGACCAAAAACTCAAGATAGTCCGGGTCCAGGTCGCCAGCGGACAAAATCAGGTCGACGCCCTCAAAGCGTTCCTTGCGAAAGCACTCCCAAAGGCATCGTTCTTCGGTATCGGCTATGGCAAGGATTTTCATAGGGCGTGGACTTTCGGCTCATCGTTGGGCTGCGGAATGGCGCCTACCACGTTGTCGGCCAGCCAGTCCATCTCGACGATTTGCGTGCTCGGCAGCGGGGGAAAGCCCTCGATCTGCACCACGCCGTCTTGGCTATGGAGTTCGCCGCCAAATGGATTGATGGAACCCTCGACGATGCCATTGCGGAGCAGCTGAACGAGCTTGCGCGTCTGATAGGGCAGGCCCGGAGCGTAGCGAATGTCGATGACGCCCGAGCTCATGCCATACCAGTAGTTGACGGCGCGAACCTGGCTGTCGTCGCTGGTCTCGTCCCACGTGCCATGCAGCAAGCTGCGCACGATAAGCTCGTAGTATCGGCCCCAGTTCCATACCGGCATGGCAATGCCGGTAACCTTGCCATCGACCAGGCGGTGGAGTCCGTAGGCCGTAGGGTCTTCGAGCGACTTTGACATGTCAGCGCCGGTCATAACACTCACGCCTTCGCGGCACATGGCCTCGGCAAGACCGCCGGCGGGCACATCGCCCCAGGTGAGGATTACCTGCGCGCGGGGATCGAGCAACGAGGCGCCAATCGCAAAGGCGTTGATTTCGCTGAGTGCGCCCGAGGCGAAGACCGATGCGTGGTAACCAATGCGATGGTTGTCCGCCATGCTGGCGGCAAGGGCGCCCAGCAGGAACTTGGCCTCGTACATCTTGCCAAAGTACGAACGCACGCTTTGGTGGGGAAGGCCGATGGAGCAGTTGAGGAATCGCACCTGGGGATACTCAACGGCGGCCCTGAGCGTATATTCCATCAGGCGGTGTGAAGTCGAGAAGATGGCCTTCGCCCCGTGCTTGACGGCGGTCTCCACGGCGGCGTAGAACACGTCCGGATCGTGGCAGTCCTCGAATGCCTCGGTGCGCACGATGCCGCCAAAGTGCTCGTCGAGATACTGACGCCCTTGGTCGTGCAGGCTGTCCCAGCTCGACGATGCACAGGGGAATTCATGGATAAAGGCGATGCGCAGAGGGTTGGCCACCGAGTAGACGGTCTTGCCCATAAAGAAGTTGAACACGCCGGAGGTGGACTTGGAGGGTGACTCCTCCTCATCGACGATCGGCGCCTCGACAAGATCGACCTTGTCCTCGTCATTTTTGCCGGCAATGACCAGCTCGCGCCAGATCTTGCACAGGCGGTTTACGACAATGTCCGTCGGCGTGTCCAGCAGACGGTCTTGGTTGTACACATTGAGGTATACGAGCATGGCGTCGGCGGGTGTAATGTCCAGATGGTCGCCGCCGGCGCGAAGGTAGGCGCGCTTAAAGAGCAAGAAGGTGTGGCGCAGGTAGTCGACCTTTTTCTGTGGCCATTTTTCGATAAGGTTCTGACCGAGCATCTTGGCGAGCGTCTCGTAGCTTCCCTCACGCGAGAACTCGATCTCGTATAGGGGGCAGACGCGCCAAAACGAGCAGAATTCGCCGTACAGGCGGCTTTCGACGGAATCCCATGTGCCGGGGTAGAGACGGGTGACCTTGGCCGAAACCGTCGGGGCGTCCAGGAATTTGAGGACGCTGACGCGCTTGTTGCCTTCCTGGACATAGAACCGATGCATGAACTCGGTGACGATGATGGGGTCGCGATAGCCCTCGGTCACCTGGATGTCGTAGAGGTTGGACCACTTGCGGGCGAACTCGGTGTTAAACGGCAGCAGGGGCATAAAGTTACACGAAAAGGCAGACTGACGGCCTTTGGTGACCGTGCCGACAACCATTTCGAGCGGAATGTCCCTCAGGCCGACGCTCTCTCGCTGACCTAAGGGGAGCTGGACAACGAGGCCGTCGAGGTCCGTAAGGTACGGGTGCTCGCTTTGGCTGATGGCGCGACGACGTCCCTGCTCGCCGCGCTTGCGTGCTTGACGATAGGCCTCTTCCATGGTGTCTACTCCCTTAGTCGTTTAAACAACGATATGAACCATGGTACCACGATGTGAAACCACCACAAAGGTGCCTGTCCCCTTTGTGGTGGTTTTAGGCGATGATGGGGGCGATGGCGCGGATGCAGGCGTCGGCTGCCGTAAAGGTGGTGCTGTCGTCGCTGACGATAAAGATGATCTTGCCCTTAATGCCAAAGTCGCCGATCTCGCTAAAGAGCACATACGGCTCCTTGTCAAAGCCCGAGATGGGAAGCACGGCGGCCTTGGTGGCGCTGGTCAGCTCGTCTGCCAGCGCGTCCAGTGAGGCCCACTTGGACGTGTCCTTTACGGCAACGGGCACGGCCACGCGCCCAAAGGGCATCAAGTGCACGAGCGTGTTCTTGGAGATGTTGGAGTTGGGGACGATGATGGTCTGCCCACAGGCGTCCTCGATGGTCGTATGGCGCCAGGTGATGTCTTGGACCACGCCTGACACGCCGCCGACCTCGATATTATCGCCGGGCTTGATGATGCCCATAAAGGTCACCTGCATGCCACCGATAAGGTTTGACAGCGTGTCCTGAAAGCCGAGCGAGATGGCGATGCCGCCGACGCCAAGAGCGGCGACGAGGGCGTTTGCGTTAATGCCAAAGCAGTTGTCGAGGATAAAGCTGCCGCCAATCATCCAGATGATGGCGCGCGCGATGTTGATGAAGATGCTCGATGAAGGGAGTGGGTTATCGTCGCGGCTAAGCAGGTGGTGCAGGGTCTTGGACGCGACCTTGGCGGCAACGGCGGTGCCGATGGCCAAGATACCTGCCCAGATGATGTTGTGGACCCATCGTTGGGCGAAGAAATGAAGAATTGGCTCAAACAATTCCATGTAGGGAAACCTCCTCATGATCGTTCAACCATGATACCCACCAAGAAGCCCGTCCGATCAAATTCGGACAGGCTTCTGTGCTTGATATAAGGTCTGCACGGCGGGGCTGCAAGGCCCGGCGGTTTAGCTTAGCGGCGGCGCTTCCAGATAATGCCGAGGATGATAACGATGATGCCGCCGATGAGGCATGCACCTACCACGGCTAGCGTGCGGTCTCCCGTTGCGGCGAGTTTACCGGTGGTCTTCTTGGTGGTGACCTTTGTGGTCGTCGTGTCCGACTTAGGCGAGGGCTCAGGCGTCGGGGCCGGTGTGGGCGTGGGGTCCACGGCAGCGGAGCCAAAGCTGATGGTGCCCGCGAGCGAGGTCATCTTGCTCTCCCAGCCATTCTGACCAATCAGTGTCCTCAGCGCCGCCTCGCACGTGCCCCATTCGGTGTGCTTGGTGGCGTTTGCGAAGGTGGGAAAGTCGGTCGTGTTGGTAATGATGTAGTTGTTGGTGGCGACGGTATAGGTCTTGGCGGGATCGAGCGTGCTGCCATCCTTGGTGAGCGTGGCGCTCACAATGCGCTTGCCTTCGGACTGCGTCCAGTCGATTGTTACGTTGATGCCGCCGAAGGAAAGGACGCTGCCGGAGTCGTCGCGCCACTTGTACTCGTCCTGCGCCTCCTGCTCGGTGTGGCCGGCTGCCACATAGGCTTGCTGAAGCTCGTAGCTGTCGTTGCAATCGTCGCTGATCTGCAGCGAGTGCTCAAGCGCCGCGAGGAAGTCCGCGCCGGTCATGGTCCAGGTCTCCAAGGTGTTGCCGTAGGGCGAGATGGCGATGACGTTGCCGGCGGTTACGTCTCCCGCCGCGATGCCGCCGCGGATGCCGCCCGCGTTTTCGATGGCAAGGTCCGCGCCCGTCAAATTAAGATAGGAACCGCAGATCACATGTCCGATGGTCTGGGCTTTAGTAGTGTCGCCCTCCTTGCTGGGGCGGAAATCGGTGGTGCGCACCATCTCCCAGCCATGTGTGCCCGCCGCGTCCTCGCCATAGAAATAGTTGGCGGTGGATGTGCCGAGTACCTTGTTCGATTCGATTTCAAAGGCGTCGTCGAGTGGCTTGATTTTGTTGTTGCGGACCTCATCAAGGATGTTCTGGTTATTAGGGTCTGCCAAAAGGTCGTCGACGTCCTTGGCGGCGTAGAGCGTCTCGGCGCTGCCGCCTGCGGAGACCGTCACTATGTCGTCGTTGGTGGTTTCGGTACCCTTGGTGTCGTACTCATAGGGGATGGAAAGCAGACCAACCTCGGCAAAGGCGCTGCCCGCCTCGACGACGCGGACCGGCTTGCCATCGGCCCCCGTTACGTTCTCGTTTAAGTTGATGTGCTCGTGGCCTGCGACCAGGGCATCGACGCCGTCGAGCTGTGCGGCAAAGGCCTTGGCGTTGAGCGTATGCGCGATACAAACGACAACGTTGCAGCCCTCATCCTCGCGCAGTCGCTTGGCCTCGGCATTGATGGCGTCCGCCGCACCCGAGAACGACGTGCCCTCGACGCGCAGCGAGGAGCCCAGCGACTCATCCATGGCTCCGACGACGCCGACCTTAATCTTATAGTTAAACGTGGAACTGTCCTCGTCGTCCTTCCAAATGCGGTTGAGCGTCTTGGTGATGCTCGAGCTCCATACGCCGTTCGAAGACGTTGCATTCGCACAAAGCATGGCGAAAGACGTGCTGGTGGCACCATTGCCGGCCATCGTGCGAAGCTTGTCCGCGCCGTAGCTCCAGTCATGGTTGCCCGGTGTGGTCGCGTCGTAGCCGTTTGCGTAGAAGGTGTTCATGAGTTCGGCGATGCTCTTGCCCTCGCTCATGGTGGCAAAGGACTGCCCGTGGAAGGTGTCGCCTGCATCGAGCAGAAAGTCGGGGGCGTTGTTCTGGGCGCTATAGAGAACCGCCAGTCCGTCAAAGCCAATGGTGCCGGTGCCCTTGCTTTCGTTGTAGCTGTACTTGTAGCTGCCGTGGATGTCGTTGGTGTGCATGACGGTCACAGAGCCGTCAATAGCGGCGGGCAGGTTCCCCGCGAAAGCGAGGCTTGGGATGCCTGCGAGCGCGCCGGCAAACAACGCGGCGGCTAACGCAAGGCGGGGGAGTCTTTTCATGGCAGTTTCCTTAGTCCTTAGCCAGAATGTCTGGTTGAATATCGGATTATCGACATAATATGCGAAAACCGCCGCAAGGGCGTCTGTCCCTTTGCGGCGGTTTTGACGTTTGCGCAGATAAAACCTACCAAAATAAACCTGTCCCTTTTTGGCAGGTTTTAGCTCAGCAGCATGCGGTCGTTGGCGAGCTCGCCGCCCGAGACCTCCTCGAACTTCTGCAGCAGGTCGGCTACGGTGAGCGACTTCTTCTCATTGCCCGCCACGTCGTAGATCACGTGGCCTTCGTGCATCATGATCAGACGGTTGCCCAGACGGATGGCGTCGTTCATGTTGTGCGTGACCATGAGCGTGGTCAGGTGGTTCTCGTCGACGATCTCCTCGGTCAGGTTAAGCACCTTAGAGGCCGTCTTGGGGTCGAGGGCCGCGGTGTGCTCGTCGAGCAGCAGCAGGCGCGGCCTGGTGAGCGTGGCCATCAGCAGGGTGAGTGCCTGGCGCTG
>OGRL01003152.1_pt1 | contig 10112 bp, 11 predicted proteins | sample 1553481 | NCBI WGS metagenome assembly OGRL01 (sample SAMEA2580036, study PRJEB22360) | human gut metagenome
AGGCTACTGTCTGGTTTCCTCGGCAATTTACGACGGCAGCAGCTACCTGTGTGTAGCATTGGGTGCGCCAACCACCGACTCGGAGGGCAACGCTGTCAGCGTTCGACAAGATATGGTAGACTCCGCAAACCTGTACCGGTGGGCATTTACCAAGCTACAATTAAAATCTATTGCAGAAAAGGGAAACCCTGTGGCAGAAATTCCGCTGAAATATGTTTGGGGCAAAGATACCATTCTCCTCTCCCCAGAAGAAAACTTTACTGCGGTTCTTCCTTCTGACGTAAATCCTTCCAGCTTATTGGTGGATACGGATATTCCGGAAAGCGTCAGCGCACCGCTCCATGCCGGAGATATTATCGGTATTTTTGATCCGGGCATTTTTTCCATTGGTGATACCCTTACCACGGCAAAAGAAAAATTCAGGTTTGAGGGAATCCCGACGTTTGCACCGGAGCATTTTGCGCGTGTGCGTCTGATCGATTCCATGAAGCGTAAACAGTTCGTAAAAGGTGTTACACAGATCGCACAGGAAGGTGCCATTCAGATTTTCCAGGAGTACAAGGGTGGCATGGAAGAAATCATTGTTGGTGTTGTTGGTGTACTGCAGTTCGATGTGTTGAAATTCCGACTGGAAAATGAGTACAATGTGGATATTCGTCTTGAGAATCTTCCGTATGAGCATATCCGCTGGATCGAAAACAAAGACGAAGTGGATGTGGACAACCTTACCGGAACTTCAGATATGAAGAAAGTCATCGATATGAAGGGAAATCCGCTTCTTCTGTTCGTCAATGAGTGGAGTGTGGGTATGACCCTTGACCGAAACGAAGGACTTGTACTGGCGGAATTCAGCAAGAATTAATTAATCGAAAATAATGAGGAAAAAGGAGAAGAAACATATGCAGATTGTAGAAGTAACAAAAGACAATTTTGAGCAGGAAGTACTCGGGGCAAAGGTTCCGGTCGTAATCGATTTCTGGGCAGTGTGGTGCGGACCATGCCAGATGCAGTCACCGATCCTTGACCAGGTGGCAGAGGAGCTTGGCGATAAAATCAAAGTCTGTAAAGTGAATGTGGACGAGCAGCCATCCCTTGCATTGAACTATCAGATTGCAAGTATTCCAACACTTGTATTTATGAAATACGGGTTGTTTCAGCAGAGAATGATCGGATTGCAGGACAAGCAGACAATAACCGATTATCTGCAAACATTGCTTGACGCAGAATAGAAGAATCGATATAATAAGGGCAGTTGCGTGTGCAGCTGTCTTTTTTATTCCCAATGTATTTAAAATTAAGTTTATGATTGACACGAAGGTAAAAATATAATATTATTAGAACATGAAAACGAACATAGGTTCGAGCTAAGGAGATCATTATGGCAAAAGAAGATAAATTGAAAGCATTGGACGCTGCAATTGCACAGATTGAGAGACAGTACGGTAAAGGATCTGTCATGAAGCTTGGAGATAACTCTGCAAATATGAACGTTGAGGTTGTTCCGACAGGATCCCTCAGTCTGGATATTGCTTTGGGACTTGGCGGACTCCCAAAGGGACGTATTATAGAGATCTATGGACCGGAATCCAGTGGTAAGACAACCGTTGCCCTGCACTGTGTTGCAGAAGTGCAGAAGCAGGGTGGTATCGCGGGATTTATTGATGCAGAGCATGCATTGGATCCGGTATATGCCAAGAATATTGGAGTAGATATTGACAATCTGTATATTTCCCAGCCGGACTGTGGTGAGCAGGCGTTAGAAATCACTGAAACCATGGTGCGTTCCGGAGCGGTAGATATTGTAATCGTGGATTCTGTTGCAGCACTTGTTCCGAAGGCAGAGATTGATGGAGATATGGGAGATTCTCATGTAGGTTTGCAGGCACGTCTGATGAGTCAGGCACTTCGTAAGCTGACTGGTGTTATCAGCAAATCAAACTGTGTTGTTATCTTTATCAACCAGCTGCGTGAAAAAGTTGGTGTTATGTTTGGTAATCCGGAGACAACAACTGGTGGACGTGCGTTGAAATTCTATTCGTCTGTTCGTCTGGATGTAAGAAGAATTGAAGCATTAAAGCAGGCTGGAGAAGTCGTTGGTAACCGTACAAGAGTGAAAGTTGTAAAGAACAAGGTCGCTCCGCCATTTAAAGAAGCAGAATTTGATATTATGTTCGGTCAGGGAATTTCCAAGGAAGGCGATATTCTTGATCTAGCAGCCAACGTCGGAATCATCAGCAAGTCCGGCGCATGGTATGCCTATGAAGGTGACAAGATTGGTCAGGGACGTGAGAACGCAAAGAATTATCTGCGTCAGAATCCGGATTTCTGCAAAATGATTGAGGAGCAGGTAAGAGAACATTATTTTGCACAGGAAACAGAGGAAGAGCCGGAAGCAGAGGAGAAAGCAGCAGAGGCTGATAAGGAATAGAGTGAATGATTACCGTAACAGAGTATGAATCTCTGGGGAAAGGTAAGCTCCGCGTGCGTTTTGATAACGAGGCGGAGCTTATTTTATACCGTGGAGAAGCAAAACAATGGAAGCTTCGCGAAGAAGCAGAAATATCCGAAGAAGATTATCAGAAGCTGCTTACCGAAGTGGTTGGAAAACGTGCAAAGAAACGCGCTATGCATTTGCTGGAGCGTATGGACCGTACAGAGAAACAACTGAGAGATAAATTGGAAGATGGGAAATATCCGCAGGTTTGTATTGATGAAGCAATCGCGTATGTCAGGAAATATCATTATATTGATGATTACCGGTATGCCTGCACATTTATCCGGTATTCTCAGGAAAAGATGAGTCGGCTTCAGCTAAAGATGAAACTGACTCAGAAAGGAGTTCCAAGAGATGTGATCGAAAAGGCTTTGGAGGAGGAATATTCCGGAGAAGAGTCTGCGCAGATCGCACGCCTTTTAGAAAAGCGAAAGTTTGTGGCAGAGGAAGCGGACGAACGTGAATTTCAGCGGACTTACCAATATTTATTGCGCAGAGGGTTTCGAAGTAGCGATATTTTAAAAGTCATGAAAGCAAAACCGGAATTTTAGACAAATCAAGGGCGTATTGCTTGACATTATTAAGCAAAAAGGATAAAATTAATACGTTGTAAAGTTATGACATGAAAAGAGTTTTCTTTTTGTTATATGTACAATGAAAACTTAATAAAGGAGGTGCTCCTGTAGTGGTGCCGTATGTAATTACTGCTATCATCACATTCGTAATTACTGCTGTTGCTATATGGTTTATTTCTGCCGAATATCACAAGAGGGTAGCCAATACAAAAATTGGTAACGCAGAAGAGAAAGCCAGAGGCATTATCGATGAGGCCGTAAAGACTGCTGAGAACAAGAAGCGCGAATCTATGCTTGAGATCAAGGAAGAGACCATTCGTTCCAAGAATGAACTTGACAAAGAAATCAAGGAGCGTAGAAATGAAATCCAGCGTAACGAGCGTCGTGTTGTGCAGAAAGAAGAAAATCTGGACAAGAAGATGGAAGCGATGGAGAAGCGTGAAGCAAGCTTTAATGCCAAAGAAGAAGAGTTAAAGAAGCAGAAGGCTGAGATAGCAAAATTAAATGAGCAGCGTGTACAGGAACTGGAGAGAATCTCCGGATTAACCTCTGAACAAGCAAAAGAATACCTCTTAAAGACCGTCGAAGAAGATGTAAAACTTGACACTGCAAAGATGATCAAGGAAATGGAAAATCAGGCAAAGGAGGAAGTTGCAAAGAAAGCAAAGGATTATGTAGTGACTGCTATTCAAAAATGTGCTGCGGATCACGTTGCAGAAACTACAATTTCAGTTGTTCAGCTTCCAAATGATGAGATGAAGGGACGTATCATTGGACGTGAGGGACGTAATATTCGTACCTTAGAGACAATGACAGGTGTGGATCTGATTATTGACGATACACCGGAAGCAGTTATCTTGTCAAGCTTTGATCCAATTCGAAGAGAAGTTGCAAGAATTGCACTTGAAAAATTAATCGTAGACGGACGAATTCATCCGGCTCGTATTGAAGAGATGGTAGAGAAAGCTCAAAAAGAAGTTGAGACCATGATTCGTGAGGAAGGTGAATCTGCTGTACTTGAAGTCGGCATTCACGGAATTCATCCGGAATTGGTTCGCTTATTGGGCAAGATGAAATTCCGTACCAGTTATGGACAGAATGCATTGAAGCATTCGATTGAGGTTGCACAGTTGACAGGACTTCTTGCTGCTGAGATTGGCGAGGATGTTCGTATGGCAAAACGTGCAGGTTTATTACATGATATTGGTAAGGCAGTTGATCATGATATGGAAGGTTCCCATATTCAGCTTGGTGTAGATTTGTGTAGAAAATACAAAGAATCAGCACTTGTAATCAATGCCGTTGAATCACATCATGGAGATGTTGAGCCAGAGAGTCTGATTGCATGTCTGGTACAGGCTGCTGATACGATCAGCGCTGCGAGACCTGGTGCGAGAAGAGAAACATTGGAAACATACTCTAATCGTTTACAGCAATTAGAGGATATTACAAATGGTTATAAGGGAGTAGAGAAATCTTTTGCTATTCAGGCAGGTAGAGAGATTCGAATCTTGGTTGTTCCTGAGCAGATCAGTGACGCCGACATGGTTTTATTAGCTCGTGATATTTCAAAGAGAATTGAATCTGAGTTAGAATATCCGGGACAGATTAAAGTCAATGTCATTCGTGAGTCACGCGTTGTAGATTATGCGAAATGATTTTTAATGAGCGAGAGGGCTGTCGCCTGAACGGTTGATAACCGTTCGGGTGATGGCCTTTTTTAATGGAAACAGCACCGGAGATAAAGTAGAATAAAAGAGTTCTAAATAGTTATAAAATAAGAGATTCAACTTGATTTTATAAAGATGTGGATGTAAAAGGAGGTGAATACGATGATTGAACGTATGAAACGATTGGATAGAAAATTAATGTATCAGGGATCTATTTTGGATGTTTACAAAGATACGATGGAGTTCCCGAACGGAACGCATGAAGAGTGGGATTTTGTTTCTCATCGAATGGGGGCGGCTGCAATTCTTCCGGTACTTCCGGATGGAAGAATCGTAATGGTGCGCCAGTATCGTAACGCTTTGGAGCGAGAGACACTGGAGATTCCAGCAGGTTGCAGAGACAGCAAGACAGAAGATACCAGTGTATGTGCAGCAAGAGAGATGGAGGAAGAGACCGGATACAAGAGTAAACATGTAGAATATCTCCTGTCTCTTCGCACAACCGTCGCATTTTGCGATGAGTTTATTGATGTGTATGTAGCGACAGATCTGGAGCAGGGAAAGCGCCATTTGGATAACGCAGAGAGTATTGATGTAGAAATTTATACACTGGATGAACTTTGCCAGATGATTTACGAAGGTGAAGTGCAGGATTCAAAAACTGTTGCAGCGATTATGGCATACAGTAATAAAATAAAAGGCTAGGACATATTCTAAAAAGAAGATAATAGTATTGTTGATGGATGGAATATGCGAAAAGAACTGGCAATAGGAATATGCTTTTGTATAGCAGGAATACTTACGGTATGCTTTTTTGGATATACGTATTTTACAACGTATGGTTTTTTGAATACGTATCATATGCAGGCATTTGCGGAAACAAAATTAGAAGTTTCGGCATTACTCGCAAACATTATATGGGAGCGTGGAAAATTATTTCTGCTCATCTGCCTTGTGGCGTATACACCTTTGAAAAAGGTTGCCCCACTTGTTCTGCGATGCGGAATCTGTTTCACAGCAGGGGTGTTTCTTGCAGCAAGTATGCTGAATATGGGGATTCGTGGCATTGTATTTTTCACAATGTCGCTTTTCCCTCATTGTTTGTTTTATTTGATGGTGTTGCTTCTTATTTTCGGAGTGGATACACACAGTTTTTACAATCGGAAGAATCCGGTAGTGAAGAGAGTGATTTATTATGGAGTGGTTGGAATTGTATTTTTGCTTGGATGTATTTCTGAAGTGATGATTTCTGTACCGTTGTTGCAGAAAGTGATCCGACTCATATGCACCTAAAGAAATGAAAGACGTTATGCTCTGGAGCGGGCACATTAAAATTTATGAACCCCACCACTTAGGCCTGCTAAAAATGCTGAGCGCATCTGTGATAGACGGACAAACGTGCCCCCGGTGTCGAAAAACGAGCCGGACACGAAAATAGAGGCAGGGGAAGGCTTTCACAACTTCTGCAATTCTGTCTAAAAATTTTCCAGCAAGAACCAGGTGCGTCCCACCGGGAAAGAATAGAAAAAAGGACACCTGCCTTTTCGCAAGTGCCCTCAATCTTCATATTTATGGACGTGGGCTTCCGCAATTGCTGCAGAACTTTCCACTGTTTACCTGTCCACAACTGCAGGTCCATTCTTTAGAAGGTGCCGGTTTTCCGCATTCACTACAGAACTTCCCTGTGTTTACCTGTCCGCAGCTACAAGTCCAGCTTCCGGCAGTCGGCTGGCGCTACCTGCCAGCAACCAGAGCGCACGTTTATTGGCACCACGGAATTTTGCTCGCGCCACCATCTCTTGTCCGGTATAACAGCCTTTCTTAAAGCTGATACCGCCCAGCGCCTGGAGATTGGTCGCCTGTGGGATAAACTGCCCGCTGTTGGCGGCATCAATCACCGGGAAACCCGCTTCAATGTTTAATGCCAGCCACTGTTGGCTATTGTTCAGTTCCGCTTCACCGCGCAGTTTATCGGTCAGCATATTAGCAGTAGCTTCATCGGTTACGATCAGGAAACGTTCTGCCGGGTGTTCAAACCATAGCAAAGTGGTCGCGCCTTCTTTGACTACCTGTTTTTCTTTCGAAGGCAGTTCGCTAAAGAGATTTGCCAGCGCGGCGCGCGCCTGAAAACCGGCAACACCAAGCAGCACACGCTCGTCGTCTGGCGCGATGGTCACTTTAGAGAATACCGCATATTTTTTCAGTTCAGTCAGCTGCGGTTCACGCACGCTGCGCCGTTCAATCCATGCAAAGCCATCGCCGTCGCGGAACAGACGTAAATTGCTCCACATTTTACCTTTGGCGTCGCAATGGGCGGCGAGCAGGTGCTGATCTTCTGCCATCTGGCTGACATCTGCTGTCACCTGACCCTGCATATATTTTTCGCTGTCCGCGCCAGTAATGGTGGCAAGCGCCCAGTCATCAAGCGTCATCAGCGTCAGCGGTAAACGGGCAGAAGCCGTAGGCTGACGGGGAGGAAAAGGTGTAAAAGCCATAATAGAGTCCTGAGTTGCTTAACGGCGTATTAATGACTAATGGTAAAAGAGCTATGAGGCAATGCAAGTGCTTTCACTACGCGATCTGTGCCTTCTGCGAGGCGACTTCCAAAAAAATGAAGCCATTGAATTGTTGTGAATTAATTTCGCGATCGCGATGGTGTTTACTGATATTCCCGTAAAAGAAGGCGAAAAACACGTTACAATAGCCGGGTACTGGATTTTCGTGAGACAGGAAGAAGATGGACATTAACAACAAAGCCCGCATTCATTGGGCATGCCGCCGTGGTATGCGCGAACTCGATATTTCAATCATGCCGTTTTTCGAACATGAGTACGACAGCTTAAGCGATGACGAAAAACGCATCTTTATTCGTCTGCTGGAATGTGACGATCCGGACCTGTTTAACTGGCTGATGAATCACGGTAAACCGGCCGATGCAGAACTGGAAATGATGGTCCGACTCATCCAGACACGGAACCGGGAACGTGGTCCTGTGGCAATCTGATTTGCGCGTCTCCTGGCGCGCACAGTGGCTTTCCTTGCTGATTCATGGGCTGGTTGCCGCTGTTATTTTACTCATGCCCTGGCCACTCAGTTACACCCCGTTATGGATGGTGTTACTTTCGCTGGTGGTGTTTGATTGCGTTCGCAGCCAGCGGCGTATTAATGCTCGCCAGGGGGAAATTCGCTTGTTGATGGACGGGCGTTTGCGTTGGCAAGGGCAGGAGTGGAGCATCGTCAAAGCACCGTGGATGATTAAGAGCGGCATGATGCTGCGTTTACGTTCTGATGGCGGTAAACGGCAACATTTATGGCTGGGAGTCGGAAGCGCGGACTGGATGAAACATTTATGGCTGGCAGCCGACAGCATGGACGAAGCTGAATGGCGGGATTTACGGCGGATTTTGTTGCAACAAGAGACGCAAAGATAAAGATGACGGCAAAGCATATGCGCTAAGCCGTCAGTGAGATCAGGCGTAATGCTCTGCCATTTCGTTGAGGATTTGCTCGCACCAGCTCTGAATACGCTCGTCGCTAAGGTCATACTGGTTAGTTTCATCCAGCGCCAGACCCACGAACAGTTGCCCGTCAGCAATCACCGGTTTCGGGCTGGTAAATTCATATCCTCCGTTGGCCAGTAGCCGACGAACTTCACGCCTTTGGTCGAGAGTTTGTCATGCAGCATACCGAGCGCATCGAGGAACCACTCGCCGTATCCCAGTTGATCGCCAAGCCCATACAGCGCAACAATTTTACCTTCAAGGTTCAGGTCGTCGAGCTGATCCCAGACGGCTTCCCAGTCTTCCTGGATTTCACCAAAATCCCAGGTCGGGATACCCAGAATGAGCACATCGTACTGCTCCATTAATTTCGGGGAGTCGTCCTTGAGGTTATGTAAGGTCACCAGTTCTGGGCCGATAATATCGCGGATTTTTTCTGCCGCCATTTCGGTGTAACAGGTGCTGGAACCGTAAAAAAGACCCATATTCATAACGTAAGCTTCTCGATTCTGCTGTGGCTTTTGCAGCTAGTGTATCAGAATCGCTTTAGTCACGGCACAATAAGGCATAATGGATCAAATGAGTGACCATAAGGGGCGCAAGTGAAACAGGATCTGGCACGCATCGAGCAGTTTCTTGATGCTCTGTGGCTGGAAAAAAATCTGGCTGAAAATACGTTGAACGCTTACCGTCGCGATCTGTCAATGATGGTGGAGTGGTTGCATCACCGCGGGTTGACGCTGGCGACGGCGCAAAGTGACGATTTGCAGGCATTACTGGCAGAACGGCTGGAGGGCGGGTATAAAGCCACCAGCTCAGCGCGTTTGCTGAGTGCAGTGCGCCGATTGTTCCAGTATCTTTATCGCGAAAAGTTTCGTGAAGACGATCCCAGTGCGCATCTCGCTTCACCGAAATTGCCACAGCGTTTGCCAAAAGATTTAAGCGAAGCGCAGGTCGAACGTTTATTACAGGCACCATTAATTGATCAGCCACTGGAGCTACGCGATAAAGCCATGCTTGAAGTGTTGTATGCTACCGGGCTGCGTGTCTCTGAACTGGTCGGACTGACAATGAGTGATATCAGCCTGCGTCAGGGCGTAGTGCGGGTCATTGGTAAAGGCAACAAAGAGCGCCTGGTGCCGTTAGGTGAAGAGGCGGTTTACTGGCTGGAAACGTATCTCGAGCATGGGCGACCGTGGTTGTTGAACGGTGTCTCTATTGATGTGTTGTTCCCCAGCCAGCGTGCGCAGCAGATGACGCGACAGACCTTCTGGCACCGCATTAAACATTATGCCGTGCTGGCGGGTATCGACAGCGAAAAGCTGTCACCGCATGTGTTGCGTCACGCTTTTGCCACCCATTTATTAAATCATGGTGCGGATTTACGCGTGGTGCAGATGCTACTGGGCCACAGCGACCTCTCCACCACGCAAATTTATACGCATGTCGCTACCGAGCGTCTGCGGCAACTTCATCAACAGCATCACCCGCGGACGTGATGTCTGAAAAGAACGGGAAGATTTATGAAGAAAGGTTTTATGTTGTTTACTTTGTTAGCGGCGTTTTCAGGTTTTGCTCAGGCTGATGACGCGGCAATTCAACAAACGTTAGCCAAAATGGGCATCAAAAGCAGCGATATTCAGCCCGCGCCCGTAGCTGGCATGAAGACAGTTCTGACTAACAGCGGCGTGTTGTACATCACCGATGATGGTAAACATATCATTCAGGGGCCAATGTATGACGTTAGCGGCACGGCTCCGGTCAATGTCACCAATAAGATGCTGTTAAAGCAGTTGAATGCGCTTGAAAAAGAGATGATCGTTTATAAAGCGCCGCAGGAAAAACACGTCATCACCGTGTTTACTGATATTAC
>OGRL01003153.1_pt1 | contig 10111 bp, 10 predicted proteins | sample 1553481 | NCBI WGS metagenome assembly OGRL01 (sample SAMEA2580036, study PRJEB22360) | human gut metagenome
GACTTCTGCATGACCCATAATATTCCCTGGCTCACTCTTTACGCCTTTTCCTCGGAAAACTGGAACCGCCCGAAAACGGAAGTGCGCGCGCTGATGCTCCTTCTGCACGAATTCCTGAAAAAACGTCTCCACCAAATGATGGAAAAAGGCGTGCGCCTCCACGCCATAGGAGATCTCTCCCGTCTTCCATCCCGCACCCGGAAACTTCTTCAGGACAGTCTGGAAGCTACTTCGGGAAACACCAGACTCAATCTGGTTCTGGCCATTTCCTACGGCAGCCGTGGGGAAATAGCCGCCGCCGCCAGGAAAATAGCGGAAAAAGTCTCCCGAGGGGAACTCCATCCGGACGCCGTAACGGAACACCTGTTCAGCGAGTACCTGGACACCGCCGGCATGCCGGAACCGGACCTGCTTATCCGCACCTCCGGAGAAATGCGCATCTCCAACTTTCTTCTCTGGCAAATCAGCTACGCGGAAATTTACGTGACGGACACGTTGTGGCCGGACTTTTGCGAACGGGACATGGAAGCGGCTCTGCTGGACTACTCCCGCAGAAAACGCCGTTTCGGAGCTCTCTGACCTTCCTTTAACCCCCATTCCTGCGAAACAGACATGAACCAATACGCCCTTATTCTGGCCGGCGGCAGCGGAACCCGTTTCTGGCCACTCTCCCGTGACCACCGCCCCAAACAGCTCCTGAACATGTTCGGGGAAGGAACCCTCCTTCGCCAGGCCATCGACAGGCTGGACGGGCTGGTGCCCCGGCAAAACATCTTTATCCTGACCAACCATCTTCAGGAAGCGGAAGTGCGCCGCCAGGCCCACGATATTCCCGTGGACAACATCATTTCCGAACCCGTGCGCCGGGACACGGCGCCGCCATCGCCCTGGGTATCGGCCTCATCAAGGCGGCGGACCCGCATGGAGTCATGCTCGTTATCCCCTCCGACCATCTCATTCAGGACCAGGACTCCTTCCGCACCCTGATGAAAGCCGCCATGGACACGGCCGCCAGGGAAAAAGCGCTTGTCACTATAGGTATCAAGCCTACCTGGCCCTGCCCCTCCTACGGCTACATTGAACGTGGAGAGGAAATCCACTCCGCTCCGGGCTGTTCCTGCCGTGAAGTCATTCAATTCCGCGAAAAACCGGACACGGCCACGGCCGCTGCCTACCTGAGCCGGGGCAATTTCTGCTGGAACGCCGGCATGTTCGTCTGGAGCATTCCCGCCGTGTGCGAACAGCTGGACAAGCACTGCCCGGAACTGGCCTCCTTCGTGGAACACGTTGCGGAATCTCCGGCCCCGCAGGAAACCATCCGGGAAGAATTCCCGACGCTCACCCCCGTCTCCATAGACTTCGCGCTCATGGAGCATGCGGACAGAGTGCTGAACATGGAAGCAACCTTTGACTGGGACGACGTAGGCTCCTGGATCTCCGTAGCCAACTATCTGGAAACCCACAATAAAAACACCACCAACACGGACATCACCGTGCAGGACGCCTCCGGCAACATTGTTTTCTCCCAGAAGGGAGACAAGCACGTGGCCCTGCTGGGAGTGGAAAACCTGATTGTGGTGGAAACGGCGGACGCCATCCTCATTGCGGATAAAAACAAGGCGGACGAAATCAAGAAAATCGTCAACCAGCTGCCAGACGAACTCAGATGACCAGTCCGCACCCCGCCCTGGGCATCGACTACGGAGAAGCCCGCATCGGCATTGCCGCCACGGACCCCGTGGGCATCATGGCCCATCCCGTAGAAACTATCCACAGGCATCAGACGGACGGAATTTCCCGCATTGTCCAGCTCGTCCAGAAACGGGGAATCCGCACCCTGGTGCTGGGCCTTCCCGTCCGCATGGACGGCACGGAAGGGACCGCCGCAGCCAAGGTGCGTGCATTCGGCAGGGAACTGGCCGCAGCCCTTCCAGGCCTTCCCCTGATTTTCATGGATGAATGCCTCACCACCGTCATTGCCCAGGAAAAACTGCACGCCGCCGGCAAAAAGGCAAAAAACTTCCGCCCCATCATCGACCAGGTAGCCGCTGTGGAAATACTCAACACCTGGCTTGATTCCACGCTGGGCTGAAACCAAACGGCGCGCACGCTCCGTCCCTCCCGGCTCTACGCTCCTGCGGAACTCCTTACATCCCTGTTCCTGAGCAAAACCGTTCCCCCGGCAAAAAAACGCCGCCAGCCAACTCCCCTAACCACGGAACGCTGAAAACGTCCTTCCAGCATTCCGCAGTACGGGAAAGCGCAAAAACTTCCTTTCCGCGCATCAGGCGCAATCCATGCTCAGCACCACCTTGCCGCTGCGGAACTCCTCCTGGGCCTTCTCCACAGCTTTCCGCACATCGCTCAGCGGATAAACGGTGTCCACGGCCTGCTTCAACCTGCCGGCCGCCATCAGGCTCGCCAGCTTGTCATAGGCGGCCTCAATCTCTGAAACAGGGGCATTCTTAAGCCACTGCGTCACCCACAGGCCCTCCAGTTTAATACCCTTGAAAATCAGAAAACCGTTCGGCACCTTGATGCTCTTCCGGCTCATGGCTCCGTACGTCACCATGCTTCCGCCGGGAGCCAGCATATCCATCAGGCGCAGGGCGCTTTCTCCGCCCACGGCATTGGAAGCCAGCACAGGCCTCTTTCCATCCAGGCGGGCCAGCGTATTCTTCACCACATCCCCGTCATCCTCTCCCACCACCAGATCGGCGCCCAGCGCAGTCAATTCATCCCTCAATTCATCTGGCCTTCTCACAAAATTCACTGTCTTCACGCCCATTTCACGGGCCAGTTGAATAATGCACCTTCCCACTCCGGAATTGGCGGCATTCTGCACCAGCCAATCCCCCGGCTCCAGGGAAACGATCCCTTCCAGCATGCGCAGGGCGGTCAGGGGATTCACCTTCAGCATGGCCGCCTGGACGGGATCTACCTTCACCGGGAGCTTCATGACATTCACGGAGGGAACCGCCACATACTCGCTCCAGGAACCCACGCCGCGCAGGAGAATCACTTCATCTCCCTCTCGGAATCCCTCTGCGCGAGATTCCTGTACCACGCCGCAGCCTTCCAGGCCGGCGCGGGAGTGCGGCAGCACGGGCTTCAGGCCATAAACTCCCTGTACAAAATTGATGTCCGCCGGGTTGATCGGAGCCGCCTTCATCCGGACCAGAACTTCTCCCTCCTCCGGAACGGGAATGGGGCCGGAAACGTATTCCAGCACCTCCTGGGGCTTCATGCTGCATTCGGAAAACTCTGCATAATGATTCTCACTCATGCTTTCACTTTCTCATGGAACACCCCTCCGTGCAAGCGCCGGATACGTTTTACCCGGAAGCAGGCAGCCATATGCCGCTGCCGTGAAAAAACCAAAGGGGGCAATCTTTCCCGTGTTCTGCACTTTTCCTGCGGTGAAAGGCCTTCATCCGGCCCGGCTATTCGGCCAGCCCCTGCTCCCACAGCGGAAGTCCTGAAAAATAAGGAAGAACGCCTCATTCTCCTCTTTGTCTGCGGTACCGTTCATTTTCCCGGATCAGCCCCCTCCCGCTTTCAGCTCACCGTCTCTGCAGCCCCTCTTCATCATGGGAGAAAAAACCGGAGTTCGCGCAAAAGAAAAGGCATGCTTCCGTACAGTCCAGGATAAATTCCAGGGCTTTCGTCCGGTTGTTCTTGACCTTAGGCAAAAATACGCTAGATTATCTCTCTCGCATTAACAAATAACTTCGATTGCCATGTCCCGAATTTGCATCATCAGAGGTACCATGCCTCACAAAGGTCGTCGTATCCATCGCTCCGGTCTTGCCAAGAAAAAGGGCGGTATTGGTCGTCACGTCACTAAGACTGTCAATCGTACCGTTTTCCCCAACCTTCAGGAGAAGCGCATCTGGGTTCCTGAACTCGGTCAATTCGTGAAAATGAAGATTTCCGCCAAGGCCCTGCGTACGATCAACAAGAACGGTGCTTACAACACTCTTAAAAAGGTAGGTCTCCTGTAAAAAAGATTCTTTTTTTGAACGTTGTTTCACCACTTGAACTCTAAGGCTTCAACGAGGTGAGCAACTGGCAGAAAAAGATGTCCAAAAAGACAAGGGATCATCTGCTTAAGTGAGGCACCTCCAAGTTGAAGGTTTTATTGAAACATTAATATGCCAACGGACGTAAACAATACGTCCTCTACTGGAAAAGATCACACAGATGAAAGCCCAAACCAAAATCGCTCTTAGAATTAATGATGACAACCCCAACCATCACCTGTGGAACAACAGGGGGGTTTGGTGGTGCCACGTTACGGTTCACAAGCCGGACTCCACGGCGGAACGCCTGAGATTCTCGCTGAAAACCCGTGATATTGAAAAAGCCCGCGCCCGTCGCGACAAGATTTTCGCCTCCATTCAACAGCATTTCGGCATTGCCGCATAGAAAAGCTGTCGGGAGAGATTAAGGCAAGTCACATCAATCTCTTTTATAAGAACCGCTCCGGAGATTCCCGGAGCGGTTCTTTTTATTACAAATAATACTTGCCGGAATTGACGTGCAATATTTGGTGCAGGGAGTCATGCACAACTTCATTCCGCATCCCCGTTGAAATCCGGTGACCTGCCGGCAGATATTGCAGAAAGGCGGTTTTGTAAAAAAGGCTCGTTTCTCTGATGCCGGATTCACCCCTCTGCCCAGGTTTCAAGGGCGGCCTATTCCCGCCGCCCTTGAACGAATACAAAACCGCCTGCCTCCCTCCCGTTACTTCTTTTTGCTGAACCGGAACATGGATACTCCATGCCCGTTCAATTCTACCGCCATATCTCCCTGTACGGTCCCCTGGTCAGCGCGTTTCCAGAGGTCCCTTGCCTCATACGCTCCGGAAAGCCCCAGCTCCTTCAGATTCACCTTCAAAATTCCTTTCTCCTTCCCGGTATTGAAAAAGCCAGCCGCCACGGAACCGTCGGACAACTCCTTCATCCACACCTGGAAATTCCCCTGGTGCCACGCTTTGCGGGCGGGACGGGCAGCCGGATCCTGATCCACCGCTATCACCTCGTCATTGGTAAGCAGCCCCATCGTGAACGAATCAATATGCTCCAAATCACAGGAAACAATGAGCGGAGCGGACAGCAGGCACCACAGGGTCACATGGGTGTACTGTTCATCCGGAGTCAATCGCGTCTGGACAAATGTGGTGTTAGGCTGGTTGGGCTTTCCCAGCTTCCCGATCTGGAGAATGTCCGGGTCATTCCAATGTCCCGGGCGCATATGCTTCTGCCAGCGTTCCTGGGAAAAACCGATGCCGCTGACGCTGCCCCAGTGATCCTGAATATCCCCCGTCGTCCGCCATAAATTCGCCAGCTTGCCCAGCTCTTCCACATGTTCGTACGGAGCGGCATTGGACAGGCTGAGCACAATATCCTTTCCGGACTCGTCCAGCGCCTTGCGGATGCGCTTTGTCGTAGGCACATCGTTGGGGTTCCAATCCACTTTCACATAATCGAACCCCCAATCCGCCCATTGTTTAGCATCACGGTCAAATAGCCAGACGGCTCCCACATGGTCCGCCTTTCTGCGATGAACGCCCGGGTAACTTCCAAAAATTTGATCCTCCTGCTTGCGCTCCTTTTCCGGAATGGCCATTTCCCCGTAGTCCGACTTAGCGTTGGGCGCGCTCCCTCCGATAAAACCGGCATACGTTCCCATCCAAGGCGTGGAATAAATGCCCACCTTCATGCCCATGGCGTGAATAGCGTCGCACATGTCCTTCATGTCAGGAAAACGCTTATTGGGTTGAATGGCGCCATACTTCCCTCCGCGCCTGCCCTGCCAGCAGTCGTCAATGTTGATATAGGTCCAGCCATGATTGACCAATCCCCGTTCCACAAAAAGCCGGGCCGTCTTCAGCACATTATCCTGTCCTACAGCCTCACTGTAGGAATACCAGCTGCTCCAGCCCATGGGCGGAGTCAGGCACAATTCGTCCCCCACCTTCAGAATCAGCTCCTTCATATCCTTTCCATGCCTGTTGGAAGCCTGGATATTTACCTTGTATTCCCTCTTCCCGGACGGAGCGGTACCCGCAATCAATCCGCGCGAATCCATCTTCAGGCCTGGGGGAAGCCCTGTTGCCTGAATTTTCATGGGCCGCTCCCCGGAGACGGGAACCTGGAACAGCATGCGGGAACCGGGGGTAGCCCCGACGATACGGGCGCCATTAATGGAGGGTGAAAGCGGAATCTCTGGAGTCAGGCGGACGCCGGGAACAGGCGCAGGATAGGGATTAGGAAACTCTGCCCCAAATGATGCGGATACGGCAGCGCTGACAACGGCAGGGAGTAAAAAATGGTACAATCTCATAAATAGGGTTATAAAGGTGTACCTTAAAAACGTAGTTGCTTTGCCATTCCTTTCATTGGCCCCATTCCTCCCTCTTTCCTTAAGACATCCTGTTTCTGCATTTCCACTACAGAACATGGCGGATCTTGAAAAAAGGACAGGACGGACACTCCCGGCAATTTGCCTGTCAGGGAACGGAAATTCTCCTCACACATCACACACCCTGCCGTCGCCAGGGCATCCGCCAGCGCGGCGGAAAGCGCCCGGACGCTTACCTGCCTCCCTTCCGTAACACCCAATCCAGACCGGGGATCTAGAACATGGGAATACGATTTCCCGCCAATCTTCACCATCTGATGGGCGCTCCCGGAGGTGGAAACGGCCGCATGGCTCAACAGCAACACTTCCCCCTGACCATTTCCAGTATCCACCCGCAGCCTCCATCCCGGCTCCCCGGGAGGAGGAGCGCCCGCCAGAACATCGCTGGTGCTGTCCATGAAGAAGGAACATACTCCCCTTGTTTTCAACATCTCCGCCATCCGGTCCAAGGCAAAGCCCTTGCCCATGCCACCCAAATCCACCCTCATTCCAGGAACCGATTTGACTGCCAACCCCTTACGAACGGACAACTTTTCCCATCCGCATGCCCGGAGCGCGCCTTCCCGTTCCTCATCGGACGGAAGAATGCCAAGGCGGCGGCTCTTTTTCCACAGACGAATGCAGGGCCCCAGCGTGGGATCAAAAGCACCGTTTGTCAGCCGGGCATAATTCAGGGCCAGAAGAAGCACCCTTTCCAATTCCGGAGAAACAGGCACGGAAATGCCGTATTCCGCAGCATTAAGCCGGGCCAGCTCGCTTTCCGCATCCATGGCGGACATCACTTTTTCCCAATGGACGGCACAGGCCAGAGCCTCCCTGCAAATCTTCTCCGCATCTTCCGCGTCCATGCCACTCCCGGGATAAGCGCGCACCGTGAACACCGTACCCATAACCGCCCCCCGAACTGTTACCTTCCCATCCGGGGAATGCGCGCAGGAAAGCGGCTCCACAGAAGGGAGCTCCGCTTCCCCTTCCTGCCCCCGGATGGCGCCGGCAACAGACAGCAGGCAGGCGCAACATGCAGGAAAAGCAGCCTGCCGGAAAAAGGAACTCATGCGCACCCACGGGGACATAAGCAACAACCTACTCCGTACAAATGAACGGGGGCAAGGGCCGAATATGCCATAGGATGCGACCCTTTAGCGGAATTCCCATCACTAGGAAACGGACGTTGCGCTTTCCCGGTCCAAAGCCTTAAGAAAGGAAAAGGCGCTTTCTTCAGAAATTCCCCTACCGGCAGGAAATGCAATGCCACGGCCACCAATCCACCCGGTAAAAATATACAGGCCGCGGCGCAAGACACCGCGACCTGGGCAGTCTGTCCAAAAACGCCCTTCTACCTAGCAAACAGGCTATGGATGCGGCGGCAGACTTCATCCACATTTTCCCGTGAATTAAACGCGGAAATGCGGAAGAAACCTTCCCCCCTGGAACCAAAACCGGAACCGGGCGTAATAACCACATTCGCCTCATGCAGCATCTTGTCAAACATTTGCCAGCTGTCCAGACCGTCCGGACACTGTACCCATACATAAGGGGCGTTTTCCCCGCCCCACACGCGCATGCCCGCCTGACGGCAGGCATTCAGCAGAAGCGAAGCATTCCCCAGGTAATGGCTGATGAGCGCGGCGGTCTGGGCCATTCCCTCCATGGTGAACAAAGCCGCGGCGCCCCGCTGGACAATATAGGAAGCGCCGTTGAATTTCGTGCTGGTGCGGCGGCTCCAGAGCCGGCTGATAGAAACCTTGTTCCCTTCGGAATCATAGCCGTGCAATTCCCTGGGAATCACCACATAGCCGCAGCGCACCCCTGTAAACCCCCCTTGCTTGGAGAAGGAACGGAACTCAATGGCGCAATCCCGCGCGCCGGGAATTTCAAAAATGGATCTGGGAATGGAAGAATCCTGTATGAAAGCCTCATAAGCGGAATCATAAAGGATAATGGCATGGTTCGCCCGGGCGTATTCCACCCATTTCAACAGTTCATTCCGGGAAGCCACGGCCCCGGTGGGATTGTTCGGAAAGCAAAGGTAAATCAAATCCACATGCCCATCCGGCAGTTGCGGCACAAAATTATTTTCCGGCGTGCACGGCAAATACACCAGCCCTTCATAAGAGCCATCCGGGCAGGAACTCCCGGTATTCCCGGCCATGACATTGGTATCTACATACACGGGATAAACCGGGTCCGGCACGGCGATTCTGTTGCCGGTCCCGAAAATATCCAGAATGTTTCCCGTGTCGCATTTAGCTCCGTCAGAAACATAAATCTCATCCACTTCCACATGCACGCCGTGAACCTGATAGGCTTTTTTGGCGATTGCCTCCCTCAGCCAGAAATACCCCTGCTCCGGACCGTAGCCGTGAAAACGTTCATGAGTGGACAAATCATCCACGGCCTGGTGCATGGCTTCAATAGCCGCCATGGGAAGCGGCTCCGTCACATCGCCGATGCCGCAGCGAATCAGCCTTTTGGCCGCCTCCGGATGGGATTCGGCAAACGCATTCACGCGACGCCCTATTTCCGGGAACAAATATCCCGCCTGCAACTTGAGGAAGTTATCGTTAATATTAGGCATGGTTTTAATAGTAAGCGCCTCATTCCATACCCGGAACGGGACGGAATCAAGGCCCCGTTCCGGCATGCCGTCCTTCCCTGCGTCACGAAACGGCACAGCTCTCCCCTTCTGCCGCAGTTTCCGCCGTGCAAAAGCGGCTGCTCCTGCCCCTTTGGGGGTTCATTCACCTCGCCAACATCCTGTCTTGCCAGATTTTCCTAAGCTTCTTCCCGGCAAAATTCCTAAGAACGGGCAGGCGGATGCCCAGCAAGGGAACCTCTTCATTCTGCAGGGCATCATGGCCCTGAAGACGCCGGCAAGCTTCGTCCCCTCCGTTCTGTGTCAGTCCTGTTTTTGAAACCGGAACTTCCAGGGACATGACATGCTTCTCCGGAACGGGAAAGCCTGTTTCCCTGTCTAAAAAGGACAAAAAGAAATCTTATGATCATGAATGAAATGGAAATCATTGACGTCCGCGGCCGTGAAATCATCGACTCACGGGGCAATCCCACCGTGGAAGTGGACGTGGCCCTCGCCGGGGGAGCTATCGGACGCGCATCCGTCCCCAGCGGAGCCTCCACCGGAGAGCATGAAGCCTGGGAACTCCGGGATGGAGACGCCAAGCGCTACGGAGGCAAGGGCGTGCTTAAAGCCGTGGAAAACATCAATAAAATCATTGCCCCGGAAATATCAGGGCACGATGCCACCCTGCAGCCGGCCATTGACAAAATCATGATCGACCTGGACGGCACGCCCAATAAATCCCGCCTGGGGGCCAACGCCATCCTGGGTGTCTCCCTCGCCGTGGCGAAAGCCGCCGCCATTCAGCTCAACCTTCCCCTTTTCAAATACCTGGGTGGACCGAACGCCAAGGTTTTGCCCGTCCCCATGATGAACATCATCAATGGAGGAGCCCATTCGGACTCCCCCATTGACTTTCAGGAATTCATGATCATGCCCAAGGGGGCTCCCACTTTCCGGGAATCCCTGCGCTACGGGGCGGAAGTTTTCCATGCGCTCAAGGATGTGCTGCATGACCGCGGCCTTTCCACTGCCGTGGGGGATGAAGGGGGATTCGCCCCGGCCCTGAAATCAGCGGACGACGCCCTGGAATGCATTGCACAGGCC
>OGRL01003162.1_pt1 | contig 10081 bp, 9 predicted proteins | sample 1553481 | NCBI WGS metagenome assembly OGRL01 (sample SAMEA2580036, study PRJEB22360) | human gut metagenome
AGGATAACTTTGTAGATTCGATTGATTTCGATTATCTGGAGATTCATATTATTGAAGAATAAACTATGCATAAATAACAAAAAAGAAGTCAGGCGGCCACCGTTTACTGAGGGCTTACCTGACTTCTTTCTTATGTTTTATTCATTCCTGATCGCCGCAAGCGGACTCAGCTTCATTGCCCGTTTCGCCGGGAAATATCCCGCCAGCACTCCGACCAACACTGCAAATACCATGGACATCAGCACAAGCCACCACGGAATATAAGATATTGTGCTGTCTGTTCCCATCGACATAGCACCGCTGCTTCCAACAATTATATTAATGGCTGCTGACATTACGAAGCTTAGAATATTTCCGGCAATTCCTCCGAGAAGACCTATAAACGCTGCTTCCAGCAGGAACATTTCCCGGATATTCCTAAGACTGCATCCAAGTACCTTCATCACACCGATTTCCTTTGTCCGTTCATAAATGGACATCATCATCGTATTTGCAATTCCAATTGCAGCTACCAGCAATGACACCGCACCAATACCTCCGAGCACCGCCTGTACAATCGCGAACTGACTCTTCATGCTATCCAGATATTCCGCATTGGTCTCAACATTATATCCCATATTACGGATTACATCAGCGACCTCATTCACGTGATCTATATCGTCTGCTTTCACTTTTAATGACGTATAATAGAAGCCTTTTAATGCCTTTCCAGCTTTGGTCTTCGGCTGTCCCGGAATGACTTTGCCTGCATATTCTTTCCGCAATAACTGCTTTAAAGTCTCCAGGTCACAAAATACACTGTCATAATTATTGGAATAGTCATCCAGGCCGCCATTTATCACACCGCTTGCCCTTACTACATATTTTTGGACAGGTTTTGTCTGTCCGGTTCCGGAATCTGACTGGCTCCCTGCACCTGCTGTTACGTCTGTACTGTCTCCAAAAGCTGTGCTGCTGTCACTATTGTAATTCTCTGTATCCGTGATCATGAAAAGAGAATCTTTCATCAGATTGATATTCGGGACTTTCCCGGTATCATAATATCCGTTGCCGCTTCCTGTTTCATAAAAATCAGTGATCACGCCATTTCCGAATATCAGCTCCAGATGTCCTGTTCCGGTCTTTGGAAGCGTTCCATCTCCAAGATCCATATTTAGGGATTTCAGACCTTCCGGTGTCATTCCTTGCAACTGGACCTGCGCCATATAGGAGCCTTTCAGCAGGATCACCGAAGTCTCATAGATTGGTGCAGCTAATTTCACATGATCCATTTTACTGATCTTTTCAACCAACTGGTCATCTATCCTTTTTTCTGTCTCCTGTCCTGATCCCATACTTTCTGTCGTCATACCGTCACTGTTGTCCGATCCGGTCACAGTGATACTGGTCAGACCTCCCGACTGCTCCACTTCCTTATAAAGGGACTGCTGCATACCAAGTCCGAGTGAGATCATCACTACAATCGAAGCTGTACCGATCAACACACCAAGAACCGTCAGAAATGTACGGAGTTTCCTTCTCCGCAGACTATTGATGCTCATCCTCAGAAGATCGTTCCAGTTCATCCAATAACTCCTCCTCTTCAATCTCTGCCAGCTGTTTCTTTTTGCGCTTCTTAAGTATTACGACTGCTGCCACCACTGCAATGACCACTGCTGCGATTACAACCGGAATTACAGGAAAACTTTTCTGTGTCTCCTCCGGCATATCGGAAGCTGCCGCCTCATCATCATCCACTTTTTCTGTCACTTCCAGATTCAGATCTTTCGTGGTTGTTGAAATGTTTCCCGATTCATCTTCATAACTAAGTGTCATCGTTACCTTCGCCGGACCATCCGATATTTTCTTTCCTTCCAGCATGGCATCAATCGAACCGGTTGCACCGGATTCTATATTTCCGATAAATACTTCCGACTTTTTGATATTCTTTCCTTCAAATGTAGCTTTTACATTATAGAGCTTGATCCGTCCCAGATTATAAAGACTACACATCACATTTGCTTCTTCACCGACAGCAACGCTCTGCGGACTGATCTCAAAATCGCTGATTTCAAATCTTGCATCCTGCTTCACCGGAATAGAGATACTTGACGATCCTTCTACCTGCGTAGCATTCGGATCTTCATATTTCATGGAAAGTTCCATGCTGTATGGCTTCTGAAGAAGATCTGATTTTGCATTCAGTTCGATACTGATATCGGCTGTTCCATTCGGGGCAATGCTGTCCAGATAGATGGAGCTTGCACCGGATGATGGAAGGAATGCCGGTGATGTCGTCTGTTCATCGCTGCCTTCTGTCGGTGCTGAAAGATCGAACAGCATATTGCTGACTTTCATCCTGGATGTATTTTTCAGATGGATCGTTAACTTGAAATTACTGCCCGCACGGACTTCTGCCGGATCGGTTGTAAATCCGGTTACGATCACACGCGGAACAGAACCATTTCCCGAAGCTGCATCTCCATCCGTACTTCCACCGGCTCCTCCGCTGTAAGCTGCTTCTCCGTTACTGTAACCGCCGGCATCCGGTGTCTGGTAAGATGTGTCAGAACCACTGCCTGCTCCATTGCCTTTTCCTGTATCCTTGCCGTCATCTGTATCTTTGTTGTCTTTATTATCCTGTGTGTCTTTCTGTACCGGCTTTGCTGTGGTATTCACATAGAACTGCTTTTCTGCTTCTTCCTGTCCGTCTGCCGTAACCTTGAATTTTAAAGTATAGCGTGAAGTCTGAACATCTTCTCTTTGAGTAAAATCAAACTTCACTTCTTTTGACTTTGATTCTCCACTTTCCAGGGTTCCAATGTTCTGCTGGTAACTCTGCATCTCTGTTTTGAATGGCCATACATCATTGTCATCTCCAAGATCCGGTGTTACCGTTACATTATTTATCGACTTTCCCGAATGATTCGTTACGGTAAATGTCCATGTCTTCTTTTCTCCCGCTTTATATGTCAGCACCTTATTGTCTTTTGACTCGATCGTAATTCCTGTTGCAGCCTGTACCATCTGCGGATGCAGCATAGTTGTCATCATGATCACTGCCAGAAAGGCAACAATGATTCTTTTCAAGCAATTATTTCCTGTCTCTTTCTGTATTCGTTTCTGCATGTCTTCCTCCCTCTTCTTTCCCTTTTTTCCATCGGTTATCTTCTATCTTAATGATCCTGCCGTCCCGGATATGAAATACCCTGTCCGCATAAGTTGCCAGATGATCATCATGTGTGACCATGACCAGTGTCTTCTTCTGCTCTCTGACCACCCGCTGCATCAGTTCCATGACTTCTTCCGATGTATGGGAATCCAAATTTCCTGTCGGCTCATCGGCAAATATAATATCCGGATCTACTACCAGTGCCCTGGCAACTCCCACTCTCTGCTGCTGTCCGCCCGACATCTGGTTCGGCAGATGCTTCTTATGCTTTCCAAGTTTTACCAGATCTAACATCTCATTGGCTTTTCGTACTCTTACATCTCTTGGAACGCCGCGGAAACTAAGCGGCAATGCTACATTTTCCACCGCATTCAACGTTCCCATCAGATGAAATGACTGAAAGATGAATCCCACATGATTCCGCCGGAATGTCACCAATTGTTCTTCATTTAACTTTTCAATATGCTTTCCCGCAATGATGACCTCTCCCTTTGTCGGTTTTTCCAGCCCCGCCAGCATATTCAGAAGTGTAGATTTACCAGAACCGGATGTTCCGACAATTGCACAAAACTCTCCTTCATATATCTCAAAATCCACACCATCCAGTGCGCGTACAAACTCATCACCAACACGGTACAGCTTGTATAGATTCCTGACTTCAATTACCTTCCTCATACTCCTCCTCTCTGTCGTTTTTCAGACTTTTCAGAATATGGATTCATTTTACTATAAAAATATAAAGACTTCCTCTTATAAATTATGAAGATTTTCTTAATACCTCCGACCGTTCAGATAATATTTCTCATTTATGCCGTTTAAATTCCTGCGCCATATCACACGTATTATATTTTATACAATTTTCGCTAAGATTTTCCGTGCATATTATTTCAGAAGTGGTATAATTGGTAGGACAATTTCACCAAAGTAAAGTGGATATCTTATGATTCACAAGATATAGGGAGGAACACATGAAGTTTGTAAGACAATTTATGATCATCCTGGCGATCTCATTCGTCGGAGAACTGTTGCACGCATTACTGCCGCTCCCGGTTCCGGCCAGCATCTACGGCCTCGTTCTTATGCTGATCGGTTTACAGACCGGTATACTTCCACTCAATGCAGTAAATGAAGCCGGAGGATTTCTGATTGAAATCATGCCAATGCTTTTTATCCCTGCCGGAGTCGGACTTATGGTTTCCTGGGGTGCTTTAAAGCCAGTCATCATTCCGATCAGTATTATTATCGTCGTTACAACCATCCTTGTTATGGCCGTAAGCGGACGTATTGCACAGTTTATCTTAAAGAAAGAGGACAAAAAACATGAGTAAATTATTACAGGATTCAGCATTTTTCTGTCTGGCAATCAGCCTGATCGGATATGAGATTGGTATCATTCTCAGACAAAAAACGAAACTTGCGCTTTGTAATCCACTGCTGATCTCCATTGTATTTGTTATTATTATTTTGAAAGTTACCAATATTAAATATGAAGTGTATGAGGACGGCTCGCAGTTACTCAGCTATCTGCTGACACCTTCTACGGTCTGCCTTGCAATTCCTCTGTATCAGCAGATGGGACTGCTAAAGAAGAACATGAAAGCAATTCTTGCCGGAATTCTCTCTGGAGTCTTCACAAGTCTTGCCGGCGTGTGGGTCTTCTCAACATTATTTCATCTGGATAAGCAGATCTATGCAACGTTACTTCCGAAGTCGATTACAACAGCAATCGGAATGGGTATTTCGGAAGAGCTTGGCGGAATCGTTACCATTACAGTAGCCGCCATCATTATCACCGGTATCATCGGAAATATGTTTGGTGATGTAATCTGCAGACTGTGCGGAATCAGACATCCTATCGCAACGGGACTTGCGATCGGTACCGCAACGCATGCCATGGGAACTGCAAAAGCTATGGAAATCGGTGAGGTCGAAGGTGCCATGAGCAGTCTTTCTATTGCGGTTGCCGGACTTATAACGGTTGTCGGATCAACTATTTTCTATCAATTATATTAAAAATATGAATCAGACATATGGAGGTAAATGATTATGGAAAAAACAATTATCTGCATCGGACGTGAATATGGAAGCGGTGGACATGCCATCGGACAGATTCTGGCAAAACGCACCGGATATGAATTCTATGACAAAGACCGTTTCATCGCAATCGCAAAGGAACGCGGCTTCGAAGGTGAAGTCGAAGAATATCTGGAAGAGCAGCCGATGAACAGCTTACTGTATTCTATCGCTCTTAACTACTCCAGACCGAAGAAAAAACCTTTCCCTTTTGAATTGGTAGAAGAACTGGCTGCCGAAAAGCCCTGCGTCATTATCGGACGTTGCGCCGGTTATCTGACACACGGACAGGACAATGCATTCAGCGTATTCGTTCATGCGGATATGGAGAAACGTATCGCAACCGTTATGGCACGCGATCATATCAATACTCGATTAAAGGCCAAACGCAAGATTGAAGAGATTGACGAGAAGCGCAGTGCTTTCCGTAAAGAATTCACAGGGCAAGAGTGGGGACAGTCAAAATATTATAATCTGTCTGTTGATACCACACATCTGACTTTTGATCAGGCTGCGGATCTGATTCTTTATTATAAGAAACTTGCGGAAGAATCACATGAATAGACACGAATCTGCAAATCTAACTTTATAAATTTCTTTATGAATCAGACTTTCTGTGCTAAAATTTTTGTGACAAGAACTTTGGCACAGAATTTTTATACCCAATATGCAAGAAAAGCTGCCAGTGGTAAGTTTTCTGTATTACCATTTATCATAAAGATACGGATTTGACATAAGGAGGATTTGACATGATCAAGGTCATTGGTCTTAATATCAAAGTATTAAAAAAGGAGCCTTTCTCCGGCTCTCATCAGGGGATGCGCTTCTTCATGCGTGCAGAAGATGATACACTGCATGTATGGGTATATCCGGAACCGTGGTGTTTCGAGAAGACTTCCGATGATATGAAGACAGCAAAAGATTTTCCATTTACCCAGGAGGGACTGGATGATTCAATGGAATGGATCAGCCAGGAATTCGAAAATCGGAAGGATTACTGGATGCAGATGGAGAAGGATAAGATGAAGATGATATTGCAGGGGCGCGGGGATTCGTAGATGGGACGCCGCTGCGGCTGGGATCTTATGAATCCCGCCATAAATATTTAAGCTCGCTACGCTCGCGTGAGATTTCTTTTTATATTTGTTTTACCTTTGCGAATATGTATTTCAGGTATTTGTGTTCTTCATTCGGATCGATGACGTTTACGATACTCAGGCTGTAGATGTCGGAATCGAATTGTTTTGATTCTTTTTTCATAAGGTCTTTGATTTCCCGGTATGTATCTCTGATATCGCCGTCACTCTCCCGGCAGACTGCTGCCAGATATTCACCTGGTTCCATTTCCACGATATCTTCTTTATTCCTGCATCCTTCTTCTGTAAAACTAAATACATTTTTATAGGTATAATTTTCTCTCAGAAATTGTTCTTTATCGATAGAAGCACCCATCGGAAATGCCTGAATGCCTGGATTATCACAACGTTTCAGGTGTCTGCGGATATCTTTTTCAATCTCGCCGGATGAGGTTGCCGGCTTTGATATTACTTCGGTAAATATAAAATACCACGAAACCCCAATCTCACGAATTACCGGATGTCCCTGATCTGCAATACGGATCTGATCCAGAATCTGTCTGGTTCCTGCAATGGTGTGAATCTTACGGTCCAGTTCCTGCCGCATAAGAAGCAGTTTGTCATACTGCTGTTCTACAAATTCATCGAATCTTATCTCTTCTCCGCCAAGCAGATATTCTTTGATATCTCCAACCGAACAATCCAGCCCCCGGAATGTCCGTATAAAATAATATGAACTGATCTGTGCATAACTATAGTAATGATAGCCATTGACCGGGTTCTTCTTCGGCACAAGAATTCCCTGTCGTTCATAATACCGTAAGGTATCTCTGGTGGTCTGGCACATCTTTGCAAATTCGCCTACGGTGATACAATATTCGCCTTTTGCCTGCATAGCTTTCACTTCTTTCTTCTCTTAACTTTCTGCAATCAGCAATACTTTCTTTTATAAATCAATTTCTTTCTTGTTCTCTTGACATGGGGGTTACACCCAGTTTTATTCTATCACAGGATTTGCGGTATGACACTGCATTTTCCGCAACTCACTGAACTTAATCACTATTTAGTATTTTTTGAATTTTAGACGAAACGCAAATACCGTTAAAATTTCGGAAATACAGCATACACAATGGAGGTCTCTCATGAATATTTTAAAGAAAATATACTGCCGCATTTTTCAGACTTGTTTTCGTATCGCACTCCCTGTTCTTCCTTACAGAGAACCGGAACTGATCGACGGATTCAAACACGTCCCGGAAGTCCTGAAAAAACATCACATTTCCCATATCCTGCTCGTCACCGATCCGGGGGTCTACAAACTCGGGCTTACAAAACCTTTGGAAAAACAGCTTTTAAAATCTGAAATTTCATGTACAATATATAAAGATACAGTTGCAAATCCGACTTCTGCCAATATAGAAGAAGCCAAAGATCTTTATCTGGCACACGGATGTCAGGCACTTCTGGCTTTCGGTGGCGGCTCTTCCATGGACTGTGCCAAAGCAGTCGGTGCAAGACTTGCCCGCCCGAACAAACCGCTGGCCAAGATGGAAGGTATCTTAAAAATCTGGCATAAGCTTCCACTTCTGATCGCAGTTCCGACAACTGCCGGAACCGGAAGTGAAACCACGCTTGCAGCTGTCATCACTGATGCAGATACACATCACAAATATGCAATTAACGATTTTAATCTGATTCCGGATTATGCGGTTCTGGAGCCGTCCGTTACGTATGGACTTCCGCCGCAGCTTACGGCAACTACGGGAATGGATGCGCTGACACATGCGATCGAGGCTTATATTGGTCGTTCAACTACGAAGCAGACCCGCGCCGCATCGATCGAAGCGATCCAGCTGATCTTCGATAACCTGCAGACTGCATATAAAAATGGAAATGATAAAACTGCAAGACGTAACATGCTCCGCGCCTCTTATCTCGCCGGAACGGCATTTACCAAGAGTTATGTCGGATATGTACACGCTGTAGCTCACAGTCTCGGCGGATGCTACGGTATCCCGCACGGACTTGCCAATTCCGTACTCCTTCCGATCGTACTGAAAGCGTATGGAACTGCTGCACATAAGAAACTGGCCAGACTTGCACGGATCACCGGCATTTCTGATTCGAAACTTGATGCAGTTGCAGCCGAAGAATTCATCAACCACATCCGCAGCATGAACATTTCCATGAATATCCCGGAGACCCTGGACGGTATCCGTAATGAAGATATTCCAAAGCTTGCCTGTTATGCGGACAAAGAAGCCAACCCGCTCTACCCGGTACCTGCGTTATGGGGACCTGAGAAACTGGAACAGATGTATCATCTTGTACAGGAGGTAAGTGAACATGACAGAAACAGAAATTCAGAACATCCTGGAAAAGCAGCATAAATTTTTCCAGACAGGCCAGACACTGCCTGTAAATTATCGTATAGAACAACTCAAAAAATTAAAAGATTCCATCATCCGGCATGAACCGGACCTGAACCTTGCCTTAAAAGCCGACCTCGGAAAAAGCGAGACTGAAAGCTATATGTGTGAGGTAGGACTCACTCTTTCAGAACTTAGCTGGATGTTGAAGCACATCAAGAAACTGACGAAGGAGAAATGGGTTCCAACGCCATTGGCACAGTTTGCCGCCAAAAGCTTCCGCTCGCCTTCGCCTTACGGAACAGTTCTCATCATGAGTCCGTGGAACTACCCGGTTCTTCTGACACTGGAACCACTGATTGACGCACTGGCAGCCGGCAATACCGCTGTTGTTAAACCAAGCGCTTATGCACCAGCCACCAGCCGTGTCATGCAGGAGATCATCGAAGAATGCTTCTCCGAAGAATATGTTGCTGTCGTAACCGGCGGACGTGCGGAAAATCAGGCTCTTTTGAACCAGCGTTTTGATAAGATCTTCTTCACCGGCGGAAAGACGGTCGGACGCGAAGTCTTAAGACATGCAGCCGAATACCTAACACCGGTCACACTGGAGCTTGGTGGCAAAAGCCCATGTATCGTGGATTCCACAGCCAAGATTCCACTTGCCGCAAGACGTATCGTTTTTGGAAAATACTTAAACTGCGGACAGACCTGTGTTGCTCCGGATTATATCCTCTGCGACAAAGCCATTCGTGACCAGTTGATCGATGCAATCAAATCCGAGATCCGCCGTCAGTTCGGCAAACACCCGTTGGAAAATCCAAGTTACGGTAAAATTATCAACCGGAAACATTTCCAGCGTCTGCAGGGACTGATCGATTCATCGAAAGTAATAATCGGCGGGCAGTCCGATGCCAAGATTTTACGCATCGCACCTACCGTTATGAAAAATGTCACCTGGGATGATGCCATTATGGGCGAAGAAATCTTCGGACCGATTCTTCCAATTCTGACTTACGAATCACTGGATGAAGCCATCCAGACCGTGGAATCCCATCCACATCCGCTGGCACTGTATTTCTTCAGTGAAGACAAAGCTGCTCAGAAGAAAGTCCTTGACCGCTGTCACTTCGGCGGTGGCTGTATCAACGATACCATCATCCATCTTGCCACCAGCGCCATGCCGTTCGGTGGTGTCGGCGAAAGCGGCATGGGCGGATATCACGGACAGGCCGGATTTGATGAGTTTACACATTACAGAAGTATTGTGGATAAGAAGACGTGGATGGATCTGCCGGTGCGGTATCAGAGGTATAATAAGTTTAAGAGGAAGATGCTGCGGATGTTTTTAAAATAATTTTCTATTTAGTTCATCATCGTGGCTTACCCCGGTCCATGAGAAAGACTTGGTA
>OGRL01003178.1_pt1 | contig 10050 bp, 8 predicted proteins | sample 1553481 | NCBI WGS metagenome assembly OGRL01 (sample SAMEA2580036, study PRJEB22360) | human gut metagenome
CGACCGCCCCTGCGGCTGCCGTCGTTCCGCAGCTGGGCGCCGAGGCGCTCCGCAACCGTGCGGAACTTTTCTCGGGCGATGCCTCGGGGCTGGGGGCGACGGATCCCGAATTAATCGAAATTTTTGATAACTTTGCATTCGGCGAAGTCGCCGGTTACGGCGACCTCGATACCCCTACGTGGATGATGTGCATCCTCGCATCGTGTATCGCTGCGCAGGGGCAGGCCGAGTTCCGGACGATGCTCGCAGGGGCGCTCAACGCCGGCGTGACGCCCGTCGAGGCGAAGGAAGTCCTCTACCAGGCGGTGCCGTACGTGGGGATGGCCAAGGTGCTCGATTTCGTACATATCGCCAACGATGTGCTGGTGACGCGCGGCGTGGCGCTTCCGCTCGAAGGACAGTCGACGACCTCGCCGGGGACGCGGTTCGAAAGGGGACTGGCCGTCCAGAAGGCCATTTTCGGCGAAGGACATATCGACGCCATGCGCGAAGCGGCCCCCGAAGGCCAGAAACACATACAGGATTACCTGTCGATGAATTGCTTCGGTGATTTCGTCACCCGCGGCGGGTTGGATGCCCGGACGCGCGAGCTGCTGACATTTTCGATGCTGCTCACGCTGGGCGGCTGCGAACCGCAGCTCAAGGGGCATATCCGCGGCAACCTGAATGTCGGCAACGACAAACGGACGCTGCTCACCGTCATCACGCAGCTGCTGCCCTACGTGGGCTATCCGCGGTCGCTCAACGCGATTGCCTGCCTGAATGAAGTAGCGCCCGGGAATGAATGAAGATGAAGATTATGGCGAAAAAAGTATTGATACTCTCCTCCAGCCCGCGGCGCGGGGGAAATTCCGACCGGCTCTGCGACCGTTTCATGGCGGGTGCGCAGCAGGCCGGACACGAGGTCGAAAAGATTTTCCTGAAAGACCGCAGGATCGGCTATTGTACGGGTTGCGGTGCCTGCTACGGCGGTGCCGGGCCCTGCCCGCAGAAAGACGATGCGGCCGGGGTGATCGGCAAGATGGTCGAAGCGGACGTGATCGTGATGGCTACGCCGGTCTATTTCTATACGCTCAGCGCACAGATGAAGACCCTGATCGACCGCTGCTGCGCCCGCTACCTGGAGATGAAGGGCAAGGAGTTTTATTTCATCCTGACGGCCGCCGAAGAGAGCGTCCCGATGATGGAACGCACGGTGGAGTGTTTCCGCGGTCTGCTCGACTGCCTCGAAGACCCCCGCGAGAAAGGCGTGGTCTACGGGGTCGGGGCATGGCGTGCCGGCGACATCGAGGGGATGCCCGCGATGGACGAGGCCTATGCCATGGGGCGCGGCGTATAAACGGATTGAAAATTACGGATTATGAGATTACCGGTTTTAATAGCGACCGTCGCGGTATTATTCCCGGCCACGGACATGCAGGCCCAGACGGCCTCCGGCAAAAAGGTGCTCGTCGCCTATTTCTCACATAGCGGCAACACGCGCGAAATGGCGCGGCAGATTGCCGAGGCTACGAACGGGGATCTTTTCGAGATCGTCCCTCAGAGCGCCTACCCTGCGCAATACGATGCCGTTATGGCCCAGGCCAAGCGCGAGATCGGCCGGGGATACCGGCCCGCGCTGAAGGGGCGCCTGCCCGACATCGGCGCATACGACGTGATTTTCGTCGGCTCGCCCTGCTGGTGGGGCACCGTCGCGCCGCCCGTGGCGACGTTCCTTGCCGCGTACGACTGGTCGGGAAAGACCGTTGCGCCGTTCATGACGCACGGGGGCAGCCGCATGGGCCGCAGCGAGGAGGACATCGGAAAGCTCTGTCACGGGGCTACCCTGCTGGGCGGGCTGCCGGTGCGCGGCAGTGCCGTGAAAGGCTCGCTGGATGCAGTCGGTAAATGGATCGGGGGAATGAATTTGTCAAAATAAACGAAAACGGATGTTACGCAAAATCAGAATCACGGCTGCTGCCGTTTTTTTCACGGTGATCACGCTGCTGTTGCTCGATTTCACGGGAACGCTCCATGCGTGGTTCGGCTGGATGGCGAAGGTGCAGCTGTTGCCTGCTGTCCTGGCCGTCAATGCGGGCGTGGTCGCGGCACTCGTGCTGCTGACCCTGCTTTTCGGACGGGTCTACTGTTCGGTCATCTGCCCGCTGGGCGTCTTTCAGGATGTCGTGTCGCGGGCGGCCGCCCGGCGGCGGAAGAACCGCTTCCGCTACTCGCTGGCGCTGTCGTGGCTGCGCTACGGCATACTGGTGCTGTTCCTCGTGGCGCTGGCCGCCCATTTCAAGCCCGTGTCGAACCTGTTGGCGCCGTACAGCGCCTACGGGCGTATCGTGTCCAACCTTTTTGCGCCCCTTTACCTGTGGGGCAACAACCTGCTGGCCTATCTGGCCGAGCGAGCCGGCAGCTATGCGTTCTACACGGTCGATGTTTGGGTCAAGGGCGCCGCGACGCTGGCCGTGACGGCCGTGACGTTCATCGTGCTGGCCGTGCTGGCATGGCGCAACGGCCGAACCTATTGCAATACGGTCTGTCCTGTCGGCACGATCCTGGGACTCGTGTCGCGCTTCGCGGTTTTCAAGCCGCGTATCGACGCCTCGAAATGCAACGGTTGCGGCCTTTGTGCCCGCAACTGCAAGGCGTCGTGCATCGACGCGAAGGCGCACCGGATCGATTACAGCCGTTGCGTGGCCTGCATGGACTGTCTGGGGAAATGCCGCCAGGGAGCGATCTCCTTTTCGCGCAAACCCGCTGCCGGCCGCAAACCCGATGCCGTGGAACCTGCGATCGTGAAGGCGGCCGTTGCGGCGGGGGAACCGGCCGATGCTTCGCGCCGCAAGTTCCTTTCGCTGGTCGGGGTCATGGCCTGTGCGACGGTCAGGGCGCAGGAGAAGAAGGTCGACGGCGGCCTGGCCGTGATCGAGCAGAAGAAAATTCCCCGGCGTACGACGCCCATTACCCCGCCCGGATCGCTCGCCGTGCGTAATATGGAGGCGCACTGTACCGGATGCCAGCTGTGCGTGGCCGTGTGTCCCAACCAGGTGCTGAGACCGTCGGGCAAGCTGATGTCGCTGATGCTACCCGAGATGTCCTACGAACGGGGTTACTGCCGCCCCGAATGTACGAAGTGTTCGGAGGTCTGTCCCACGGGGGCCATACGCCGGATCACGAAGGAGGACAAGTCGTCGGTGCAGATCGGCCATGCCGTCTGGATCGCCGCCAACTGCGTCGTCAATACCGACGGCGTGGAGTGCGGCAACTGCGCCCGCCACTGCTCCGCCGGGGCTATTCAGATGGTGCATAAGGAGCCCGGGAAGCCCGACTCCCCGCGTATTCCGGTCGTAAATGAGGCCCGCTGCATCGGCTGCGGCGCCTGCGAGAACCTCTGTCCGAGCCGTCCGTTCAGCGCCATTTATGTCGAAGGGCACCAGAATCACCGTACCGTTTAATCCTTCAAACGTATGAAAGAGAAGAAAAAGATAGGCCGCCGGGAGTTCCTGAAAGTCGCAGGTACCGGTGCCGCCGTAACGACGGCGGCGTTGTATGGCTGCAAGCCCCGCTCTGCGGGAAGCGCCTCTGAGGCAGACGGCGCACGGCAGGGGCAGATGACTTACCGTACCAACCCCAAGACGGGAGACCGGGTGTCGCTGCTGGGATACGGCTGTATGCGTTGGCCGACCGTCAGTGGCAGCGACGACATCGACCAGGAGATGGTCAACGCGCTGGTCGACCATGCCATTGCCCACGGGGTGAACTATTTCGACACTTCGCCCGCCTATTGCCGGGGGCATTCCGAACATGCCACGGGCGTGGCGCTGAGCCGCCATCCCCGCGACAAGTATTTCATAGCCACCAAACTGTCCAATTTCGCGCCCTCGACCTGGAGCCGCGAAGCCTCGATGGCCATGTACCGCAATTCGTTCCGCGAGCTGCAGGTCGATTATATCGACTACCTGCTGCTGCACGGCGTGGGCATGGGCAGCGGCATGGAGGAGTTCGAAGCCCGCTACATCGACAACGGGATGCTGGATTTCCTGCTTGCCGAGCGTGAGGCCGGCCGTATCCGCAACCTCGGGTTCTCCTACCACGGGGACATCGCGGTGTTCGACCACCTGCTTGCGCAGCACGACCGCTACAAGTGGGACTTCGTGCAGATACAGCTCAACTACGTGGACTGGAAACACGCCAAGGAGGTCAACACGCGCAATACCGATGCCGAGTACCTGTACGGCGAACTGGAGAAGCGCGGTATCCCGACCGTCATCATGGAGCCGCTGCTGGGCGGGCGCCTTTCGAATGTCCACGACCACATCGCCGCCCATCTCAAACAGCGGCGCCCGTCGTCGAGCGTCGCTTCGTGGGCGTTCCGTTTCGCGGGGTCGTTCCCCGGGGTGCTGACCGTGCTGAGCGGCATGACCTACATGGAGCATTTGCAGGACAACCTGCGCACCTACTCGCCGCTCGACGAGCTGACCGATGACGACAAAGAGTTTCTGGAACAGACGGCGCAGCTGATGCTCCGCTACCCCACGATCCCCTGCAACGACTGCAAGTATTGCATGCCGTGTCCCTACGGGCTGGACATCCCGGCCATCCTGCTGCACTATAACAAGTGTGTCAACGAAGGGAATGTCGCCACCTCGTCGCAGGACGAAAATTACCGCCGGGCGCGCCGGGCGTTTTTGGTGGGCTACGACCGCAGCGTCCCCAAACTCCGCCAGGCCAGCCACTGTATCGGCTGTAACCAGTGCGTGCCGCATTGCCCGCAGAATATCCGTATCCCGCAGGAACTGCACCGCATCGACCGGTTCGCCGAACATCTCAAACAGGATAATTTATAGGCCTTCCGGCCCCGCAGCCCGTTCCGGCCTGCGGGGTTCTTTTTTCGGCTGCCCTCCTTCTGCGCGCGCCGTGTATCCGGGTTCGTTGCGGAATGCCGCTTGCGGGCGTCGTGTATCCGGTTTGCCTGCCGAATGCCGCGCGCCCGCTTCTGCCGGGAATCCCGCAGCAAAGCCTCCGGCGATGAATTAACCGGCTCCGAATTGCGCCGGACGAGGGATTTTTCGTACCTTTGAAGCCGATCCGCAAAACTTGCCTGACCCATGGAAAAAAACCTTTGCCGCCCGGGCTTCGCACTGCCCCTCCTCATGGCCCTCCTGTTTGCCGCCGCCCCTGCACATGCCCAGGAGCTCGGAATCGAAACCGTGCCTTCGCAACCGAGGGCACTCCAGGAATTCGAGGTGTGGTATACGGCCGGCGGGGAGATCGAGTCGATAGAAATGCCCTGCTGGGGCTCCCTGACCCTGGTCAGAGAACTCGGACGGACGAGCGGCACGCAGACTTCGGTACGCGACGGCGTCATGACCCGTTCCGAAACCCATGCATACCGTTACCTCGTCCGTTCTGCGGTCGGCGGAGAGCTGGTTATTCCCGGAACGACGGCGGTTGTCGGCGGGCAGACGTGCCGCTGCGACGGCTTGCGCGTTAAGATACTCCCCGCGCTGGTGTCCGTGCAGCCGCAATGCCGGATCGTATACGACTCGGTCGTCTCGCGGCGGATGGGCGGGCATATCCTGCGCCTTACGTGCGACCGCCGGCCCGACCGCAGGGTGCCGCTGCTGGCCGTGAACGGTGAGGATGTGGCGCCCCTGATGTCCGGTTATTCCGAGAAAAACGGCCTCGAAGAGTTTGTTTACCACTACCGGGTCGCCGGTGACGGCCCCGGCACGTATTCCTGTGTCCCGCGGTTGTCGTTCGGCGGCCGGGAGTTCGCCGCGGAACCTTATGTCGTCACCGTAAAACCCGCTTCGGCCGCCGTGTCATTCGGGCGGTGGTGGCTTTATGTGCCGGTGGGTGCGCTGCTGGCGCTCTGGGGCGCGGTGTTCGTACGCGACCATACGGTCGCGGCCGGCAGGAATGCCGTCGTGTCGCGGTTTTCATGGCGCGGGTATATGCTCCTCGCCCTTGCCCTGCTCTTCGTCGGGTTCAGCGCCGTGTTCCTGTGCCTCCTGTTCGCCCCGGGGGCAAAACCATTCGCGTTGTACCTGGCTGCCGCTGTGATGCTTTTCGGCTCCTGCTGGCTGGTGTTCGGGGAGTTGCGGCGCTCGGCCGTGAGGTTGTGCCTCGATGCCGGGACGCTCTGCGTTACACCTTATATGGGGCTGGGCATGACCCGCAGGTACGATATGCACGACTTCGACGGTGTCACCACATCCGTCCTTGTCAGCCGGGGCGAAGTGTACGAATACCGTTACCTGCTGAAAGGCGGGCGCCGCGAGGTGCGCCTCTCTTCGTGTTACCTGAAGAATTACGCGTGGCTTTCCACGGCCATCGGCGCTTGTTGCCCGGACAGGGGCGAACGCCCGATGGACTTCTGGCTGGAGCTGAAGGAGCTTTTCCGGTAGCCGCCACTCCAGCTTTGGCGGGGTTCGTCCCGATAGCCGGCGGCCTGTCCGTATAGTGTCGTACTGCGGGGTATCGGCCGCATGCTGCCCGATGGCGCCCTGGTCGCGTGGTTTTGCCCGCACGGTGCCCGTTCCCGGCCGTCGTGATGCCGCTTACTGATCCCGTGCCCTTCCGGAACTCGTAGCGCCGGTTTGTGCAATGCCGGAATAAACGATGCCGGGCTTCACAGGAAGCCCGGCATCGCCTTGTCTTGGCGGGTGGCGCCTACTGCGCGTCCGCCTTCGAATACTCCGAGAATTCGCACCCGAAGCGTTCCACCAGCATGTTGTCCATGGCGTCGGCCCGGAAAGCCAGGTCGACGATGTTCTTCCGGATCTCCTCCTCCGATTCGTCGGTGATGTCGGAGAGATGGATGCGGTATGCGATGTAAATCTGGCGGCCTTCGATCCCCAGTTTATAGGGGCCGAAATCCTCGCTCAGCATGTAGTCCAGCACCGGCTCCACCTCCTTTTTGGGCAGCAGGTTGATCGGCGAGGTGGAGAACAGGTAGCTGTTGTCGTAGACGAAGATGCGTATCTCCGAGCTGCCCTTGTGGAAAAGCCACGAGTCGTAGCCGTCGCGTGCCAGCACCGGGTTGACCCCCATCTGTTCGATGGCCGATTCGACGAACCCGCCCAGAGGCGATTGTTCGCGTTCTTCGAAGACGCCTTCGGGCAGCTTGTCGCCGCACGACGGGCAATACTCCTCTTCCTCGGCGATCAGCTCCTCGCAGCTGCCGCACTGCACTTGGAATACCGTGCGGTCGAGGTCGCCGATCGTATCCAGCAGTGCGTGCAGCGTCTCGACCCGGATGCCGAAGCCCATGTTGTCGGCCTGCGTGAACTTGCTCACCGTCACGCCCACCACCCGGTTGTCTTCGTCGAGGATCGGGCCGCCCGAGTTGCCCGGGTTCACCGCGGCGTCGGTCTGGATGTAGTATTTGCCGTCCATCAGCTGCTTGGGCGATGACACCGAACCTTCGGTGATCGTGAAGGGCATGCCGTAGGGATACCCTGCGACGTAGACCTTGCGGCCGATCGTCAGCGTGTCGTCCTCGGCGAGCGAAATGTCCGGCAGCGAGGAGAAATCCCCTTCGGCCGCCAGCAGGGCGATGTCCATCGCCGGGTTTGCCAGCACGACCTTGGCCAGGTACGGGTTGCGCTCGTTGTCGTGGATGGCGACGGTGCGGAAGCCCTCGGTCACGTGGTAGTTCGTCACGAAAAGGTCATAGGCCTTGAGGTAGAAACAACTGCCCGAGCCGCCCGAATGGGTTACTTTGAATACCGACTTGTAAATATTGTTCTGTTCCATAGGATATACGGGTTTAGAGCGGTTATTTTTGTTGCCCGAGGGCCTGTTCCATCATTTTTTGCTGGAATTCCTGCGCCAGCCGCATGTATTCGGCCATGTCGCCTTTGGCCAGCGCCTCCTGCATGGCGGCCTGCATCTGCACGACCTCGCCCTGCATGGCGGCGGCCATCTGCTGTACCTGTTCCACGGCTGCGGCCGCGGCGGCTCCCAGCTCTCCGGTCTCCTCCTCGTCGTCGTCCGTCGTCAGATCGTCGTCCATCACCTTTTCGAGCGCTTCGAACAGAATCTCCGACGCCTCCTCCATCGGCTTTCCGGCCGATTTGCGCAGCGCATTGGCGATCACGGCGTTCAGGTCGTCCTGCACGTCGTTGTAGAAGTACATCTCATAGAACTTGTAGAGTATGCGCACCGCGCTCCGTTCGTAGTTCTCCGCTTCGATGGCATCCGCGGCCTCCTTGTAGACCTCCTTGAAATTCTCCTGCACGTTGTTCAGCGACGAGCGGCGTTTGGCCGAAACCAGCGTATCGACGAAATAGAGGTCGCGCGCCAGCTCTTCGCGGGGCATCGCCAGCAGGCGTTCGAGGAACGCCTTGCCTTTGGTCACCAGCTCGGCTACGGGCAGCTCCTTGTCCATGTCGTCGACGGCCTTGTCGAGGTCGTTCATCAGCTGGCCCTGCGGCTGGGCGAAATAGGAAATCTTGTAGAGCGCGATGTCGATCACGTTCCATGAGTAGCCGTATTTGCGTTCCGCCTCATACTCCTTCACGGCTTCGAGCGTCTCGCGGCAGGTCTGCCGCACCGCCTCGTGGATTCGCGTCACCTCTTCCTCGGAATAAGGCGTCACCTGCGGTTCGTAACTGCGCTTGGCACCGAATTTGGCGCAGAATTCATCGTCGTAGCGGTCGCCGATATGGCAGATGTTGCGCAGGATGAAATAGAGCTTGTGCGGATGGCTCTGCGAGAGCGGGCACACGTATTCCATTTTCAGCTTGTCGCCCTCCTTGCGGAAGCGCGGCAGCATCAGCCGGTTGATGTTCAGGTCGGCGACCTGACGCAGCATGGCGACGCGGCCCTTTTCGGGCAGCTCCAGAAAGTCCGCGCTTATGTGCAGCTTCCCCTCCCCGATGCGGATGTTTACCAGAATCGAACCGTGGGGAATATGGAATTCCGTACCTTCGGCGTTGCCGTATTTCGTGCGGAATTCCGGGTTCAGGTGATCGAGCAGCAATCGGAACGCTTCGAGGTGTTTGCCCTCGTTATAGTTGTCGATAGCCTGCTCATAGGCCTCCGTATTGACTTTGCTCTGCGTGGAGTTCAGTACCGGAGCGACGAATGAGTGTGTAGTTTTCATAGTTTTGGTATTATCGGAATGTCCCGGCGGGGCATCGGGATATAAAATTAGAAAAAAAACGGGAAACTTCCCGTTTTTTCGGATCGAAATCTCAATTTTCTTCGATCGTGAGCGTGCCGTCCGGCCCCACGGTCACTTTGGCTTCGTAATATATGTACGAGGTTTTGCCCGCGCTGCTCTCCGTTTCCTTGCCGTCCTCGGTGAAGCGGACGATGAACGAGGTGTGCTGTTGGCCCGGTTTGCGGTTGCGGTTGAATGCGGAATTGCCGGCCGGAACCTCCTCCTCGATTTCGTAGCGGCCTACCGATTTGTAGGAGTGTCCTTCGGGAAGCATCGTTTTGGCTTGGGCGATCTGGGCGGCGATCCGAGCGGGATCGAGTTTCGACAGGTCGATGCCGACGGTCGTTTCGTATTCGGGAGCTTCGAACGTGCTCTGTACGTCGCGCAGGTCGGTAGGCTCCAGACCGTTCATGTAGTAGCTCTGGCTGAATGCCTGATCGTCCTTGTTCACCAGTTTCACCGTCACGAGGAACAGGTTGTCGGAGAGCGTTTCTCCCTCCATGATCGAAAGCGAGTAGATTTTGAATTTGTCGGTGTCCACGCTCTTTTTCGTCAGTTCGATGGCCTTGGCGTAGCTGGCTTCGGCGTCGGTCGGATAACCGGTCAGGGTGGAACAGGACTGGATCGTTGCGGCAGTGGCGACGGCTGCGGCGAGGAGTCTGATAATTGGGCGCATTGTCATATTCGTTTGAGTTTTGTTTTATACGGTAAGTTTCAGCGGCGCAGGTTTCCGTACGTCGTGTTTGCAGACCGGCCGGAATTTCCGGCCGGCAATGCTATTTGTCGAAAATGGACTTGAACGCGTCGAACGCCTCCGCGTTTTCGAAAAACGCGCCGCGAATGACGTGATGATCGGCGGGCAGCGAAATTTTGAATTCGTTTTCCTCCTC
>OGRL01003181.1_pt1 | contig 10036 bp, 8 predicted proteins | sample 1553481 | NCBI WGS metagenome assembly OGRL01 (sample SAMEA2580036, study PRJEB22360) | human gut metagenome
CTCTCCCCCGAGACGCAGAGCGCGATCGGCGCCCTGCGCCGCAACGGCACCGACTGGGGCCGCGAAATCTACCGGACTGCGCTCAACCAGCAGTACAGCGTCAGCATTTCGGGCGGCAGCGGCAAGACCGGCTACTACTTCTCGGGCGGCTACTACAACGAGCAGGGAACGACCGTCGGAACGGGATTCGAGCGTCTGAACCTCACGATGAAGACCGACTACGACCTGCTGCAGAACCTGCGCTTCGGAGCCTCGGTGTTCGTGGGGCAGAACAAGAACGACTCCTACCTCTCCGACACGGACGTGTTCACCAACCCGTCGCGCTACACCCGCACGGTGAACCCCTACCTCAACGCCTACAATCCCGACGGCAGCTACGCGTACGACCCCGACATGACGGTCAATACGGGCAACACCGACGTGCTCGACTTCAACTTCCTGGAGGAACGCGCCCGCACGGAGTACACGCTCAAGACCCGTTCGATCAAGACGATCTTCGACCTGGATTACCGTCCGGTGAAGGGATTGAAACTCTACACGCAGTTCGGCCTGCAAGTCGACAACTCCGCGACCGAGAAAATGGCGCAGGAAAACACCTACTTCACCCGCAAGTATCAGCTCAAATCAATGGTGGATCAGGTAGTGCGCCTGCCGAAAGGCGGCGTAATCCAGAACTGGAACGGCGACCTCTCGCAGTACAACTGGAAAGCGCAGGCCGAATATGCGGGCACGTTCGGCGGAAAGCATGAACTGGACCTGATGGCCGGTCTGGAGATGCGCGGCGTAACCAACACGACCGTACACACCAAGGGATTCGGATACGACCACAAAACGATGACGACCAAACCGATCAACGTACCCGAAGACAGCGACCTGCTGGACGACGAGAGTTTCAGGCAGTATACGAAAAGCTTCTACGAAAACCGCTACATGTCGTACTTCTTCACAGGGTCGTACACCTACGACAACCGCTACACCGTTTTCGGTTCGATGCGCTACGACGGCACGAACCTCTTCGGCGTGGACCCCAAATACAAGTTCAACCCGATGTGGTCCATCTCGGGCGCATGGAGCATCAACCGCGAACGGTTCCTGCGCGACGCCCGGTGGCTCGACAACCTGCGTCTGCGGGTATCCTACGGCGCCCAGGGCAATATCGACCGCACCACCTCGCCCTACATTCTCGGTACGTGGAACAGCACCTCGCTCGGCGGAGCGAGCGAAGACCGCATCGACGTAACGTCGCCGCCCAACCAGAACCTGCGCTGGGAGACGACCTATTCGTGGAACACGGCCCTCGATTTCGCTGCTTTCGAACACCGTATCGGCTTCACGTTCGAACTCTACGGACGCCGAAGCAAGGACCTGATCACCACGCGCACGATCCCTTCGGAGACGGGATTCATCTCGACATCGAGCAACTACGGCGAAATCTCAAGCAAAGGTATCGAATTCACGCTCAACACGGTGAACGTCCGCACGCGAGACTTCCGCTGGGAGACCTCGATCAACATCGCCCACAACACCGACAAGGTCGAAAAGGTGCGTATCGACGACAACAGCTGGAGCCCCTCGCTGCAAGGCTATTCGTCGGGCGCCGTGTTCGCCATCAAAACCGCCGGGCTGGACGCAAACGGCATTCCGATGTTCTGGCGCGACGGAAAGAAGATCTCGCTCCAGGAGTTCGTCGGTTTCCGCGTGGAAGCCAGCGACCCCTGGGGACTGGGAATTCCGGAATATTTCGAATACGGTCCGGCGATGAATGTATCGCAGAAGGACGTGCGCAGCTACCTGACCTACGTCGGTTCCCGCAACCCGGATGTGACGGGAGGTTTCAACAACCGGTTCTACTACAAGAATTTCGACCTGGCGATCTCGTGCAACTTCGTTTTCGGACAGCTCATGACGCGCTCGCCCTTCTACAACCCCGCGCAGACCAACCCCGGGCAAAACTACACCACCGAAATGAACAAGGTGTGGTCGCCGTCCAACACCTCGGGAACCTATCCTTCGCTCACGGGCAACCTGCAGGCCGACGGTTCGGCCTGGGGCGACTGGGACGAGAATCCCGATCCGTACAGGGTCTATTACTGGATCATGGACAATTTCCCGACAAACGTCAACCTGTTTAACAGCCTCGACATCTGGAACAGGAAGATCAACTACTTCCGCGTGAACAGCATCCGGCTGGGATACTCCTTCCCGCAGCGAATCACACGCAAACTCCACATGGCCGGATTGCGCGTGCACTTCGAAGCCCGCAACCCGCTGGTGATCGCCACGAACTACGACGGCTATTTCGATCCCGAGACCTACGGCAACATCTATGCGCAGCCGATGGCGCGCACCTACTCGGTCGGACTGAACATTACCTTCTAATACGTTGAAAAAATGAGAAAAAACGCATATATCCTGCTTGCCGCACTGGGACTCGCCTCGTGCAACTACCTGGAAATCGAGCCTGTCGGAAAGGTGATTCCCCACAAGACCTCGGAATACCGGGCGCTGCTCACCGAGGGTTACAGCCGGTTTCCCTACACCAGTTCGAAGGCCTACACCGGACTGCTGTCCGATGAGGTCGGCATGTTCCACGAAGGCAACTTCTTCGACAGCAGCGACGCCATAGCCCTCTCCTACAACTACACCTGGCAGTACGAAACGCAGATGTGGGAGTATCCCTACCAATATTATTACCGCGCCGCCTTCCAGGCCAATGCCGTGATCGACGGCGTGGCGGACGCGGACGACGACTCCTCGGAAGACAAGCGGCAGATTCTCGGCGAAGCCTATGCCATGCGCGCTTACGCACACTTCGATCTGGTGAACCTCTACGGGAAGCCCTACGATCCGCAGACCGCTTCGACCGACCGGGGCGTACCCCTGTCCACCTACATCGACATCGAGCAGAAATACCGCCCGACGAACGTCGCCGCAGTCTACCGGCAGATCGTCGAAGACATCGAGGCCGCCGAAAGGACGATGACCCTGGAGAAACAGGAGAGTCCGACGCTCAACTACCGGTTCTCGCTCGATGCGCTCGCCGCCTTCAAGGCACGCGTCATGCTCTACATGCGCAACTGGCAGGCGGCTTACGATGCAGCGACGGGCCTGCTGCCCAAATACGAACTGGTGGATTTCAATGCCTCTCCCGAAAGCGGCGACCTGCCGTGGAAAGCGACCTCTCCGGAAGCCATATTGGCCTGGGAACGCCCGTTCGGCGGCGGAAACGGCGATCTGCGCGGCGCCAGCATCCTGTCGGACAAGATCCTCGGGCTGCTGGACGAAGCGACGGACAACCGCCGCAACTACCTCAACCCGGTGAATGCCTACGACGAAAACTGGACGCCGACGCTGCTGGGATACTGCGTGAACCGCTCGTCGTCGGACCGCGTGTCGATCCGCATCGCCGAGATGTACCTCATCGCCGCCGAAGCCGGCTCATACCTGCCTGCGGAACTGGAAAAGGCCAAGGGATACCTGCTCGACCTGAAGGCCAAGCGGCTGAAACCCGAGGCGATGGAGACCCAGCGCACGAAGGTCGGAGCGATGGATGCGGAGCAGCTGCGCACAGAGATCGCCGACGAGCGCGCCCGCGAACTGATCGGAGAAGGACACCGCTGGATGGACCTCCGCCGGACGACCCGGCCGGCCATCGTCAAAACCTACAAGGACCGGACCTACACGCTCAATGCGAATGACGCGCGTTACACGCTGCCCTTCCCGCAGTCGGCCATCGACAGCAACCCCGAGCTGAACGACTGAACCGAGGGAACGGTCCGGAGACCTTCGGAGTCCCGATGAAAAAACAGTCCGGTTTTTGCACCGGACTGTTTTTTTTGTAATTTTACACGTCATGAGAGCCATTATCATAGAGGACGAGCCGCTGTCGGTCGCGGAACTGCGCACGACGCTCGCAGAGGTCGCGCCGCAGATCGAGGTCGTCGCCACGGCATCGTCGGTCGCGGAGGCCGCCGCTGTCATCGCCGGCGTCGGTCACGACCTGATTTTCATGGACATCCACCTCGGAGACGGCAGCGGGTTCGACATCTTCCAGCGCACGGAGATCTCCGTGCCGGTCATCTTCATCACGGCCTACGACTCCTATGCCCTGAAAGCCTTCGAAAACAAGGGCATCGACTACCTGCTGAAACCCTTCGGACGCGAGGATTTGCAGCGGGCGATCGACAAGCTGGGGCTTTTATCGGGGGGGGGAAGCACGTCTGCGGAGCACGGAGCCCCGACGCAGACGCCACCGGTTTACCAGGAACGGTTCCTGGTACACATGGGCGCCCGGATGAAATCGGTCACCACGGCCGAGATCGCCTATTTCATGGCCGACGGCAAGTACCTCCACCTCGTGACCCACGACGGAAAAGACTACATCGTCGACCGCACGCTGACCGAAGTGGGCGAAAAACTGCCGCCGAACCTCTTTTTCCGGATCAACCGCCGTTTCATCGTCGCCTTCGACGCCATCCGGGAGATGATACGCTACTCGGGCAGCCGAATCAAGGTGGTGCTCCACCCGCCCCTCGCCGAAGGGGAGGAGGCGTTCGTCAGCACCGACCGCGTGCCCGATTTCAGGCAGTGGCTGAACCGGTAGCACTCCAAGCCATCAGCCATAAAACCCTCCGAGAACGGATTTTTCGGATTATCCCTGCAATTTCTGATTTTAAGCGAGTGAGTTTCGCGCATCGTGAAAAACGGAGCGGATGGGTAGTACTTGAAGTACATTCCATTCGCCCCGTTCGAGGGATGTGCGGAAACAGCCGCTTATAAATCGAAAATCAAAAAGGCAGGTCGTCCGGATCGTCGGCCGGGACCGAAGGAACCGCCGGCTGGGGCTGCGGAGCCGCTGCCGGACGGGGTGTCTGCTGCTGATAACCGCCCTGCTGGCCATAGGAAGCCCCCTGCGGCTGTGCGCCGTAGGAGGGAGCCGGAGCGCCGTCCGAAGCGGGATTGTCCGAGCGACGCCCCAAGAGGTTCATCGTGTCGGCCAGAATTTCGGTCGTATAGCGTTTGTTGTTGTCCTTGTCCATCCATTCGCGGGTGCGCAGGCGCCCCTCGATATAGATTTGCGAGCCTTTGCGGACAAAACGGTCCACCACGTCGGCAAGACCGCGCCACAAGGTGATCGTATGCCACTCGGTGTGTTCCTTCGTCTCGTTCGACGCCCGGTCGAACAGACGCTCCGTCGTCGCCAGACGGACGCGGGCGACCTTCACGCCGCCCTCGGTCGTACGCACCTCGGGATCGAGGCCCACGTTGCCGATCAATATAACCTTATTTACCATAAGTTTACAGGTTTTTAATCATTCGACGGAAAAGAAGCTCCATGCGCACGCCGGCCTTTTTGCCCTGACGCTGCACGTCCTCGTGATCGCCCACCTCGTCCGAAAGGCCGCAGTTGGTGATAACCGACACGCCGAAGACGGGAATCGACATGTGACGCGCCACGATCACCTCGGGAACGGTCGACATGCCCGCGGCGTCGCCGCCGATGGCCTTGAAATAGCGGTATTCGGCCTGCGTCTCGAACGTGGGACCCGTGCCGCCGACATAGACGCCGTACTGGAGCTTGATCGACTCCTCTTCGGCGATCTTCGTGGCAGCGGCGATCAGCGACTTGTCGTAGCAGTTGTGCATGTCGGGGAAACGCGGCCCGAGCTGAGCCATGTTGGGACCGATCAGCGGATTGGGCATCAGGTTGATGTGGTCGGTAATGACCATCAGGTCGCCCACGCGGAACGACGGGTTGATGCCGCCCGAAGCGTTCGACACGAAGAGGTATTTGATGCCGATCTGCTGCATCACGCGCACCGGGAAGGTCACCTGCTGCATCGTGTAGCCCTCGTAGTAGTGGAAGCGGCCCTGCATGGCGACGACCCGGCGGCCTTCGATCTCTCCGAAGATCATGCGGCCCTTGTGGCCCTCGACCGTCGAAACGGGGAATCCGGGAACGTCCTTGTATTCGATGATGAACCGGGCGTCGATCTTATCGGCGAAATCGCCCAGTCCGGTTCCGAGTATGATCCCCACTTCGGGCGCGAAATCCTCGGTCCGGGTTCTGACGAAAGCGGCGGTTTTCTTAATTTCCTCTAACATCTTCTTCTAATTTTTGCAGAAAATCCGTTGCCGAATCCTCTATGAATGAAATATTTATCGGTAAATAGTACAGGTTGCTGCGGACCCGGGCGGGGATTTTTGCCCGGTTGGTCATCTTGACGGCATCCTTCTCGGTGGTAACAATTACCGCGCCCGGATGCTTCTCCAGAAGCGCCGCGAGGGCGTTCATGTCGCGGACTTTGTAGACATGGTGGTCGTCGAGCGTCATCTCGGCCACGACCTCGTAACGTTCGCGGAGCGTCTGCACGAAGGGCTTCGGGTTGCCGATGCCCGAAAGGGCGATCACCGGCCGCCCCTGCGCCAGCGGCTCGCCGGACGCCTCCTCGGCATAGAGAGGCTGAGGCATGAAACTCTCGAAACGGGTGAAATAGACCCGCTGGTAGGCCACCTGGATCAGCACCTTGCGCAGAATGCGGCGGTCGATCGGGGCCATCCGCTCGGAGCATTTCGTGACTACGAAATAGTGGGCGCGGTGCAACTCCTCCGGAAGGTCCCGCAGCGTCCCCACGGGCAGCATCCTGTCGTGCTGGACGGGCCGCGTGGCGTCGATCATCACGATATTGATTTTCGGCTCCACGTAGCGGTGCTGGAAGCCGTCATCCATAACGATCAGATCGACCTCGGGATGCTCGGCGCAGATGCGGCGGATACCTTCGGAACGCTTCTCGCAGACGGCGACCACCGTATCGGGAAACTTGAGTTTGATTTGCAGCGGCTCGTCGCCCGCGTCGCGGTAGTGCGAATCGGCCCGAACTTCAAGATACCCCTTCGTGCGGCGTCCGTAGCCGCGCGAGAGCAGCGCCACATTGTGCATCTGGGACATGTAGGCAATCACCATTTCGGCCATCGGGGTCTTGCCCGTGCCGCCGACGGTGATGTTGCCGATGCAGATGATCGGAATGTCGAACTTCTCGCTTTTGAGGATGCCCCAGTCGAAGAGGCGGTGACGGAACGTCACCCCCGCTTTATAGAGGAAGGCCGCAGGCGCGAGCAGGCATTTGAGCATCTTTCTATCGGTTTGAACAGATAACTTTCAAAGGTAACGATTTTTCCCGGGACCACCAAACCAAAAGTCGCAAATCTGGTTCCAGAGCGGAAAATAGCGACTGATTTTGCGGAAACGGACGCCCGGGCACCGCCCCTGTCGCGGGGATTTCCAGATGCTGTTGGGTCGCAAAAAGTACTGATCGCAGTCTTCGACTGATGTTGTTTGCCGCTTTTTGGTCGGCTGTTAACCGCGGTCTTCGCCCGCGGGGTACTTTGTACTTTTTGGTGTCAAAAGTAGCGAGAAAGCCGTGACGATGTCGCGGGTGTTTTGTACCTTTTTTCCGCAAAAAGTACTGATCGCAGTCTGCGACTGGTGTTCTTTGCCGCTTTTTGGTCGGCAAAAAGCGGCGCAAAAACCGACCCGCCGACAAAAAAGGCTAAAAGACGCGGCCTAACGCTGGCTCCGGGCGACTATTCGCGGGTTTGTAAACAAACCGTCCCCTCCGCTCGCGCTTTTAGTCCGCATCTTTCTGAACGCCTTTTTTGCCAAGCGGGAGTCGTTCGCCGCGGAACGTGGCGGGAAGGATGCGTTCGGAACAAGCAGGAAGCACAGAAGCCTACGATCGCCCCTGGAAGCGGTTTTAAACCGCCGCATTATCGTTCGGAGCGGAAAAAAGAGCATTCTCCGGCCCGCGTGCCCGGAGCGGGAGGCTGTAAAGGCTTGATCTTACTGCGCCCGCTCAACGCGGGCCGGAGAAGACTCCCGCGGAGAACGACATGCGGATGGTTTTGGTGCTACCTTTTGCCATCAAAAGGTAGCTATACCCCGCGTGGGAAAACCGTAATTCTGCCTTTTGCCGTCGGCATCCGCAAACGAAGCCGTTCCGCCAAAATAAACGGCCCGACTGTTGCACGGAACGTTTTTTTTGCTACCTTTGTCTTGACGATTCGCCTGCGTGCGGATTGTTTGCTTTGCTTCACGTGAAAACTGCAACTTTCAAATGTCGAGGCGAAGGTGCAAGGATGCTCCGCGAGTTGTCGGCCCACGGCCCGGCAACGAGAGGTTCTGACTTGCTTGTTATCGAAACTGCGCGTTACGGGCGTGGGTTCCTTGTATCTGTATTCGGCATGGGTTGTTGCAGACCTTCACGTGAGTATGGGTATCTTGGGGCCTGCGCCTTTCTTTTTCGAAAGCGCCGGCCCGGCCATACGGACCGGCGGCTGAACGTTGCGTCACTGCTTTTTGATTCTTCATGGAGTATGTAACCGCCGGTCCTTTTTTACCTTCCGGGGTTTTGCCGAACCGCATGCGGTTCGGATTTGCAACGATCCGACTTTTTCGTACCTTTGGTGTCGTAACGACACTTTCAGGAGGTCGGGAGGTTTTGCCGAATCGCATGCGGTTCGGTTTTGCAACGGTCCGACTTTTTCGTATCTTTGTCATCGGACCAATCGACATCGTAAACATATGGAAGAGACGAACCACGCGATAGCCCGCTGGCTGACCGAAGCCGGATGGAGCGAAACGTATGTCAATCTGGCTGTCAAGGCAGTCATTATCCTGGGCATACTCGTCGTCGCCTATGCGGCGGCGGTTCTGTTCCGCCGCCTGATCGTTCCGCTTCTGCAAAAAATCAGCGCCCGGACGAAAGCCGTGTGGGACGACCACCTTTTCAGCGACAAGGTGATGCACCGCGCGGCGCGCCTGATTCCGCCTCTGATCTGGTACGTCCTGCTCCGGGTGGCTTTCTACGACACGCCCGTTTTGCTGAACGTGCTGCACAAGGCCTGCCTGATCTACCTGATCGTCGCCGTCCTGCAACTCGTCGCGGCGTTCCTCGATACGCTCTACGAGATCTCCAGCCGCCACGAGACGCTGCGCAACCGTCCGTTGAAAGGCGTTTACCAGATGATCAAGCTGCTGGCGGTATGCGTCGGGGCGATTCTCATTGTCAGCATCCTCATCGGGCAGGACGCCACGGCCGTACTCGCGGGACTGGGCGCTTCGGCGGCCATCATCATGCTGATTTTCCGGGACAGCATCCTGGGGCTGGTCGCCGGCGTGCAGCTCTCGGCCAACGACATGCTGCGTCCCGGGGACTGGATCACGATGGCCAAATACGGCGCCGACGGCTATGTGACGGAGGTGACGCTGACGACGGTCAAGGTGCAGAATTTCGACAAGACCATCACCACCATCCCGCCCTATGCGCTGGTCAGCGATTCGTTCCAGAACTGGCGCGGCATGTGGGACAGCGGCGGACGGCGCATCAAGCGGTCGCTGCTGATCGACGCCAGTTCGGTGCACAACTGCACGGCCGCGGAGCTGGCCGCACTCCGCGAAAAAGGGCTGGCCGGGACGACGCCCGACGCGGAACCCGTCGTCAACCTCTACGCCCTGCGGGAGTACGCCGCGCGTTACCTGAAGGGCCACCCGGGCATCCACCCCGACCTGATGCAGATGGTCCGGATGCTCCAGCCCACCCCGGAAGGCATCCCGGTCGAGGTCTACTGCTTCACCCGGGAGACCGACTGGGTGGCCTACGAGGCCGTGCAGGGGGCTGTTTTCGACCACCTGTTCGCCGTCCTTCCCGACTTCGGCCTGCGGGCCTACCAACGCTCCTCGGACCGCGAGCCTCAATCCTCCGAATCTTGATTTAACGGATAAGAACCATGGAATTTTTAGCGCAATACAACCTCACCGGAATCGTCATCGGCATCGCCACCTTTCTGATCATCGGCATCTTTCACCCTATGGTCACCAAGGGCGAATACTATTTCGGGGTGAAAATCTGGTGGCTGTTCCTCGTGATGGGAATTGCCGCCGTCGCCGGTTCGATCGCCGTGCGGCACATCCTCTGGTCGACGCTGCTGGCCGTGTGGGGCGCCTCGTCGCTCTGGTCGATCGGCGAACTGTTCGAAC
>OGRL01003197.1_pt1 | contig 9983 bp, 9 predicted proteins | sample 1553481 | NCBI WGS metagenome assembly OGRL01 (sample SAMEA2580036, study PRJEB22360) | human gut metagenome
CATAGTACTGTGTACAAGCCTCTGTAGTGATTGTGAATCCCTGTGGTACTGGAAGACCGATTTCAGTCATCTCTGCAAGGTTTGCACCCTTACCACCGAGAAGATTACGCATGGTCATGTCGCCTTCGCTAAACATATAAACCCACTTGTTTGCCATTTGTCATATACCTCCTAAGTAATCAAATTTCTGCGATAGCAGACTATGGCACGTCCCCATCACACTGCAAGAAATTATAACATAATTTTCACAATTGATAAAGGCATTTTTATAAATATTTAGTAAAATCGCCATAAAAAAGCATAAAAAGAAAGGCAATTGGTTTTCCGGACGTATTTTACGCGGAAATCAACTGCCTTTTTTATTCTCTTTTCAGTCCGGGCTGCTCGTATCTACTGCTGCGGCAAATCCGTTCCGGACACTTCCGTATCGTCTGTCGGGGTGCCGGTTGTTTCTTCCGGGTTCTGGACTTCCATCTTCTCCGGTGCATCTTTCACCCGCTCGAAAACCATGCTTTCTGTATCTATTGATACGGTGAGCATTCCATTTTCCACGGTAAAAGCAATCTCCTCATCATCCGAATAAAGCATGCCTTCCTTCCATTGAAACTGCTCTGTCTCCTCTCCGAAGCCAAGGCTTGCCGTGCCATCCGCATACAACGTAAGTGCCATGGAATCCAGCCCATATGACACGATATCGTCGTGAGAATAGCTGTCCCCGTCCGACTCCATGGAATACAGATGGTATACCCCCGCAGCCGAAGACTTCTTCTCTGATTTTGCACAGGCCGCGAAGATACACATGCATCCCACAAGTAAAAATGAAAGTACGATCATGCGAAGCGCTGTTTGTCGTGTTCTCATGCTGCCGTCCTCTCGTACAACTTGGTTTCTATATAGCCTATGCGCAAATCCTCTGTTTAGAACTTATTTTTCATAGCAGGAAAATACCGCCTGTTTCTTCTCATCGGAAAGCTTTGGTGTGATAAGGCTCACGACCGGAACGATGATAAGTCCGGCAAGCATTGCAAATGCACCACAGTTGATTGGCGACTGCAACACGGTTGGGAATGATGCTCTCGCAAGCATATTCGCTACCATGATGCCACTGCCGAACAGGAAGTTCACAAGCACGGCGGCCTTCGTCACGCCCTTCCAGTACAGGCTGTAGATAAATGGTGCAAGGAATGCGCCTGCAAGCGCGCCCCATGAAATACCCATAAGCTGTGCGATAAATGTCACGCCGCTCTTATACTGTACAACCGCGATCACTGCGGAGATTGCGATAAATACAACGATGAAGATCCGCATGATAAATACCTGCTTCTTCTCTGTCATCTCCTTCACGATCGTGCCACGGATCATATCCAGCGTCAGTGTCGAAGAAGATGCGAGCACCAGTGACGATAATGTGGACATGGATGCAGAAAGTACTAAGATTACAACAACCGCGATCAAAAACGGAGATAACTTCTCGATCATCGCCGGGATGATCGCATCATAGCCCTGTGCCGCGATGTCAATATCATACAGTCTGCCGAAGCCTCCAAGGAAATAACAGCCACCTGCTACAATGATTGCGAAGATTGTGGATATTAAGGTTCCTTTTCCGATTGACTTCTCATCCTTGATCGCATAGAACTTCTGTACCATCTGAGGAAGTCCCCATGTGCCAAGTGACGTCAGGATTACAACACACAGAAGTCCAAAAGGATCCGGTCCGAAGAACGATGCAAATGCTCCCGGTGTGGAAGTTGCCTGCGCATCCTCTACTCGTGCCAATGCATCGATTGCCTGCATGAATCCACCATTTGATTTTAATACCGATGCAATGACCGCGATGATTCCGATGATCATGATACATCCCTGGATAAAATCATTGATGCCTGTCGCCATGTAACCGCCTGCGATCACATAGATTCCGGTAAGCACTGCCATCACGACGATGCAGACTGTATAATCCAGGTTAAACGCCATCCCGAACAATCTTGAAAGTCCGTTGTAAAGCGATGCCGTATACGGAATCAGGAATACAAATACGATCAGGGACGCCAAGATCTTAAGCATCTTCGAATCAAACCGGACACCGAAGAATTCCGGCATCGTCTTACTCTCTAAATGCTGGCTCATTGTCCTCGTCCGTCTGCCGAGTACATTCCATGCAAGCAGGGAACCGATAAACGCATTTCCAAGACCGATCCATGTGGAAGCAAGGCCGAACTTCCATCCGAACTGTCCCGCATATCCGATAAAGATAACTGCGGAAAAGTATGAGGTTCCGTATGCAAATGCAGTCAGCCATGGTCCAACATTTCTTCCACCTAATACAAATCCATTGACATCGGTCGCATGCCTCCGGCAGTATACGCCGACACCGATCATCACTCCAAAAAATATTACTAACATGATAATTTTAATCGCCATTTTCTCTCTCCTTTTTCTTCTGTCTGGTGATTGTAAATTCCTTCAATCCAGTTCTTTATTTCTCCATTGCGTTATTGCGTAACGCTTTACTGTATTAAAGCGCTTTGATTAAAAGAAAAAGGATGCCGACAAGCATCCCTGTCCCTTATCTTCTTTTAGTATTCAAATTTCTTCTCGAAGTAAGCCTTCAGATCTTCGATCTTCACACGCTCCTGCTCCATCGTATCACGATCACGGACAGTTACCGCGCCGTCTGTCTCGGACTCAAAATCGTAAGTCACACAGAACGGAGTACCAATCTCATCCTGTCTTCTGTAACGCTTACCGATGTTTCCTCTGTCATCGAACTCGCAGTTATATGTCTTTGCAAGCTCTGTATAGATCTTCTCTGCACCTTCGTTCAGCTTCTTAGAAAGCGGAAGCACACCGATCTTAACCGGTGCTAATGCCGGATGGAAATGAAGCACGGTTCTCATATCCGGCTTATCCTCGGTTCCGATGTTCTCCTCGTCATAAGCGGCACAGAGGAATGCAAGTGTCACACGGTCTGCTCCCAGTGATGGCTCGATAACGTAAGGAATATATTTTTCCTTCTTCTCATCGTCGAAGTACTCCATTGGCTCACCGGATGTATTCTGATGCTGTGTCAGATCGTAATCGGTACGGTCTGCGATTCCCCACAGCTCGCCCCAGCCAAATGGGAACAGGAACTCAATATCCGTTGTACCCTTACTGTAGAAACAAAGCTCCTCCGGAGAATGGTCACGTGCACGCATCTCATCATCCTTGATTCCAAGATCCTTCAGCCAGTTAATACAGAATTCTCTCCAGTAACGGAACCATTCCATATCTGTACCAGGCTCGCAGAAGAACTCCAGCTCCATCTGCTCAAACTCTCTTGTACGGAATGTGAAGTTACCCGGTGTGATCTCGTTACGGAAGGACTTACCGATCTGTCCGATACCGAAAGGAATCTTCTTACGGGATGTACGCTGTACATTCTTGAAGTTTACGAAGATACCCTGTGCGGTCTCCGGTCTTAAGTAAACTGTATTCTTTGCATCCTCGGTTACACCCTGGAATGTCTTGAACATCAGGTTAAACTGACGGATATCGGTAAAGTTATGCTTGCCGCAGCTTGGACAGCAGATATGCTTCTCTTCCACATACTGTTCCATCTGCTCATTTGTCCAGCCGTCAATGGAACCCTCGATCTCGATTCCGTTGTCAGTCATATAATCTTCAATCAATTTATCTGCACGAAAACGCTCGTGACACTCTTTACAGTCCATCAGAGGATCTGCAAATCCACCCAGGTGACCGGATGCCACCCATGTCTGTGGATTCATAAGAATGGCACAATCCACACCTACGTTGTAAGGATTCTCCTGAATGAACTTCTTCCACCATGCCTTCTTCACATTGTTTTTGAGCTCAACTCCAAGGTTTCCGTAATCCCATGTATTGGCAAGTCCGCCATAGATTTCAGAACCCGGATACACAAATCCTCTGTTCTTTGCAAGTGCTACGATTTTGTCTAAAGTCTTTTCCATATTTTGTAAACCTTCCTTCCTCTCGCACCGGAGTGTGCGGATTCTTATTATTTTTCGGTGTGACTTTCTTCACCATATGAAACATACAACATTTTACAGGCTAATGGTTCAGATTGCAACCATATTTTTGAAATTCATCATACACCATGCATTTTTATGTGTCGGGCTTTTACAGGGATGATAGTATTTCCAGTGATTTGAATTCGCGGTCAACATACGCTTCCCGAAAACGGTCTGCCACGTACTTTAATTCTGCCATCGCCTCTTCACTTAACTGAAACGCATACAGCTTCGTAAGATCTGCCGACTGGATATATTGCAGAGTATAAATAAGGGTCTCGGATACCGTCCGTGTAAGCTTCAGCTCTTTTCCGCATGCCTCACACAGAAGCCCGCCTGCCTTCGCATTGAAATATTTCAGTTCCTTCTTATTGCAGCGTACGCATGTATATGCATGAATCCCCTGTCCTTCGATATCCATCAGCCGTACTTCGAACGCATATCGGATCAGCTGATTGTCCACGGTTCCCTGTTCAAGTGCCTTGAGTGTCACATAGAGCAGATTGAGCTCATTCACACAATAGCAGCCCTCTCTCGTATAATATGACATAAATTCACACACATACGATGCATAGCACAACTTCTCCATATCCAAAGGAAGTCCGGAAAAATATTCCCGGACCTCCGCTTTGACTAACGTATAGGAATCTCTTCCCGGAAATACGGTAAAAGTACCCATCACGAAGCTCTGGCTCGCCGCCCGGAGCTGGCTTACCGCCTTTCTGGCACCATTTGCAAACACTGTGATCTTTCCGCGTTCCTTGGTCAGTATGACCAACCGTTTATCGTACTCCTTCACAAGTGTTGCATATAAAATTATACCCGTTACCTGTATTTCCTCACGCATTTTTTGTTATCTCTCTATTTCTTTTCCCGGTAATGACTCATCCGGATACGTATGGTAATATAAATCACAAGTACGATGGCCACACCAACGAAAATCCATATCTGTACCGGCACATCCTCAATATTATAACACCGGACATTGATCCACATCTGATTGATTTCCTTATTCGCCGTATCATCAAAATACTGCATGACTGCACTCCGTTGCAGTACCTCCTGCGTCGGATACTGTGCAAACAACTGTCTGCGCGTCTGTTCTTCCGGCACAGTCATAATATAATCTTCATTGGAATCATCCCCACAGAAGAAGAAACCAACCGGATACTCTGTTGTATCCTCTTCATCATCCTCTGCCTCATAATTCCATTTCAGATAATCATAGACTGTATCATCGTCACCGCCACTGATCACCGATGTATAACCAATGTAATACATGTTACGCACCGCATTATCCGGACGAGACACAAAGTTTACAAATGCCTCAGCGGCCTGCTGTTTTTCCGCATCCTGTCCGATTCCGCTTTGCAGCATAACCCAGCCGTCAAACCACAAGTTCGTCGACTCCTCCGGCACCGCAAAATCCAGATAGAAATCATCCTCTTCTGCCTGATCCATCGCATAGACAGCATCTCCGGACCACTGGTAGTTTGCAACGACCTTTCCGCTGATCATGTCTGCTTTACCGCTGTCGGTCTCAAACGAATAAACATTGCCCTGCATATCCTGCAGGATGTCCTCCACATTCTCAATCGTATCGGAATCCACATCATTCATGATCTGCATCAATCGTTCCTGATAATCCGGTGCATTGCGGAGCGATTCATCCATTAGTTCGTCTTTTCTGTAAGAACCAAGTGCCGCAAAATAAGAATCCCGGACATTATCCTTGATTGTAACCTGGCGCTTAAACTTGTCATTTAGAAACACATCCCAGGTAGATGCTTCCTCTTCTGTCATCTTCTCCGGATTGTAGAGAACACCGGTGACGCCCCACATATAGCCTGCCGCATATTTACTCCACGACTCACCGCCGATCTCATTTTCATCAAACGTATCCTTAATATAATCGGATACCCCGCGCACATAGTAATTATCCGGATTGTCCGTATCATAAAAATCTTCTGAAAACGGCACCAGCTTCTTCTCTGCCATCAGCTTCATGATCATATAATCAGACGGACAGACAAGGTCATACACATCGCCGAGTGTCAGCTGGTTATACAGATCCTCGTTCGTACCGAAGCACGAATACTCAACCTCCACGCGCTTGCCGTACGTCTCGTAATACCACTCGGTGAAATCATCGACCATCGAATTCTCACCGAAGATCTCCGCACCATTTTCAAGCTCCATGCGTTCTTCTTCGTCCCAGTCACCAAGATCGATATATTCCTCCCAGTTGCAGACACGCAGCTTGATCACGTCGTCATTTCCCTGTGCGTGTGTGATCTTTGTTCCCGGCACCATCGCCAGAAATGTCATCATAGTTGCCGCCGCAACGGCTGTCACACGTTTTAACATCTTATTTCTCATTGCGGACACCTCCTTTTTCAGAGGTTGTCTTTCTGCCAGCCACATTCATGACAACCACTGCCAGAATAACGATCAGGAAGATCACTGTCGAAAGAGCCCAGAGTGCAGTTTTAATCTCTGTCTGTGAACCCTTGGTTGCATTGACAACATACGTACTGATCGTGTTAAACGTTGCCGGTTTTGTATAGCTTGCGATGAAATAATCATCAAGCGAAAGTGTGATTGCCAGCGCAAATCCGGATACGATACCCGGCATGATCTGCGGGATCACAACCTTACGGAGTGCCATCGACGGAGACGCACCAAGATCCATTGCCGCCTCATACAGACTTGCATCCATCTGCTTTAATTTCGGAACCACAGACAGATACACAAATGGAGCAGATAACACTACATGACCGATCAGCAGCGGCACATAGCTTTCCTTATTCATGCCAAATGCAACGATCAGCAGCACGCAGATGGAAAAACCGGTTACAACATCTGCATTGACAACCGGAATCTGGTTGGCTGTGTTAATAAAGTTCTTCGCAAGTTTCTTCGAATAAAACGCACCAATCGCACCCATCGTTCCAAGGATTGTAGCAAGCAGAGATGAAACAAGTGCCAGAAGAACCGTCCCGACGATCATATCCCGAAGCTCGCCCTTTGTGAACAGTGTCACATAATTCTGCATAGAAAATCCGTGGATCGAACCGATATTCCCGGAATCCGTAAAGCTGTATACCGCCAGAATCAGAATCGGTGCATAGATAACGAGCAGCATAAGAATCAAAAATAGTTTTCCAATCGTCTTTCTCATCAGATCAGTGCACCTCCTCTTCCCTCGTCCTCATCCGAGTATTTGTTCGTAAAGAGGGTGAAGATCAATATGATCAAAAGCAGGATCAGTGCGATCATGGATCCATTGTGCCAGTCGTAGGATGCAAAATAGCTTCCGATCAGACTACCCATAATATATGTGCTGTTATAAAGCATATCCAGCACAACATAGTTTGTCATAGATGGCAGAAATACCATCGTGATTCCGCTGATAATGCCAGGCACGGAAAGTGGCAGTGTCACCTTCAGAAATGTCTGTACCGGATTCGCGCCAAGGTCACCTGCCGCCTCTATCAGACTCGTGTCTAACTTCATCAGCGTCGTGTACATCGGCAGAATCATGAATGGAAGAAAATCATACGTCATACCGATGACAGAATTTAAAAACGGATGCAGGGCAAGATTTCCCTCTAACACCGTAAGTATCTCTTTTAATGCAGTGATACGCAATGTGAAATTGATCCACATCGGCATCACAAATGCAACTAAGATCACACTCTTATGCCGCATATTGCTGCGCGCTAAGATATACGCAATCGGATATGCAAGCAGTACACAGACGCAGGTCGTCACAACCGCCAGCGCAAAGCTGTACGCAAGTGTACCGATCGTATTCGGGCTCGTAAAAAATGCCGCCAGATTCTGCACGGTAAACTGACCTTGTCCGTTTGTAAACGCATAATATAAAAGAACAAACAATGGGGCTACTACAAACAGCAATAGAAAAAGTGCATAAGGTATACCCAGTCCGCTCTTTGCAAAACGTGAAGAACGCATACAATATCACTCCTTTTCTATTTCTTGATGGAAAACTGGATATGCTCCTCCGGAATAACCAGACTTACATAGTCATCCATATTCCACAGGTATTCATCGTTAACGATGAAATCTTCATCCATATCCGTACGGACCACGTAGCTGTAATGATCACCCTTGTAGATCAGGTTGATGATATGTCCGCAGACGATACCCTCTTCCTCATTATCGCTCATGGAAATATGCCGTGGCTTGATTGCAAGCACGACCTTCAGTTTCTCATAATCAATCACGTCACCATGTGCATCTAAAAGCTCATGCGCGTCGTTAAACTTAGAACCCGGTATGATCTTCGTCAGATCACACTGGATCTTTCCATCAAAGATTGTAAGCTCATAATTCTTGTCTACATCACTCTCGATCTTATTCAGTGTGTGTTCCGGAATCATGATGTGAATACCATCCGGTTCCACATTCAGTCCAACCTGGCTTCCAACCGCTGCGGTCTTTGTCGACTGGATCACGATCTCATTCTTGCCGGATTCCACTGTGATCTCATAGTGGACACCCTTGAATACAACTGATGTAACCGTTCCTGTGATTGCACCATTCTCAGGCGTTGTGATCTCCACATCTTCCGGACGCACAACGACTTCCACCAGCCGTCCATGCTCGACATCATCCACACAGGCAAATTCCGCCCCGCAGAAACGCACCTTGAGCTTGTCTGTCATGATGCCAGTAAAAATATTACTCTCGCCGATAAAGTCTGCAACGAATGCATTTTTCGGCTCATTATATATATCCTCAGGAGTTCCGATCTGCTGCATACGTCCTTCGGACATGACAACGATCTTGTCCGACATCGTAAGTGCCTCCTCCTGGTCATGTGTTACATAGATAAAGGTAATTCCAAGTCTTTCATGCATACTTTTCAGTTCAAGCTGCATCTCCTTGCGCATCTTTAAGTCGAGCGCACCGAGCGGCTCATCGAGAAGCAGGATCTGCGGCTCATTGACCAGTGCACGCGCGATTGCGATTCGCTGCTGCTGTCCACCGGACAAGGTTGCTACCTTCCGCGTCTCAAACCCTTCTAAGTCTACCATCTCCAGAACTTTCTTTACCTTCCGCTTAATCTCGTCCTTCGACAGCTTCTTAAGCTTTAATCCAAAGGCAATATTGTCAAAAATGTTTAAATGTGGAAACAATGCATACCGTTGAAATACTGTGTTGATCGGGCGTTTGTTTGGTGGTAGATTTCCAATCTCTTTACCATCTAGCAGTATTTCTCCCTCTGTAGGAATTTCAAAGCCCGCAATCATGCGGAGTGTTGTGGTTTTACCACAGCCCGAAGGCCCTAAAAACGTTACGAATTCGCCCCTTTTTACCGTAAGGTTAAAATCCTCTACAGCGACAAACCCATCCTCAAATGTTTTTGTGATGTGCTTTAGCTCAATAATGTTTGTTGAACTAGTGTTGTTTTCCAATAAACTCTCATCCTCCTTGTGTTCCTGACATCCTTATCCATGGCATTGGCGGATGCAGGCCAGATTTTTCTTTCGTATTCTCTACGAAAATGCATAAAAATATGCCTGTTTTTTCTTACAAAAACAAGCATATTTTATCAGATTCATATTCTATTTACAATCAATTTTTTAACGTCTGTGATATTTTCTGTCTTCCTCTTCATACTTCGGGGAGCACGTAAGCTGGACACCTATTTTCTTCAGAAGCTGCTCATCCACCGATGAAAGCAATACCGTCGAATGTGCCTGACAATTCTTCAATTTTGAGAGCTGCTCAATTGCAAGCTTTGCTTTTTCATCCTGTGCCGCCGTCGTGGAAAGCGCAATCAGAATCTCATCGGTATGCAATCTTGGATTGTGGCTTCCAAGATATTGGATTTTGAGTCGCTGGATCGGCTCGATGGCTTCCTTGGATACTAACTGTACTTCATGCGGAATTCCGGCAAGTACTTTAAGCGCATTCAAG
>OGRL01003209.1_pt1 | contig 9955 bp, 10 predicted proteins | sample 1553481 | NCBI WGS metagenome assembly OGRL01 (sample SAMEA2580036, study PRJEB22360) | human gut metagenome
ATAATACCGAACCGTGGCGCCGTTTGAATTCCGCCACGAGTTCCCTGACCATACGATAGTTCTCTTCGCGTGTTCCGGTATCTCCCGGTATGCTGGTATTTTTCTCGAATCCCGCCATTATCACGAGGGCGTCGGCTGCTCCGCAGGTTCCTCTCAGGCGACTGGTGCCGTCGCCGAAGGAGGAGGCCATTCTGAATGCGGTTTCCTGGTCGAGGCCGTAGTGTCCTGCCAGTGCCCCGCAAACCGCCTGGGACGAATTGCAGCCGAGTTCATAGAGCTCTCCTGCCTTGAAAATCAGAGCCGCTTTCATTTGGGTTGTCATTTTCGGTTACAATGACTTTAATCCCAGCAAAATGCGGGCCGGTTTCCGGCCGTTTCCGCCGAAATGATATCCGTAATTACGGCAATCGAGTTCCATAGCGGAACCGGAAGGCCCGGCGGTGCGAACGGGCAGCGCGCGGCGGAGTCTTTCCGGACGGAAAATGACGGCAGCGGGAATTTGCGGAACGCACCGCGCACACCTGCGCCGCTATTCAATATCGTTTATCTGCTTAACATTCTTCGGGGGAAAAGAGCGTATTTGTTTTCTTTATTTCTAATATAGCGTCCATTTTGGGAGGATATTTCAAAGGTGGCATGTCAAATATTTACCTTTGAACCATTATACCATAAACCTTTCCCTGACCTGACCTAACCTATGAATTCCGGTATTGATAAACGTGTTGCCAATATTGCTTCCCATATTATTTCGGAGGACCTCTCCCTGTTGCCCATAGGCACAGAACCGGCCTATCTGGAAGAGGGGTTCGTCGGACTCTGCACCGGCGGAAGCGCCGTCATCGAACTGTTCGACTATTCGAACCGGATGTACCGTGACGACATGATCGTGATACTGCCCCTGCAGTTCGCTTCGCTGCACGACAGGAGCGCCGATTTTTCCATGCGGTTTTTCAGAGTGGACCGGGTGCTCTTCATGGATATCATGAGCGGTGTGTGCCGGATGACGCCCGATTTCTACTTCTATATGCGGAAACATTTCTGTTTCCATTTTACGGAGAACGAGGTGCGGCGTTATAATTTATGGTGCGATTCGCTGAACTTCAGGGTGGAGAACAAAAAGCCCGAATACAGACGGGAAACCTCCATCCATCTGCTGCGCTCCTTTTTCTGGGATTTGTATGTCGACTATCGGGAGAATCCGCAGGTGCACAAACTGTATAATTTCACCCATAAGGAGCAGATTATCTTTAACTTCTCCATGCTTATCGCCGAGTATTACAAGACGGCCCGCGAAGTTTCGTTCTATGCCGACAAGCTGTGCATAACGCCCAAGTACCTGACCTTGATAGCGACACAGGTGACGGGACGTTCGGCGCGGCAGTGCATCGCCGATTTCGTCATCATCGAGATGAAGGCCCTGCTCCGTAACGCCAATGTCGATATCAAGGAGCTTGTCAAGGAGCTCGGCTTCCGGAATCAGTCGGCACTCAGCCGTTATTTCCGTCGCCAGACCGGCATGTCGCCTTCGGAATACCGTGATTCGATATATCTGACCGCCTCTTCCGGCGAGCAGTCCGCATAACCCATTCTCGCTGCGGTCGCTGCGGGCATTTTCCCACGGTCGGGCAGTCGGAAGCGGGCCGGCCGGCCTACAGGGCGGTGCCTTTGCGGGGAACGAAAGTTCCGGTCAAATCCGCATGTTCGAGCGTGAGGAGCGCCCTTTTCCGTGCAATACCGCCTGCATAACCCGTCAGACTGCCGTTGCTGCCTATTACCCGGTGGCACGGTACGATGATGCTGACCGGATTGTGCCCCACCGCGTTGCCTACGGCTTGCGCCGACAGGGAGGTCTTTCCGTTTTGCCGTGTTGCCTCCCGGGCGATTTCGCCGTACGTGACGGTCTGTCCGTACGGAATGCTGCACAGGATTTCCCATACGGCCATGCGGAAAGGCGTCCCTGTGAGGTGGAGCGGCGGCAGGTATCCGGGATTCTTCCCGCTGAAATAGAGGTCAAGCCACCTCCTCGTCTTTTCAAAAAGCGGCAGAGGCCGGGATTCGCAGGCAGGGGAGAGCGTAGCGGCAAAATATTTCTGTCCGTCGAACCAAAGACCGGTCAGCCCTTCGCTGTCGGCGGCAATCGTGATGCCTCCCAGCGGCGATTGATAGCGGCAGGTATAGTGTACGGGCCGGGCCATGGGCGTCGTTGTCGGAGTGAAGTCGGTTTTCATCATGGTAGTTTTGTTCGTTCGGTATTTTTTTATCATGGTTTTCGTCTCTTTTCGATGTTCGGCAGGAAACCGGTGATGACGCCGAGCAGCGGCAGCAGGGCGCTGACGCGGAAAATGAATTCGATACTCGTCCGGTCGGCGAGCCACCCGAAAAAGGCGGAGCCGATGCCGCCCAGCCCGAACATGAGTCCGAAGAAGATGCCGGACACCAGTCCCACTTTGCCGGGCATCAGGTCGGTCGCATAGACGAGGATGGCCGAGAAGGCCGATGAGATGACGAGCCCGATGATGACCGCAAGCGCGATTGTGCCGGACAGGTCGGCGTAGGGCAGCAGCAGGGCGAAGGGGGCTGCCCCCAGAATGGAGCCCCATATCACGTACTTTCTTCCGAACCGGTCGCCCAGCGGGCCGCCGATGACCGTACCTGCCGCCGATGCGGCGAGGAATCCGAACAGGCAGTACTGCGCATCCTGTACCGAAACGGCGAACTTGTCCATGAGAAAGAAGGTGAAGTAGTTCGTCATGCAGGCGATATAGAAGTATTTGGAGAATACGAGTACCGTCAGGATGACCATGGCGGTGCGTACTTTCCGTTTGGGCAGTTCGTATGGCCGGGATGCTGTAGCCGCCGTACGGTACGGTGCGGCCGCGAGTTCTCCCTTGTACCAGTCGCCGATGCGTTTCAGCAGCAGAATGGCGAGCAAAGCGGCGAGGGCGAACCATCCGATGGAGGTTTGCCCGAAGGGAATGACGATGAGTGCGGCCAACAGCGGTCCCATGGCGCTCCCCGCATTGCCGCCGACCTGAAAGATGGATTGGGCCAACCCTTTCCGTCCGCCCGAGGCGAGTTGGGCGACGCGCGACGATTCGGGATGGAAGACCGACGAACCCCAACCGATAAGCGCGACGGCGAGCAGGATGGAGAGAAAGCCGTGTGCCGTTGCGAGCGTGAGCAGTCCGGTGAGGGTGAAGCACATCCCCACAGCCAGCGAGTAGGGTCTCGGGTGCAGGTCGGCGTAACGTCCCATGAGGGGCTGCAGGAGCGAGGAGGTCATCTGAAACACCAGCGTGATGATGCCTATCTGGGTGAAGGTGAAGCCGAAATTATCCTTGAGGAGAGGGTAGACAGCCGGTATTACCGATTGCATCATGTCGTTGAGTAGGTGTGCGGTGCTGACCATGAAGAGTATCGGGTACACGGTGGCGCTCTCTGTCGGTGCGCATGCCGGAGCGGAAAGATGTCTGGTTGCGGGATTCATGGCATTACGGTTCCTCCTGAATGATACGTATCGTTTTCAGAGCGTTTCGGGTGTCGTGTGCCAGGATGAAGGCGGCCAGCCGGTCGTGGGAGGGCTGCGATGCGAGCAGGTAGCCCGTATCCGCATAGATGCGTTTGAAGCCGTCCCGCAGATGGATTGCGGTCGCCCGGTAGAGTTCGCTCAGAATTTCGTTGTGCGTCGCCTCGGCTATGGCCGCGTGGAAATTCACGTCGGCGTCGATGCACGGTTCCAGCCGGTTCGTTTCGGCCGCTTCTCTCCGTTCGGACAGGTAGGCGTTCATGCGGCGTGCATCCTGCTCCGTATATCTTTCGGCCGCCTTTTCGACGATGGCCGCTTCGAGGATTCGCCGTACTTCGTCCAGCTCCCGGATGTCGGCCCGTTTCAGGCGCTGCGCCATGAGGTCCGGTGCGTTCCGGCTTACGACGAATGTCCCGGCTCCCTGACGTACCCGTAGGAGCCCCAGGTCGGAGAGTATCCGGACGGCTTCGCGTACCGTGGAACGGCCGACTCCGAAAATGCGCATCAGTTCCGGTTCGGGAGGAAGTTTCTCTCCGATGCCGAAGATGCCTGCGGCAATCTGTTCCTGAAGCCGTGCCGCCAGCTCTTCGGCCAGCGACCTTTTCCGTATGGCCGGAGTATCCGTCATCATATCATCTGATGTTTGTGCAAAGGTAATGCTTTTCCCGGGAAAGATGTTTTGTCCGCTCGTTTTTGTCGCCGGAAGATTCGGTTGCGGGGGACTGCCGGTTATTGTCGGGAGCAGGGCGCTTGCGAAGCTGTCGTCCGGATTGCCCGAAGCGACGGGAGTATAACGGATGGTGATAGGCGTATAAAAAATGATTATTTCAACGGGCGGACATGTTCTGGTAATGTTCATTATATTTGTTCCGGAAAAAATTATCAATCATAAAACAGAGAGCGTTATGAAATTTACGAAAAGACTTACCGATGCGTTCAATGAACAGATAAAGGCGGAGATGTGGTCTGCGAACCTCTACTCGTCGATGGCAATCTATTTCCAGAGCATGGGGTTGGCCGGTTGCGCCCATTGGATGAAGAAACAGGCCGAAGAGGAGCTGGAGCATGCCAACAAACTCATCGAGTTCGGCGTTACGCGCGGCGGAGAGATGAAGATAAGCCCGATAGACGCCGTTCCCGGTACCTGGGCGGAACCCAAGGCCGTGTTCGAGCATGTGTACAAACACGAATGCCATGTTTCGGAACTTATCGATAATCTGATGGACGTGGCGATAGCCGAAAACGACAAGGCTACGCAGGAGTTCCTCCGGTGGTTCGTGAATGAACAGGTCGAGGAGGAGGAGAACGCACAGGCCATTCTCGACAAGTTCAACGTATTCGGCGTGCACGGTCTCTACTGTGTGGACCACGACCTTGCCAAAAGGTAGAGTATCCATTCCGCGTCGGAACGACAGGGCAGAGGACGGCTTTTCGGGCCGTCCTTCCTTTTTCCCGGAAGAAAATCGCGCAGCAACGGTTGCGTATGTTGCCGGAGGCCGCCGGCGAATAATTGGCGGCACCGGCACCTGTTGCTAAAAAGAATTTCAGAAAACGAAAGTTTAAGTCATTCCATAGCTCGTGTCCCTTACTGTCTATACCCATGGCTGCGTCGTACACGGTGAAATTATCGGGATGGATACATCGAGGCTCCAGAGTTTGAATTACAGAATAGTCATTTCTGACCGTCTGTTCACCATTGATTACGCAAATCTCGGATACCATCTGACTTTGCCCAACGGAATAGATGCCGGAGTGCCGGTGTGGAACTATTGCGGTCAGCGTAAGGCTCTTATCATAAGCCGACTGCAGAAAGACAAGTTCATGCGACTGTGTGCAGCCATCGAGTTCTGTGCCACCCGCAATATTCCTTTCGAGATTGCGGGGATGTCTGAGAACAGCTCCATGACCAAGAGACTGAAACGCCGATATACCCTGCGCCCCGACGTGTTTGCACCCGGAGCCATCAACACAAGGGAATTTCTGAAAAAGAATGCGGACAGATACCTTTTTGTTGCAGGAGTCGGGCAAGTTCTTCTCGAAGCCGGTGCTGCGGGCTTTCCATGTCTGCTCGCATCGGATAAAGGAGCCGAATATTCCACATTCCTGACCAGACACAATGTTCGGGAGAATTACGGCAGAAACCTGACGTTGGCCCATCCGGCAGAGCGGCATACCAATGTCCGGGTGTCGGACATCGAATTTGGCCAACTCGATGACTACGATATTTCCGATGCCATACGGGAGAATTTCTCCTTTTCCAAGTGTTTTGAGGAGTAACTCAACTATATCAATATCCTCCGTCTCCCCGTTTACGCCCTCAATGGCAAGTGCTTCCTGCCTGCCTCGATTCCGTATCATACATATTTACCGAAAACACGTCAATTAGCTGCCTGTGTGTTCGATGTGCCTTACAAAAATGCACCGATATCTTATGACTTAAATCTTGGCGATGACGTGTGATGGGATATGTCTTCCGGTGACGCTTGTAGCGGGTGCTTTGTACAGCCCGATAGCCCTTTCGGCTTTTGGAAGGCTTTTTGCGCCGTCTTAATTATGTACTTGTTCGTTAGCTTCGTAGTCGTGAAACTGCCTAAATAAAATGTGCCCGACACACTGTGTCGGGCACATTTGTTCGTTTCTCTGCCAATCAACGAGCAAGTGTCAGCTTTATATAATCAATATTCCTCCTCGTTGAAGAAGAAGTCGTCTTTGCTGGGGTAGTCAGGCCAGATGTCTTCGATGCTTTCGTAGATGTCGCCCTCGTCCTCAATCTCGTTCAGGTTCTCTATGACTTCAAGCGGAGCGCCGGAACGGACCGCGTAATCTATCAATTCGTCTTTTGTGGCAGGCCACGGCGCATCTTCCAATTTGGATGCGAGTTCTAATGTCCAATACATAATTTGCCTGTATTTAAGTTGTCACTCAATCCTACAAGGATGCGAATGTATAAAAAAATTTCCAATATGCAACTCCCTCTCATCAATGGGCGCTGATTTTCTTGGCTTTTGTCTTATGCCTTATCGTAACGTATTTGCCCGGAGGCTTATTGCGCGTCTGTCCGGTAAAGAGGGCATTTGTCGCCGGCCTTCAGGGTTCCCACAGGATTTCCTCTGCGCCGAGGAGCATGGCGAGTCTTCGTCCGAGTACGTAAAAGTAGTCCGACAGTCTGTTCAGGAACATGAGCGCATTGGAAGAGACGGGGTACTGCGCGGCAGCGCGACAGGCCTGGCGTTCGGCCCTGCGGCAGACGGTACGGCAGATGTGGGCCTGCGATACGACGATGTGTCCGCCCGGCAGGGTGAACCGCTCTATCGGCGGCAGGACGGCGCTGATTTCGTCGATTCGTTTTTCGAGAAATCCGATGTCAGCGCCGTTGAGGTCTTTTACCTTATCTTCGCTGCCATGCCCAAGGGCCATCAGCGATTCGGTGTGCATCAGCAGTCTCGATATGACAATCAGGGCGTCGTCGAACTGTGTAACGTCCTCACCGTTCAACATGTCCCGGAGCATGGCCGTCTGGGCGGAGAGTTCGTCGATGGAACCGTAGGCCTCCACCCGGACGTCGTATTTCGGGACGCGTTCTCCGCCGATGAGGGAGGTACTCCCTTGGTCGCCGCCTTTGGTATATATTTTCATCGTTTCAGAGTTTTATGTGTTCATTGTTCAGGCCGTCGGAACCGAAAAGAAAGATGACTGTCCGACAATCGATGCTCATTCCTCTGTGGTTGCTTACCGCCTTCATACACCCGCGGTAACGAGCTTTTCCTTTGGCAGGAGAGAGCAGGCAGACGATGTGCCCGGAGGCGGGCAGCGTTTCGTTGCCGACGGTCGTCGCCGTCGTGAAAACCTCCATACTTCCTCCGTCTTCCCTTGCGGGGCTTTCCGCGACAGGTTCTGCGTCTATGCAGCATTGCCGGCATGCCAGATAGTCGTATAGAGCCTGTATCAGGCTGGCCTGCCGTACGGTACCGCCATGTTCCCTGAGAGCCGAATAGACGCTGCCTTTTGCAGGGAGGTGCCGGCGTTTCATGTAGATATTCCGAACCAAACCGTAGGCAAAAGGCGAGTGAACGCCATGTCCCCGAAAATGGCGTAGCCGGCAACAGGAGGCTGCGTGCATGAAAGCGTTGAAGATGTAGTCTCTCGCTCCTGGCATCTATTCCTCGTGTTTAAGCCGGCCGGCCAGACGGCCTGTGGAGAAGGCCATCTGGAGGTTGTAACCGCCCGTGTTGGCGTCGAGGTCGAGCACTTCCCCTGCGAAATACAATCCCCGTACCAGCCTCGACTCCATCGTGGCGGGATTGACTTCACTGACCGTTATGCCACCTGCGGTGACTATGGCCTCTTCGAACGGGCGGTAGTCGCTGACAGGAATGCGGAAATCTTTCAGTGTCCTTATCAATGTTTCCGCCATCTCCGGAGCGGCCTGCCGAAGGAGCCGTTTCGGATGTCCGCCGACGGCTTTGGCTATCGGCATCACCAGTTCTTTCGGGACGAGCCGGCGCAGCAGGTCGGCCATCGGGGCTTCCGGACCGAGCTCGCCGGTCTCCCGTCCGATACGTTCACGCAGGGTGGCCTCGTCCAGCGCCGGTTTGAGGTCGACAGACAGCTCTACTCGGTGCCCCTCTATCAGGGCATCTACGGCTGTCCGGCTCATGCGCAGTACGACGGCCCCCTCTACGCCGCGCGGCGAAAAGGACATCTCCCCGAACTCCTCTGCGACGGCCGTTCCGTCCAGAAGAAGTTTGGCGGATATGTTTCGCAGATGCAGTCCGTACAGAAACTCCCGGTCGGGCATGGAGGTCTCCAGCGGGACGAGCGACGGCCGGACGGGTTCGATGGTATGCCCGAGGGCATGGGCCAGAGCGTATCCGTCGCCCGTGGAACCCGTCGCGGGATAGGAAAGCCCTCCCGTAGCGACGATGACGTTCGGGCACTCCTCCTTGCGTTCGAAACCGCGCCTGTTGATATAGCGGACGCCGAAGACCTTGCTGCCCAAGGTCATAATCCCGGTGACGCGCGTATTGTATATGATTTTGACGCCGTTCTCGAAGCAATATTCCAGCAGGGCCGTAGCGATGTCCCATGCCTTGCCGCTTTTGGGAAAGACCCGTTCGCCGCGCTCGATTTCGAGCTTCACGCCCGCCCTCTCGAAGAAGCGGATGGCGGCGCGGTTGTTGAACTCGGCGAAAGCCGGCGCGAAAAACTCCGCATTGGTCCGCACCTGCGAGGCGAACTCCTCGGCAGGCCGGGCGTTGGTAACGTTGCAGCGGCCCTTGCCCGTGATGCGGACCTTACGGCCCGATTTCTCCATCTTCTCGATGAGCAGCACACGTTTTCCGTTGCGCGCGGCGGTTCCTGCGGCCATCATGCCCGCAGCCCCCGCACCGACGACGATGACGTCGTACGGTATGATCTCTTTTTCTTCCAATTGCTCCATACGACCGCAAAGATAGGCAATAATTCTTTCTTTACGGAAAAATTTTTCTATCTTTGCGGCCGTTAAAACCGTTCTAAAAGATATGTTGAGCAGAAGATTACTTCGTATTAAGGTCGTCAAAGCGCTGTTCGCGCACCTCAAATCGGGTGCAGACAACATGATTGCGTCCGAGAAAACGCTGATGACGTCCGTCGACAAGGCCTACGACCTCTACTTCCAGATACTGATCCTGCCCGTGGAAATCGCACGTTACGCCGAGCAGCGTCAGGAGCTGGCCAAGCAGAAAAAACTGCCGACACACGAAGACCTCAACCCCAACACCAAATTCGTCGACAACCAGATCATCCGCGTAATCGCCAACAGCGACGCGGTGAACGACTATGCGGCGGCCCGCAAGCTGAACTGGACGCGGTATCCGGAGTTGATACGCACGCTCTACACCCAGCTGACCGAAAGCGACTACTTCAAGGATTACATGGCGCGTCCGGAGCGTTCGTTCGCCGACGACCGCAAACTGCTCGAAGACTTCTTCAAGGAGCTTCAGAGCTGCGAACCGCTGGACAACGTGCTGGAGGAGATGTCGATCCTATGGAGCGACGACCTGCCCTATATCGTGATGATGATCCTGCGTTCGCTCTCGAACCTGCGCCCGACGCACACGGAGCTGAAGGTTCCCGCGAAATTCAAGAGCGACGAGGACCCGCAGTTCGTCCGGACGCTGTTCGAAAAATCGCTCGTCAATTACGACTCCTATCAGGATTATATCGAGAAATTCACCTCCAACTGGGACGTGGAGCGCATCGTCTTCATGGACAACCTGATCATCGGCACGGCGATGGCCGAGCTGACCTCGTTCCCGTCGATTCCGGTCAAGGTGACGCTCGACGAGTACATCGAGATTTCGAAATACTACTCGACGCCCGGCAGCAGCACTTTCATCAACGGCGTGCTGGACAAGATCGTCGAATCGCTCACCGCCGAAGGCCGCA
>OGRL01003233.1_pt1 | contig 9890 bp, 9 predicted proteins | sample 1553481 | NCBI WGS metagenome assembly OGRL01 (sample SAMEA2580036, study PRJEB22360) | human gut metagenome
TGTTTCGAGAAAAATAGCACGCACTCCGATTCTTCTCCGTCACGCCCGGCACGGCCAGCTTCCTGATAATAATATTCCAGACTCTGTGGCATATTGTAATGAAGCACATAGCGCACATTGGATTTGTCGATTCCCATGCCGAATGCATTGGTTGCAACCATCACACGGATTCTGTCATAAGTAAAATCATCCTGATTCTTTTTTCGTTCCTCTAAAGACAGCCCCGCATGATAACGTCCCGCCGCAATACCATATTGCAGCAAAAGAGCATACACACTGTCCACGTTCTTTTTGGTGGCACAATAGATAATTCCACTATCATCCTCATGCCTTTTCACATAATTTATTATACTATTATCCGTCTCTTTCCCACCCTTGCGGTTGACCACACGAAAGAACAGATTCGGACGGTCAAATCCTGTCACGACTGTCACCGGATTCTGCAAATGCAAACTTGCGGTAATATCCTGCTTAACACGCTCTGTGGCGGTCGCGGTAAATGCACTGACTACCGGACGGTCTGGCAGTTTTGCTAAAAAATCCGCAATTTCAAGATAACTCGGTCGAAAATCCTGTCCCCACTGGGAAATACAGTGTGCCTCATCCACCGTAACCATGGAAATATCAGCATAATATGCAAAGTCCAGAAAACGCGCGGTGTTGAGCCGCTCTGGTGCCACATAGATAATTTTGTATTTTCCCTGCGCTGCATAGGCAAGTGCTGCGCGTATCTGGTTTTCTGTCAGGGAACTGTTAATGTAAGCTGCGTGTACGCCTGCCTGATTCAGTGCCTTGACCTGATCCGACATGAGCGAAATCAGCGGGGAAATCACAAGCGTAATTCCCTCGAGCATCAGCGCTGGAACCTGATAACACAGAGATTTTCCCGCACCTGTCGGCATGATGCCAAGGACATCCTTTCCCTGTAGGATTCCGTCCATCAGTTCCTGCTGGCCGGGCCGCAGGCTATCGTATCCAAAATAATGTTTTAAAGTCTCGAGTAAGTTCAATTGATTCTCCTTAGTAGTGTTTTCTTGTACCATGTCCAAATATTATTTCTTGTTCAGGTGCTAAGTAGACAAAAAACATATCATACAAATACTTTTTTTCCATCTGCTGGCGCAACTGTTTTATTACCTGCTGACTGCTGCATCATCTGTGATAGACTTTTGTCTGTTTCATTTCCTGTTTCATTCCTGTTGTTTTTCTCATTCATTCCATTCATTTTATCTATACAAGCCGAAAATGTTCTTTCATTAACTCACGAAACAGTGCATCTGCTGTCCAGAATACATTGTGAGGTGTAACAATCGCTTTCAGTGCAACCGGCTGCTCGCCCGTCGCTTTATAGTCTGCCAGAAACGCATCCACCTGCTGAGGATTCATACCGGAAAACACCATCATTTCCGTTGCGAAGTCCGGTCCTTCATACTGCTTCTTTTCTTTCGGAAATCCTTTGATTCCGGCTAATGCACCGAGTTTCTGTCCGTAATCTTTGCGGGCAACTTCTGTCACGTTCGCTCCCTGTTTCTGTGCCACTGCACGTACGGCTTTTTCCTTTTCTTTTTTTAATCCAAACAATAATATAACTGCCATCATTTCACCTCGTTTTCTGTTCTGTAAACAAAGCTTTCGCCTTTGCATGTGAGAAATTGTATTCGCGCAATCCTTCTTTTTCTTCCTCCAGAGTTTGCACAACATATTTTCCATATTTCTCAGCCCATTCGCCATTTTGTGTGGCAATTACAGGTGCTGCATCGGTGGACAATGTCTGCAAATAATTGTAATCAATTGCATTTTCTTCTCTCATATGATTCATATGTGCAACGTCATATTTTGCAATCCAGTAATCCGGGTGCGCAACACCAAGTGCAAATACACAGACCGTCACAACCACGATCGTATAACGGAACATTGGAAATTTATTCACATAAATCTGTACCAGAATACCGGTCAGAAGAATACCGATCACGGCAAGCATCCACAGCACAAAAAGCCGTAAAAAAGTAAGATTGTAATGCTGAATGTACAAACACATCCGGAATGCGGATGATGCAATCATAATATACGTGCATCCACAGATTACAGTGAGCAGGATCTTTTTGAAATGATTTTCCCGGAATAACCCCATGAACAACAGCACCAGTCCGACATTGATCATACATACAAACAAAAGCTGGAAAAAGCCCTCTCTGGCATATCTTGCGTACGTATATCCATCCGGCAGTCGCATCTTTCCAAGAAAGAGCGAAAAAATCTGGATAAACGAAAATGCCGCATACACGATAGATATCAGTACCAGAATTGTATTTGCGATCATCGGCTCAAAATGCCGCATGTCTTTGCTTTCCGCTGAAATCTTTTCCGATGCCAGAAAGCGAATGCCACAGTAAGCTGCCAGCAAAGCATAGCCAAACATAAATACCATTCCTACCCATGTACCGAAATGAAAATCTATGGAGAACAAGCTGCCAAATAAATTGGCAAACACCGCATCCGCCTGATACAACAGAGCAACTACAATTGCAAGAACCGGAATAGAAATCAATACGCCGATCACAATATACCCTGCTTTTCCTGTTTCCTTTTTCTTTTTAAATTTGCGGAAACAACTCAGGTCACTGAATGGTTCCCCAATATAACTGATTGCACCTCCGATTGCAACGAAAATCGAACCTACACCTTTTGCAAGTGTCCATTTTTTCGTATTACAAAATTCAAAAAGAAGCATACAGATCAGCAGACATACAATTCCTGCCTCATTTAACATCCAGATCCATTCGTTTCCGGTACTTGCCGTACAAATGGCCAGACCAAGCATCCCAATCATACAGAACAGGCTCATTGGTTTGACATGAAATTCTTTTTGATTCATTTTGTACAAATGAGTTTTCAGATACATACAGTAACCAATTGTAATCACAACAAAAAGCGACAACGCAATACTTTGATAATTGTTGTACAAAAGAACCGTATAAAGTGCCGCATAGATGCATGTTGGAATTGCCATAATGGAGAATATTTCCGCACGACGCTCCTTCTGTTGCTGTGTTTCTCCAAACTGCATCTGCTGTACATTATATGGTGACATATTTGATTGTGTATCATATCCGGGTACATACTGTCCGTTTTCCTGTCCCTGCATATTCATTTGTGGCTGCATACTGTTTTGCTGTTCCATAATATTTCCCGCTCCTTTCTGAACCTCTACGATTCCGTCTCATCCGGAACATATTCAAATAAATCTCCCGGCTGGCAGTCCAGCGCCGCACATAATTTATTCAATGTTTCAACTTTCACCGCTTTTGCCTTTCCATTCTTTAGAATAGAGACATTTGCCATTGTGATTCCAAGCTTTTCCGAAAGTTCTGTCACACTCATTTTCCGCTTGGCAAGCATGACATCAATATTTACGATAATTGCCATACTTCCACCTCTAAATTGTCAATTCGTTTTCACGTTTCACATCATATGCATACTGCACCAGACGGGAAAGACATTCACACAATATTGTAAAAATTGCAGCGATAAGAATCTCTCCGATCACAAATACAATCTTATATATATCCGCTTTCCCAACTGCTGCCACCCAGATCATTCGGGCTGCAAATCCAAGAATACCACCAATTCCATAAAGTCCCATATGATGAAAATACTTCGCATTTTCCAGGGAAAAGGAATTATCTTTTCCAATCTGTGTACAGACACGCCAGAATTCAAACAAAATGAGATAGCACAGTACTGCGATATACCAGCTGAATCCGACCCAGCCCCACAGTACATTTCCCTGTGCTTTCAACTGAAATGCATACGCAGTCAGCGCACCAAAAAAGAAAATGCCCATCACAGCAAGCAAAATCGTCATTCCCTTTAACCAGTATGATATTTTTGTCTGTTTCATAATCATCACCTCATAAAATTATTATTTACGTTTTCTGTAGTATATCCCATATAACAATAAAAAGCAACATAAATTTATCGTATTTCAATAAATTTATGTTGCTACATAATATTTTATCACTATTTTACTTTGATTGATACAATGTCGGAATACGCTCCATAATACTTCGTTCCGTTATAAGTTTTGTATGCACGCACCTTATAATGCTTCGTCGATCCTTTTTTCAGCTTCGCATCTTTGTAAGTAACTGTTTTTCCGCTTTTTACGGTAGCAATTCTTACATATTTCTTTGTTTTGCTGTCATAACGATATACTGCATATCCACTGGAACGGGCTACCTTACTCCAGCTTAACGTCACTGCGGAAGACTTAGTGCTCAGTTTCAGATTCTTTGTTTTGGACGGATTTGTACTCTCTTTATAGACAACCGAACTACTTCCCCATACATTTCCATCCTCCGCCTTTTTATATGCACGGACTTTAAACTGATACTCCGTTGCGGACGCAAGTCCTGTGACCTTGTATGAAGTCGTACTTCCACTTGCAATCGTGGTGACTTTTTCATAAGCTTTTGTCTTTGCATTATATTTGTATACACGATATCCGCTCGCACCGGAAACTTTTTTCCAGGAAAGTGTCAGATAGGTACTGCTCTTCTTGGCGGTATTTACACTGGATACTTTTGCCGGAGGCGTTGTCACCGATACAACAGAAGAATAATTTCCATAATAATTTGTTCCACCGATGGTCCAGTAACAGCGCACCCTATATTGGTACGTCTTGCCACTTCTTACATCTTCATCGGAATAGCTGCGGCTTTTGGTCGATTTCAGATAAACATACTTATCCTCTGTCGCATCGTACCGATATACACGGTATCCTGTCACATCCGCAGCCGCCTTGCTCCAGCTTAAAGTTACCGGTCCGGATGCCGATGGCGCCTCCGCTTTTAATCCGGTTGTCTTGATACTTGTATCTTTGTACCAGAAATCTGCATCCAGATTTCCGGTATATCCACTGACTCTTGAAACAGAGGAATACTGCCAGAAATCATAATCATACGGTACATCCCCGTACGCACTTCCACTCTTGGAATTGCTGGTCGTTGTATTATTATAACGAGCAATCCAAATCCCACATTTATCGAGCGAGTCGGTATCAATATAGGATTTGATCCACGCATATGATGCATATACACTCGCCTGATATCCCGCCTTTGTAATCGTGTCCGCAAAAGCCTGGCAGACAGCTGTCTCCTTGGTCTTGGATAACTTTCCTCCAGTCAGACGATTATGACTTCCTTTCTCACGGTCGTTCACGATCGGAAGTGTCACATCCCAATCATATTTCTTCAGCTGTTTTAATACAAAATTAGCTTCTTCCCTTGCTTCCTTTTCTGTAAGTGCCTGAGAAAAAATATATAGCCCGATATTGATATCGTTGTCCAAAGCCGCCTGAATATGGGAATCCGCTGCGGTATCAAAATAAATGCTGCCATCTGCCGTATCTCTTGATCCTACGCGGACAAATGCAAAATCAATCCCTGCATCGTGGGCTTTTTCCCAATTCACTGATGTTACCTTTTTATCTTTTGTCTGCCACCAGGAAACATCGATTCCGTTAAATAACTGATAATCTTCATAATCCACTTTATGATAATAGGTTGCACGCGTATAAGTTCCTGCCGTGGTAAAAGAACTGTCCAGAAAATCCTGCGAATAGGAGGAACCTTTTGCCGCCCTCATGGTCGGTAATGAATATGTTGCCGCAGCACCTTGCATAATCAAACCATCCAGATTCGGCGTTTCCTCATATGCCGTCTCATCTTCCATACTCTGTCCCATGACACCGTCCATCTGCGCTGCCGGAACTTCCGCCTTTAACTGCTGCGGGGCAACCACACATGCCGCCGCCAGTACCAATCCTGCTACCATTAATTTTGCTTTTGAAAATTTCAATTGTATATCTCCTGTATATCTTACTATGTCTTTTCTTTCGTGTGCCCAAAGCACACAATTTATATCTAACCAAAAGATGCCATTTCTGTCAATGTTATTTTCTTCCATCTCATCGTATCATTGCAAACACAACACTTACATTCTGTACGCAAAGCATAACCATAACCTTCATAAGAAGACCCGCGATCATTGGCCGGATCCATTTGCGGATAATCCGGAATACCTGTAATGTAATCAGATAATCATACAAATGATATGCCAACATAAAAAAACTGCAGGACGCCGCAATACTGCAGCCAAATCCCGCGATTGCAAACAAAACTCCAACAACCGCATTTCCACCGATGTTCCATCCTACATAATACCCGACTGCTGCCAATGTCTTACACAAAATGGATCCGGGAAGCACATTTACCGCAGGCACAATATATCCATAATACTGCTGCCCCGTAATAAAACCTCCCTCGACAAAAAATCCATCTGCGATGGTCAGATACGCATCACCACCCCCAAAAGATGCCCATGTAGAAAGCACGCCTTCTCCTGAAAAGACAATTGCGGACCGACTTTCAATCACTGCCGGAAGCAATAGAATCAGAAAAAACAGTAACCATATTCCGACATCTTTTACTATCTCTCTACGATCGGCTTCCCCTTGCCACTGGTTCTCCCTGATATTACAACAAACCCCATAAATACTTAATATCGCCATAAAAATATAAACTGTATAACGGAGCACAACATATTCTGCACCGAAATAAACGCTATTGGTATATAAATACATTGCTGAAGTGATTGCCAGCAATAACATATTTTTGCGACAATAATTTCCCCTCGTGAAAAAGATTCCAAAAAAGGCAAGCACCAGCACCTGCATGGTAGATACAAAAAAAGACAACACAAAAATGCCCAGCATCAAAGCCACCGCTTTTCGTTTTCTGCTTTTTCCGTCCTCCGCGCAGGACTTTAACATATTCCGGATATACGCCATAAGCATATATATGATAAATGCCGAAACAACAACCGAAACCATTTGTACCACATTGAGAATCTGTTCCTGAAAGACCGAAAGAATGGTCACAAGAAGAACTGTCAGCACCGTCCCCGGCAGCGCCATCATCACAGCTCCCGCGATCATTCCTTTCCGTCCGAATCCTCTTCGTCCAATCGATGCCGCAATTTCTACCGGCAACGCGCCGGGCGTAATACTGGCAACAACGACATCTTTATCTATATTTTGTTTCGCGTCTAGTCCCTGCTTCTCTGCAATTTCCTGCTCTATAATCGGAATCAGCGCACTTCCTCCACCGAACCCAATACATCCGATGTAGAACATGGATTGAAGAAAACGTCTGAATTTCTTCCTCCCGGCTGCTACAACAGACAGCCGAGCCGATTCAATATATGATCCACACATGCTTCCACATCCATTTCCGCTGTATCCACTGCAACATCCGGATGCTCCGGCACTTCATAAGGGCTTGTAATCCCCGTAAAATGCGCAATTTTTCCTTCTCGTGCAGCTTTATATAAGCCTTTGACATCCCGCTTTTCACACTCTGCGATTGAAGTACTGACATATACTTCCCGAAATCCTTCTCCAATGATCTTTTTCGCATTTCTGCGATCCTGCCGGTACGGAGAGATAAATGCGGTAATCACAATCAGTCCCGCATCATTCATGAGCTTTGCAACCTCTGCAATCCGCCGAATATTCTCTATCCGGTCCTCATCGGAAAATCCAAGGTTACTGTTTAATCCCATACGTACATTGTCCCCATCCAAAAGCATGGTCTTCTTTCCCATTGCATACAAACGCTTTTCCAACGCATTCGCAATTGTTGACTTTCCCGCTCCCGACAGGCCGCTCATCCAAATTGTGCAGGCATTCTGCCCCATCTGTTGTTCCCTTAATGTCCGGTCTATATCCATATTATGCCATGTAAGATTTCGTTCCATATGATTCTACCTGCTCTTTATGTTTCTATTTTTCTTCTTACTTTCGCTTAAAAACTCTGTTCCACAAAGTCCGAAACGGATGTTTTACCTTCCACATAAACTGCATAAAACGATTTCTAAGACGTTCGTTTTCATATCGTAGCCGTTCCGTCTCTTTTTGTAGCTTACGAATTTCTGTTTCCTGCTCCGCACTCCTGCGATAAAGATCAATGGATACCGAAGAGAAAAATGCGATCACATCCGGAAGCATCTGTGGATTGTCCACATCCCACTTCGGAACATTCTTAATCTGTTGTGAAAAAAGCGGTTTCCCATCTTTGAGATATGTCTCTGCAACATATGTATTTCCGGCTTCGTATGGTGCAAGAAACTCTTCCAATTCCTCTACCGAAAGCATCTCTGATGGTTTTTCTTTTGTTCCATCTGTTGAAAGCGTCTTTAATGCCTGCCCCAGATAAGCCACTTCTTCTCTGCTCAAATTTGGAACCGTATTCACGATACGCTTGATTTCCGTCTCATTTTTTCCCAATCGAAGATTTGCATCCTCCTCAAGCTCCATAAACGACTCCGTAACCGGAATTCCAATTGCCTCCATAAAATCATGAATAATAGAACCATCCACCCAGCTCGTAGGTTCGAATCTGCGCACGATCAGATTGTCTGCTCCAAAAATGTCTGCAATCTGATCCAGTTTGTGTGCATAATTTAAAATTTTTCCATCTTTTTTCAAGGTTTTTCTTATATACTCGTCACAGGACAATACGGAACTATACCCGACATTTTGTTTTACCGCCTGATTCCAGCGTGACAAAAAGAAGGTATCCTGCCGGCGAAGATATACGATAATTTTTACCTGATAGTGATTGTCATCTGCCTGCTTTTTTAAATCCGTAAACAGATCTTTACACGAATAGCTGGACGCAAACCAGACAGACTCGTCAGAAAGGATGACATGATCATAGGTTTGAAATTCTTTAGCTATAAGATCATACCCTTCCTGCAGGTACTGTTTTTCCAGTTCATGATCTCTGCCACCCTCTGCTTTTTCTACTTTCCGGACAAGGAAATGACCATTACGACGAGAATTTACATTCAGATACCGATGCAGGGATTTTGGGAAAACATATCCCTTGCTTTCAAGCACTTCCCTGTTTTGTGCTAAAAATTTCTGAATAGAAGAGGTCGCAGTCTTCGGTGTGCCTATATGTAAATAAAGTGTTTTCATGTATCATTCCTCCTGATGTACTATCATCATAAGGAGGTTTCCTTGAAAAAGCCTTGAAAGGAATTGCAAAAGGAAAAATTTATGATTTATAATAAAAATTATAGGAGAACAATATGAGAATTTTAATAATTGAAGACAGCGTCCGGCTGGCTGATACCATTGCCGACGCATTACGTGATGAAAATTATATAGTAGATATTGCAAATGACGGATTGCAGGGATATGAAAATGCGGCAAGTGGCATCTATGATATGCTTATTTTAGATCTGATGCTGCCGAAAATGAACGGATACGAGGTTCTTTCCTCCCTTCGCAAAGATGGAAATGATGTCCCCGTGCTTATTCTCTCCGCCCGCACAGAACTTGACGATAAGATACAGGGATTTACAGTAGGTGCAGATGATTATGTCACCAAACCATTTGAAATTCAGGAACTTCTCATGCGGATTCAGGCCATCAGCCGACGACGCATCCACCATGACATTTTTCGTCCACATGCCGGAAACCTGTCTTTTGACAGCAATACCTGTGAAATTTCCAACACCAGCACCGGAAAATCCATGAAAATAAGTGGAAAAGAAATGCAGCTTTGCGAATTTCTGTTGATAAATCAAAATCAAGTGCTCGAAAAAGAGCAGATTGCAACAAAAATATGGGGATATGATTCCAACGCAGAATATAACAATGTGGAAGTTTATATTTCTTTTTTGCGCAGAAAATTTCACCATTTACAGGTCAACGTAACGATCCGCGCCGTCCGTGGTGTAGGATACATTCTGGAGGTAGCCAATGATTAAAAATTACAGAAAAAGCTGACTACGCTGCTTATTTTCCTACTCACTATTAT
>OGRL01003237.1_pt1 | contig 9873 bp, 8 predicted proteins | sample 1553481 | NCBI WGS metagenome assembly OGRL01 (sample SAMEA2580036, study PRJEB22360) | human gut metagenome
GGCAGCGCGGGCACATGGCATGTTCTGTTTTTGCGGCGGAGGCTGCCAGTTCCGGACCGGTTTTCACGTCAAGGTCCGCGATGATGAAGAATTCCGTGGCAAACGCCCGGTCTTCCAGAAGCGCCACGACGTCTTCGCTCTCATTCACGGGAACGGTCAGGGTAATGGATGCCTCATTATTTTTGGAAAACACCTTGGCTTTCACCTGTTCTTCAATGGCTACCTGAATGACGGACTTGATTTCCTGGAGACGGGAAATAACGGAGGTCGCCTCCTGGGTATCATATTCCGGCATGGGGGCGGGGAAGTCCTGCTCATGCACGCTGCCTTCATATCCCGCGTATTCCCAGGCTTCATCCGCCGTGAAGGCCAGGATGGGAGCCAGCAGACGGCACAGAGCCTTGAAGATGATGGTCATGGCCGTTTGTGTGGCGCGGCGGCGCACGGAGGAAGATGAGTCGCAGTACAGGCGGTCCTTGGTGGTGTCCACGTACAGGGCGGACAGGTCGCTGGTGCAGAACTGGTTGATGGCGCTGAACGCCTTGCGGAAGTCATAGGCTTCATAGGCCTTCAGCGTTTCCCTGATGACGGCGTTCAGGCGTTCCAGAATCCAGCGGTCCAGGAGGGGCATGTGTTCCGGGGCGACTGCCTGCGCGGCGAAATCGAATCCGCTGATGTTGCCCAGCAGGATGCGCAGGGTGTTGCGGAGGCGGCGGTAGGGTTCCGTCACCTGCTTGAAGAGGTCTTCCCCGAAGGGGACTTCATTTTGCCAGTCCACAGAGGCGGCGCACGATGTCTGCGCCGTATTTGTCGTAGTAATAGGCCGCGTCAATGGGTTTGCCGCTCTTGGCGTCGGATTTGGAGGTTTTTTTCCCGGTGTCCTTGTCCACGACGAAGCCGTGGGTCATTACGGCCTTGTACGGAGCCTTGCCGCGCCAGGCGACGGAAAGCATCAGGGAACTCTGGAACCAGCCGCGGTGCTGGTCCGTAGCTTCCAGGTAAAGGTCCGCCGGCGCGTCCAGCCCGGGGCGGTTGTCCATGACGGCCATATGGGAACTGCCGGAATCAATCCAGACGTCCAGCGTATCCTTGCCCTTTTTCCAGGTCTTCGGCAAGCCGAGGCGTTCGCACAGGTCTTCATCGGAGAGTTCAAACCAGATGTTGGAACCGTGTTTCTCCACCATATCCGCGATTTTGCGAACCAGAGCGGCGTCCAGGACGGCTTTGCCGTTTTCGTCAAAGAAGACGGGCAGCGGCACGCCCCAGGTGCGCTGGCGGGAGATGCACCAGTCCGGCCTGGCTTCCACCGTGCCGTAAATGCGGTTGCGGCCCCAGGAGGGCAGCCACTGCACCTTGTCTATTTCTTCCAGGGCCTGCGGGCGGAGCTTGTCCATGGAGATGAAAAACTGTTCCACGGCCCGGAAAATAATAGGCGTCTTGGAACGCCAGCAGTGCGGATACTGGTGGCGGTATTCTTCCACGCCGAAGAGGTTGTTGCCCTGTTCCAGCATGGAAATGATGTCCTTGTTGGCGTCAAAGACATGTTTGCCCACCAGGGAGGGCACGCCCACTTCTTCCGTGTATTTGCCGTCGTCGTCCACGGGGGAGAGGACGGGCAGTCTGTATTGGCGTCCCACGTTATAGTCGTCCGCGCCGTGGCCGGGCGCGATGTGGACGATGCCGGTTCCGGTGTCCGTGGTGACAAAGTCCGCCAGGATGATTGTTGACGTGCGGGAAAGGAAGGGATGCCGGGCTTCGCAGTTTTCCAGTTCGGCTCCTTTGAATTCACGGATGGTTTCCGCAAGAGCCCAGCCCGTTTTCTGAGCGAAGGCATCCAGCAACTCCTTGACGATGATGAGGTTTTCCGTCTGGCCGTTCTTCATGAACCTGCCTGCCACGTAGGTGAAACGCGGATGGAGGGCGAGTCCTACGTTGGCGGGCAGCGTCCACGGAGTAGTGGTCCAGATGACCATGGAGGCTTTCAGCCCCAGGGGATTGTCCAGAAGCGGGAAGCGCACGAAAACGGAGGTGCTGACCTTTTCCTTGTAGTCGATTTCCGCTTCCGCCAGCGCCGTATAGGCCCCATAGGACCACTGGACGGGTTTGCGGCTCTGGTACACCGCTCCGTCTTCCACCAGTTTGGCGAACACGCGCAGGATGTTGGCTTCATACGCCGGCTTCATGGTCAGGTAGGGATTCTCCCAGTCGCCGAACACGCCCAGGCGGCGGAAGGAAGTGCGCTGAATGTCAATGAATCCTTTGGCGAATTCCGCACAGCGCCGGCGGATTTCCGCCGCATCCAGGTCACGGGCCTTTTGAACCACCTTGAATTCAATGGGAAGGCCGTGGCAGTCCCAGCCCGGAATATAAGGGGCAGCATAACCGGCCATGGTTTTTGATTTCAGGACCAGGTCCTTGAGAATTTTGTTCAGGGCCGTACCCATGTGCACGTCCCCGTTGGCGAAGGGGGGGCCGTCATGAAGGAGGAACCGGGGTGCGCCCTGGGCCATCCTGCGGGACAAAATGCGTTCGTACAGCCCGGTGTCTTCCCACTTTTTCAGGCGTACGGGTTCATTTTTCGTCAGATCCCCTCTCATGGGGAAACCGGTCTCCGGCAACAGGATGGTGTCTTTATAATTCTTTTCGGGCGCACTCATGCCCGGAAAAAGTATCACCGGACCCGGTTCCGGTCAACCCTGCGGTGCGGCACACCTGGGGCCTAGCGCATTCATTCCCGCCGTGTTCCGGAGGAAGTGCCCGCTCCGGAGGGCGCACCCCTGCGGGCAGAAGCCGGGGAAGGAAGAAATCCCTGTTCCCTGAGCCATTGTTCGGCGGCCTCAGGCCATTGATCCGTGGGATGCCCGCGTTTTTCCATGCCATACCCGTGGCCTCCCGTGGGATAGAGATTCAGGCTGACGGGAACCCCCTTATTCCGGCAGGCCTGTTCCATCAGCCTGCTGTTGGCGCAGGAAACGCCGTCATCCAGAGCGTGGACGAGGAAGACCGGCGGCGTCTGTTCCGTTACCTGCCGCTCCGCGGAACACATCTCCTCCAGGGCAGGGGAGGGATGGGGGCCCAATATTTTGTTGCGCGTTCCCCCGTGGGTTGTATGGGGCGCCATGGAAATGACGGGATAGATGAGCATGGAGAAATCCGGACGGGAGGAAATGTTTTTCAGCGGATTTTCCGCTTCTTCCGGAAGGGTGCGGTTCCACAGCGTAGAAGCCATGGCCGCCAGATGGCCGCCTGCGGAAAAGCCCATGACGCCGATGCGGAGAGGGTCAATTCCCAGGGAGGAGGCGTTTTCCCGCACGGTCCTCAGGGCCTGGCGGGCGTCCAGCAGGGGACCGGGAAACCTCCCCACGGCATTGTTGGTTCCTGAAACGCGGTATTTCACGACAACCCCCACCATGCCGTGTTCCGCCGCCCAGCCGGCAATGCGGCACCCTTCCTTTTCAATGGCCTGGATGGAATACCCCCCTCCCGGAAAGATACACAGGGCCGTGCGTTTGTCCTGCGGCTTCCATCCGGCGGGAAAGTGAAGCAGAACCTGCGCTTCCCCCACGTCCGTAATGTGTCCGGCGGAGGCTTGTTTTTCTTTCAGGTCCGCCGCTTTGAGCCCCAGGGAAATCCATCCGGAGTGAAAGGATTTTCCCTCTGAGGGCGGGCAGAAGGCCCCCAGCGCGGACGGTTCAGGCGGAGCGGCCCCGGCTGAAGCGCAGGCGAATGTCAGAAAAAGCGCGGAGAATAATATCTGTTTTTTGTTCATGGTTTGTTGGCCAGTGAAATGACGAGTTTGGAAAGGCCCTGCACCACTTCTGCAAACTGGGGATAGTCCAGTTTTTCAGCCGTATCGCTGGTTTCATGGTAATCGTCGCAGCGGAGGAAGGCCGTATCCGTGGCGGCAAAGGAGGGGATGCCCTCCTTCATGTATCCCCAGTCGTCAGACCAGGAAACGCCGCGGGTGTAATACGGGAACACGGCGGAACGCACCGGAAAACGGCTCAAGGCGGAAAATTCCTCCGCGCAGGAGCGTGCCAGTTTGTGGCCCGTGTTGGTGGAGAGGAAGGCAACATAGTCGCAGCGGTCCGGCAGGCCGGCCAATCCGGCAACTACGGCGGATTGGCGTTTTTTATTCACCCGGGGGGAATAGCAACCCAGCGTTTCCAGGGCAATCATGCCGATGATTTTTTTCCTGCCCGGATGATGAGAGACGGATTTGGCATGCACTGCGCTGCCCATGGCGGGCGTCTGGTAAAAAGGGGGTTCTTCATTGGCGTAGGCCACCAGGCAAACATCGTGAAGGGTGGAAGTTGCTGCAAGGGCACGTGCCGTTTCCAGCAGGGCGGCTACGCCGGAAGCGTTGTCATTGGCTCCCGGCGTTCCGGTGCGGGAAGGCCGGGCAGGACCGTGGTCGTGCCAGTTGTCCATGCCCACTTTGGTATCGTAATGCGCGCCGACGATGAGCATTTTGGGCCGGGGGGAGGTCCCTTTCTTGATGGCGATGAGATTATATGCCGTCCAGTCCTTGACGGAGCCGAATTTTCCGGAGGGTGGGATACGGACAGCCTGGCGCGTGACGGCATAACCCATTCCCTCCAGTTTTTGTTCAATGTAGCGGGCGGAACGCTCCATGGAGCCGGGGTGGTAGACGTTCCGTTCACCGATGGAATCCGCCAGGTGGAATACATGCGCTTTCAGGAGCGTTTCCGTTTGGTCCGTGTCCGGTATTTTTCCGATTCCGCGGGGAGAAAAAAGCTTGGAACAGGAGCTGAGGGCGATGCAGACCACCGCCATGAGCAGACCGAGCCTGAAGGTCATGGAAAAGAAATGCATGGCGGAAATTGAAGAGGTAACGCAGAGAGGGGAATCCTAATGGGAAAGCGGAGGAAAATCAAGACGCGCCGTTTCTCCCTTATTCATGGACAAATCCTTTTTCCTGCCTTGATGCATGAACCGGAATTTGCCCGGACGCGTAGCGGTAGCTGTGGCCTGCACCCGGCCGTTTTGCCAGGACAAGTCCACCTTAAGCCCGCCCCGCGTACGCAATCCCGTGGCGGAACCCTTCTTCCAGCCGTCTGCCAGAGCCGGAGCCAGCAGGATAACCTGGAACCCGTCCTGCATGATCCGGCTTTGGATCAGGCATTCGGCCACGCCGGAGGAAAAGCCGAAATTTCCGTCTATCTGGAACGGGGGATGGATGTCAAAAAGGTTGGAGTTGATGTAGTGCCTCAGCATGGTGTACATCCTGTCCTCTGCGGCGTTTCCGTCGCCAAGGGCGGCGTAAAGATTGATGAGCCACGCCGTGCTCCATCCGGTCCTGATGCCATTGTTTCCCATATCCGCGTACTTGCGCCGGAAATCGGCTGACTTGCGCACAGCCTCTGCGTATTCCGGCGTATTGAGAATGTCCCATTCCGTGCCGGGAAACAAGCCGTAAAGGTGGCTGATGTGCCGGTGGCCCTTCTGCATTTCTTCAAAAGGCTGCTTCCATTCCTGCACCCTTCCGTCGGGGCCGATGGCTGGCTGGGGAATTTTCCTGAGAAATTGGACGGCTTTAAGCAGAGTAGGCGTTTGTACGCCCAGCTCCCCGCAGGCGTAAATGTAATTGCGGAGGGATTCCCTGCCCAGAAGCTGGTCATGGGAAGCGCCGTTGGAAACATAGGAAAGCACGTTGGGGCCTGTTCCGTCCGGCGCGTAAAATCCGGTCTCCGGAGACACCCCCGGGCCGGAAAGGTAACGGCCCTCGCCGTCATCCTCAAACCAGGACATGATGAATCGCGCGTTGGATTCCAGAATGGGCAGCGATTTTTTAAGGTCTTCCCTGTCTCCGGTGAAGCGGTAGCTGTCCACCAGGTGGGCGCACGCCCACGCCCCGTTCATGAGGCTGGCCCCCCATTCCGGATTGTTGCCTGAAAAATAGGTGCGTTTCCAGCAATCCGTATAGTGGCCGAAGCAGAAGCCGTCCCTCTTGATGAAGCGCGCGAATTTCTCTCCGTGGGGGCGCAGGCTGCGGACAAAATCAAGGAGTTCTGGAATTCTCCCAGCCCGGTGACATGGGAGGGCCACTGGTTCATCTGGCTGTTGATGTTCAGGAAATAACAGCCCATCCACGCCGCCCTCAACTCCGGATTCCATAACCCCTGTAAACCGCAGGGAAGCTGCCCCGGCCTGGTGTGGACAATCGTGCAGAAGCGGCCGAACTGGAAAAGCTGTTCCAGAAGATCCGGATCCTTCTTTCCCTGTTTGACCCGCTCCAGCCTTTGGGCGGGGGTCATGGAGGAGACCCCGGCCGGGGAATCTCCCAGATCCACCTGGCAGCGCGTCATGAGCCGGGAAAAATAATCTTCCGTTTCCGCCGCCAGTTTTTTCCATCCCGCCTTTTGCGCTTTTGCCAGGATTCGCGCGTTTTTAGCCGTCAGGGAATGCGTCAGGGGAGTTTCCGGCTTCCGGATATTGTAATCTGTGGAAATGGATGAAAGCACCAGCACTTCCCGGGCGGAATCAAGAATAATTGTTGAGCCTTTGCGAGTAATGGAGGCTCCGGGAGCCAGAATGGCCACCGTATTTTCAAACCGGGTGCCTCCGTTGCTTCCCTGTCCTTCCAGCGCCCAGCCATTCGGCTGCGCAACAATTCGGGAAGCCGGATCCGGGTGTTCCAGATTCAGGGAAACGCGGCATCCGGACGGCATTGTGCAGGCAATGTGGTAGGCGGCGCAGTCGCTGGACGGGGCCGCCAGGATTTCTGTGGTCAATTCCCCCGTGCCGAATTGGGCGCGGGTGGTTGCCTTGCCCCGCCGCATATCCAGCGTACGCTGATAGGAGGAAGGTGAGGGAAGCCCCTGGAATTCCACCTGAAGACGCCCCCCCTGCTGGTAATCCCCCGCAATGTTGCCGGGGGGAAGGATATTCTTACGGAATAGCTGATCCGCACTGCGGTATTTTCCTTCCTTGCAAAGTTCGCGCGCCTTGTCCAGAGCTTCCGCGGCGCCTTCCCTCATTTGGAAATTTTTCTTTGCGAAAATACTTCCTTCATTGAGGACGACGGTTTCCTTCGGAAAAACGCCGAAAGAGAGGATGCCCAGCCTTCCGTTGCCCGTGCCGTATCCTTCCGTCCATACCCGGGCGGGGGTGGCGGCGGTGACCTGCATGGGGGCCGGAATGGCCCGGAGTGGGACGGCTGCCGCGAAAAGGCAGAGCAGGAAGGAATGTTTCAAGGTTGCAGGGACGTTCATGGGAGAAGATAATGTTGCGTATAATAAAAGTAAAAGAAAGCTGGTGTAAAAAACGCTATTTTTTAAATCGTCTTCCGGTGCCGGCGTAAATGACTGCAAATGCAATGCTTCCCACCAGAAAGTACAGGGAGGCGGACAGGAGCACGGAGTTCTGGAGAATGATGCTGGCGAGCCAGAGCAGCATGGCGAAGGCGAGGCAGTACATGATCTTCCCCATGAACCGGCACAGCGCCTGTTCATCATACTGCTTTTTCTGCCCTCTGTTCATCATGTTGCAGCCTGCGATGAGAAAGGAACATTTCCCCATGGAAAGAATGGCTCCAAGAATCATGAAACCTGCCATCATGGCGACGGGTATCGGAACAGGTGCATCCATAAGCTGGTAAAATGAGGGAATGGGAGAACCTGGTCATTCGACCGGGCGGGCATGCGGGGCGGCGTTTTGCGGAATACGTTGGGGAAACTGTGTTTCTTTCAGCAACGGAGAAACTCCGTTGTTCCTGCCGAAGGCTTCCGCAGGGTACGGTTACAGTTTTTTTGACATTAAAACAGGAAACAGCAGGAACAGAACCAGGCGATGATGAGCAGGCCGCAGGTAAATTCCAGCAGCAGGCCGGCAAGCATCCCAAGCGCCGCTCCGGAACCGGCCCTGAAGGCGTCCATGATATCCTTTCTGGCAAAGATAAGTTCCGCCAGCAGCGCCCCCAGGAACGGCATGAACAAAAGGCCTACGATGGGGGAGAAAAGGAGGCTCCCCGCCACGGCGCCGATGATGGCTCCCCAGATGCCGGCGGCAGTGCTGCCGAATTTTTTGGCGCCCATGCCTCCGGAAAGCTTGTCAATGACCATGCCTCCCGCCACCAGCAGCGCCAGGACGGTCCATTCCCACCACGCCAGGTTTTCTCTGCCCATGGCTCCCTGCCAGACGCACCCGGCCGCAATGATGATAATTCCGGGAAGCATGGGGATGAGCGTGCCGATCAGCCCCATGCCGAATAACAGCAGGGTGACGCACCAGACGAGGGTTTCCGAAAGGAGATGGGGCATGCTTTCCTTCTTATCAGGAAGCCGGACAGGTGGCAAGGTTTCTGCCCGGCTTGCGGATGACGAAGAAAGGAAAAAAGGGGGAGAAATTATTATTGCGGTTGTTGCGGGCGTGGTATGGAATGGCGCCTATGACTTCCACCGGTGTTTATCTATGCGGTTGCATCATGTTCTTTTGCGTTTTTTCTCAGGGGGCCACGTCTTCTCCGCCAGCCGTTTCCGCAGCGGATTCCTCCGCCGTACGCGAACTGGCCCATTCCCTGAAGGCCCGTGTGGGCATGGCTGCGGAAATGCTGGATACGGGGGAAACCGTCATGGTGGGGGATGAGGCGGCCTATCCCATGCAGAGCGTCGTCAAATTCGTGCTGGCCTTGTCTGTCTTGAAGCGGGTGGACCAGGGCGCCATGAATCTGGAACAGATCATCCGCATACGTCCGGAACAACTGGTGAAAGATACCTGGAGCCCCCTCCGGGAGCGTTTCCCGCAAGGCGGCGATTTCTCTCTGAAGGAACTGCTGAGAGTGACTGTTCAGGAAAGCGACAACAACACCTGCGACCTCCTGTTTGGCCTTATTGGAGGGCCGCAGGCCGTGCAGAAGGATTTGAAGGAATGGGGAATTGACGGCATTAATGTCCGTTTTACGGAAGAAGAAATACACCGGAATCATGATTTGCAATATGTCAACTCAAGCCGTCCGTCGGCCATGAACTCCCTGCTCCGGGCGTTTGACGAAGGTAAAATTCTGGCAAGGGGTACACAGAATTTTCTTTGGGGTATCATGGCGGGGTGCTCTACAGGCCCTGAACGTTTGAAAGGGCAGCTGCCGCGGGATTACGTGGTGGCGCATAAGACGGGATCCGGATTCACGCTGCCGGGGGGTGGCGTTACCGCCCGCAATGACGTCGGCATCATTGTTCTTCCCAACGGCCGGAAAATGGCGGTTTCCGTGTTTATCAGGGATTCAAAGGATTCTGAATCCGCTTGTGACCGGGTGATTGCCTCCATGGCCCGCTGGCTGTGCATGGAGTGGAGACCTGCCGCCGGAAAAGAATAACGGAATGATGCAGAACAGTCTTGGCGTCAGATTTTCAAAGGATTCTGGCTTTTGATATTCAGCACATTGCTTGGATGAGCAATAAAGTAAACAATCCCATTTTTAATATTAATCACATGTTCTACATGTTGAGAAACGAATATTATTGTTTTTATTTATCTTTTTCTATAACAGGAGATGAAATCCTTTCCAAGAACTTTTCCAATTCCAAATACAGCGGTTCTAATTCAAATACTCGAACTTCTAAACCACTCTTGTTGTCCCTTTCTTGTAACCAAAAGAGCTTCTTCGTATATTCTTCACCTCCAATTTTTTTCTTGTCAAAAAGATGAATGTGTTTGGTATTATATGCCATGAACAATAAATAAGGTTTTTTATTTATTATAATATGAAATATACCCAGATTCCCTATAAAAGGAACGTCTGTTTCCGTTTTTCCATCCCGAAATAAATTGTATTTGTTGATAATTTTCGCTAATTCCTTCTTTTGTTCCAAATTTAATTTTTTAACTCGATGTTTTTTATTCTCTTTAAGAAAA
>OGRL01003240.1_pt1 | contig 9865 bp, 8 predicted proteins | sample 1553481 | NCBI WGS metagenome assembly OGRL01 (sample SAMEA2580036, study PRJEB22360) | human gut metagenome
ATTTTATTTAAAATTATGTACAAATAATAAAAATTAAAGTAAAATTAAAAAATAAAAGATGAAAGAAAGGCATCAAGTATTTGATGAAGTAATAACATGTGTGGAATAGCAGGTTTTGTTGATAAAACAATTAAAAATAAAGAAAAAGTTATAAAAGATATGGCCGAGCGTATTAAATATCGTGGACCTGATGGCGAAGGTTATTTTATTGATGATGATGTAGCTCTTGCTCATCGCAGGTTAGCTATCATAGACTTATCTAGTGGTGGACAACCTCAATATAATGAAGATAAATCCTTAGTTATTGTTTTTAATGGAGAAATTTATAATTTTGTTGAATTAAAGAGTGAACTTAAAAAAAGTGGTCATAAATTTACTAACAAAAGCGATACCGAAGTAATCATTCATGGTTATGAACAGTGGGGTACAGATGTAACTAAGCATTTGCGTGGCATGTTTGCTTTTGCCATTTGGGATACTAAACAAAAAACCTTATTTATGGCGCGTGATGGCTTTGGAATTAAACCCTTATACTATGCTAAATTTGGTAGCAGCTTTATGTTTGCCTCTGAAATAAAGGCATTTTTAGACCATCCAAAATTTAAAAAAGAATTAAATAAAGAAATTTTAAGTAGCTATTTATGTTTTAACTCAACTCCTACTGAAGAAACTTTCTTTAAGGGAGTTTATCGTGTTGAACCAGGTTATCAAATATTATATAAAGATGGTAAAATTAATAAGACTCAATTCTTTAAATTAGAATTTGATGAAAAAGATGAAGACATGGATACTATCATCAACAAAATTAGAAAAGCCATGGATAATTCTGTTAAATATCACCAAATTAGTGATGTAGAAGTAGGTTCGTTTCTATCAAGTGGAATTGACTCATCTTATTTAGTATCTATTGCTAAACCAGATAAAACCTTTACTGTTGGCTATGATAATCCTAAGTATGATGAAATTAAATATGCTAAAGATTTAGCAGATAAACTAGGTATTGAAAATAAGTCTAAAAAAATTACTAAAGAAGAGTATATGAAAGCTTTTCCTAATATTATGTATCATATGGATGAACCACTTGCCGATCCATCCGCTATCGCCTTATACTTTGTTGCCGAAATAGCTTCCAAAGATGTTAAAGTAGTTACATCCGGTGAAGGTGCTGATGAATTATTTGGAGGTTACTTATCATATCGTGAAGAAGTAGACCAAGCTTGGTATATGAAAATACCTTATCCAATTCGTCATGCTGCATCCTTAATAGCAGGTCTTTTTCCCGAAGTACGGGGATTCAACTTTGTTTACCGAAGAGGTCGCAAATTAGAAGATTATAACATTGGTTTAGGCCGAGTATTCCGTGATGAAGAAGCCCAAAAAATAGTAAACTTTAAAAATCAAATTAACACAAAAGACATAGTAGCACCCCTTTATGCTGAATATAAAGATCAAAGTGATTTAGTAAAACGTCAAGTAATCGATTATTACTATTGGTTAGTTCAAGACTTCTTACATGCTGTTGATAGAAATACTATGATGTTTGGCTTAGAAGCTAGAACTCCATTCTTAGATAAAGAAGTTTATGAAGTAGCAAGACACCTACCAAGTTATGCTAAAGTAAATAAAGAAACTACTAAACCAGCCTTAAGACTTGCTGCTAAAAAATCAATCCCTAATGAAGCTTATAAAAAGAAAAAATTAGGATTTCCAGTTCCATTAAGAGAATGGATAAGGGAAGATGATCTATATAATGAAATAAAAGCTAAATTTGATAGTTCAACTGCTAAAGAAATATTTAATCACAAACGTATAATTAAGCTTTTAGAAGACCATAAATCAGGTAAAAAGGATTGTTATAAAAAAGTATGGACTATTTATACTTTCTTAGTTTGGTATGATCAGTTTTTTGCTTAAATAGAAAATACATAAGATTCTTACCGTCTTATGTATTTTTTTACATTTAATCAATTTTACTATAACTATAAAAATAACAAAACAAAAAAATTTGCCCTCAAAATTAATAAAAAAGCTATTTGTCATACTAATTAACAATAGAAATTATTAATAATGATTATTTCAATCCTTGTTCTATCCAATTCTAATAATTAATGAAAATAGGTAATTGACTTTAAATTTAAAGTGTAATATCCTAGAAATGTTAACAAAAACGATTAAAGGGTGATGATTTTATGCACAATAAAGTATTAATTGTCGAAGATGATATCGACATTGTAGAACTATTAAGACTATATTTAGAAAGCAGTAATTATATCACATCTGCCGCTAGTGATGGCTTAATGGCACTTGATATCTTAAAAAAAGAAAAAATAGATATAGCCCTAGTTGATATAATGATGCCAAAAATGGACGGCTATACCTTAATAAAAGAAATTAGGAAGATAAGCAATATCCCAATTATTATAATATCCGCTAAGACAACTGATACTGACAGAGTCTTAGGACTGAAAATTGGTGCTGATGCCTATATCACAAAACCTTTTAATCCCTTAGAAGTTGTGGCATATGTTGAGGCCATTTTGCGCCGCTTTTTAAAACTTGGAACCGATAGTAATAGTAATATCCTTCAAGTTGGAAATCTATCTTTAGAAATGGATAAATATATCTTAAAAAAAGATGATAAAATCATTCCTCTAACTTCTACTGAAATGAAAATGATGGTTATGTTTATGCAATCACCGAATCGTGTATTTACCAAATCCCAAATATATGAATATATTAATGGCGATTATTGTGATAGTGATGATAATACTATGATGGTCCATATCTCTAACTTAAGAAGTAAACTCGAAAATAATCCCACTAATCCTAAATATATTGTAACGGTAAGAGGTTTAGGCTATAAATTGGTGCCATATGAAGAAAAATAAAAGTTTAATAACTATTTGCTTAATTCAATTCTGTGTTTTAGCCCTTTTAGTAGCGGCTTTCTGTTTTATTGGAAATTATATTAGCAATTACATTTTAAATAATAGCTTTTCTACTATCTATGATCTATTAAATTATGAAGATGCCCTAAAAAATGATGCCTTTAAACGAATTCCTATTCAAAAAATAAGTGGAAGTAACTTTGCAATTTATGATGAAACCCTAACCCTTTTATATACATCAGATAAAAATATTACTGATAATCTTAACCATGAAGATATTTATTTTATTAATAATAGTGCTAACGATATATACTATGATATGATTTCGCGTAAAGATGAAAAAGGTAATTTAATTTATGAACTATATGAAACTATTTATGATGAAGATACTTCTAGTAATATTGCTACAGGTTATGTCCAACTTGATTCTGATTATAAAATAATCGGGGGCAACTTATTTAAAGATTATACCATTATTACTCCTCATCAATTAGAGCTAATAAGAGGAATATATCAAGATAACAAAAGTATTGAAAGATATGACTATGCTACTTATGATAATCAAGCCAGAATTTTAATCTTTGTAAGTCCAAATTTTACTATGGATACATATAATGCCGCCGTTAATAAAAGTAAAATGGTCTGGATAATTGGTATTCCTATAATGATATTGTTAGTCTTAATTAGTTCTTGGCTCTTTGTAATAAAAATGAAAAAAAGCCTAAATACTTTAAGTAATGCTATTTGTAAATATCAAAATGGCGATAAATTAGACGTTACAAGTAATAACTTACCCAAAGAATTTAAAGATATAACAGATAGTTTTAATGAATTAATGACTAGATTAAATAAAGCCTTAGATGAAAAAATGCAAATGTATCAAGAACGGCAAAGAATAATTGCTGATGTTTCTCACGATTTAAAAACACCACTTACTGTAATTCAAGGTTATTCTAAGGCCTTTATTGACGGATTAGTTCCTGATATTAAAAAAAAGCAATATATGTATGCCGTTTATAATAAAAGTATTATTGCTGTAAGTCAGTTAGAAAGCTTGTTTTCCTATATTAATATGGAACATCCTGAGTATAAATTAAATAAAGAAAGAATAGATATAAATAGCAAGACTAAAGATTATTTAGCTGAAAAGTATAATGAAATAGAACTAAATAAGTTTAATATTGAAGTTGATATTCCCGATAATGAAGTCTTTGTAAATATTGATTTTAATGCTTTTAAACGAATATATGATAATTTAATTAGTAATACGATGAAATATAATAAATCGGGCGTAACTATTTACTTTAAAATTACTTATGATAAAACGCATGTTTATCTTAGGATTGGAGATAATGGCATTGGAGTTGCTGATAATATTAAAGATACTATATTTAATGCCTTTGTTACTAGTAATGAGGCTAGAACTAGTGGTAAAGGTTGCGGCTTAGGAATGGCTATAGTTAAAAGATTAGTCGAGTTAAATGATGGGAGTATTGAACTTAAAAACAGCAAAGGAAAATGGAAAACTATCTTTTTAATTAAATTAAAAAAAGATTCTTAAGAAAAATTAAGATAAAGTTTATATTATTTTAAACTTTATCTTTTAAAATAATAATTGTGATTTTTATGAATAATGTATTAGAATACTTAGAAAATATTGATATTAATAACACCAATGGGATAAGAGATATTAAACATTTTATCTCTTATCAAGATTTAAAAGAAGATAGTAAAAAAATTGGCTCCTTTTTAGCGGCGAAGGTTTCTCCTAGAAGTCCTATCCCCATTTATATGGAAAAAGAAGCCTCGTGTGTTTCCTTGTTTATGGGAAGTCTTTATGCTGGTTGCTTTTATACTCTACTAAATACTTCTTTACCCGCTAAAAGATTGAATGACATTTTACAAGTTTTAGAAAGCAATTTTATTTTAACCGACTATGAACATTTAGAAACAGCCCATACTTATTTTCCAGATAAAACTATTTATTGTTATGAAGATATGGTTAAATCAGAAATTGATTCCTCTTTACTAAAAACAAGAAGAGAAGCCTCTTTAAGTATTGATCCAGTTTATGCCAACTTTACTAGTGGTTCTACAGGCGTTCCTAAAGGAGTCTTAATAAGTCATGATAATATTATTTCTTTTATCGATACCTTTACTTCTACTTTCCAAATAACAGAAAATGATTGTCTTGGTAATCAAGCCCCTTTTGACTTTGATGTATCCGTTAAAGATATTTATAGTGCTTTAAAAACAGGGGCCATGCTTGTAATTGTTCCTAAAGAATATTTTTCGCAACCAGCCTTATTACTAGATTATTTAGATGATTATAAGGTTACCACTTTAATCTGGGCAGTATCAGCACTATGTTTACTCTCTAGTTTTCATGGTCTAGATTATAAAAAGCCTAAAAATATTAACAAAATTTTCTTTAGTGGTGAGATTATGCCTATTAAACACTTAAATAATTGGTTAGAGGCTTATCCTCAAGCCCAGTTTGTTAACCTTTATGGACCTACAGAAATAACCTGTAATTGTACTTATTATATAATTGACAACCACAAAAAATATGATGTTATTCCTATCGGTAAAGCCTTCTTAAATCATCAAGTTTTTTTACTAGATAATAACAACTTAGAAATAACCGCTCCCGATATTAAAGGGGAAATTATTGTTAAAAGTAAAACCGTAGCGTTAGGTTATTATAACGATTTAGTTAAAACTAAAGCCGCCTTTATTCAAAATCCTCTCAATAACAAATATTTAGATATAGTGTATAAAACGGGTGATTTAGGGTATTATCATGATGGCAATCTCTATTTTGCAGGGCGTAGTGATTTTCAAATTAAATATATGGGACACCGCATTGAATTAGAAGAAATTGATAAAAATATAACTAACATGGCTAATGTCATAAGAAGTACGACTATATTTATCCCTGATAAAGAAAAATTAGTTTGTTTCTATGTGGGCTCTATCGACAAAAAAGAATTATATACTAATTTAAAAAAAGAATTACCAATATTTATGGTTCCTACTAAGTATTATAAACTAGATAATATGCCCCTAACTAAAAATGGTAAAATTGATAGAAAGGAATTAAAAAGATTATATGTTGCCAATTTATAAAGAAATTACCAAACAAGTTAAAACCCCTTGTTATGTATTTGATACTAATGAATTAAAAAAAAGAGTTACTTATTTAAAGAATAATTTACCTGATAATGTCAATCTATGCTTTGCCCTAAAAGCCAATCCTTTCTTAGCCACTTCTTTAAAAAATATGGTTAATAAATTCGAACTTTGTTCTTATGGCGAATACAAAATAGCCGCAAATAGTGGCATTAAACCAGCCCAAATGGTTGTATCTGGCGTTTATAAAAACTATCAAGAATTAAAAGAAATTATAAGTTTAAAAGAGCCAAAAATTTTAATAACCATTGAATCCCTTAACCAATTAGATATGATTGAAAAAATAGGTCAAGAACTAAAAATTACGATTAAAGTTTTATTAAGATTAACCAGTAATAATCAATTTGGCCTTAGTAAAAATGAAGTAATAAAGATTTTAGAAAATAGATATTCATATCAATATCTAAATATCATCGGTTTACATTATTTTTCTGGAACTCAACATTTTTTATTAAAACATATAAAGAAAGATATTGACTATATTGATGAATTCTTAACTGAATTAAAGAATAATCTTGGTTATTTAGCTGAAGAATTAGAACTAGGTTTAGGCTTACCTGTAAGTTATTTTAAAGAAGAAAAAGAATTTACAGAAAAAGAATTTCTTACAAGTGTTTCAAGTTGTTTAAAGTCTATGACATATCAAGGTAATATTACATTAGAATTAGGTCGTAGTATATCCTCATCTTGTGGAACTTATTTAACTAAAGTTGTAGACTTAAAAAATAATGCTGCTGGTAATTTTGCTATTGTTGACGGGGGCATTAATCATATAACTTATTATGGTCAAATGATGGCCATGAAACATCCTGAGGTTTTATTATATCCAACTAGAAAAGGAAAGACGGAATCATATAACATTTGTGGAAGTTTATGTACGATAAACGATATTTTAGTTAAAGATTTAGAAGTAAGTAATATTAAAATAGGCGATATTTTGGCATTTAAACGAGTAGGAGCCTATGCCATGACTGAGGGTATTAGTTTATTCTTAAGTAGAGATTTACCCAATGTTGTTTTAATAAATGATAACCATATTGAGGTAGTAAGGAATGATGTTAAAACTTATCCTCTTAATATGGCTAGAAAGGAGAAATAAAATGGAAAAATTAATAGAAATGTTAGAAGAATTAAATCCAGAAGTCGATTACACAACCGAAGAACATCTAATAGATAATCATTTATTAGATAGTTTAGCAATTCTTTCCTTAATAGGTGATATTGAAGATGAATTTGATGTTGAAGTACCAACTACCCAAATTATCCCTAGTAATTTTAACAGTGCTCAGGCTATTTGGAATTTGATTCAAAAATTAGAGGAAAATTAGTATGCAATATTGTGATTTAGGGTATGTTGCCTTATTTTTACCCATTGTCATTATACTTTACTTTCTAACTTCAAAAAAACATCGTTACAAAATCTTATTAGGAGCAAGTTTTATCTTCTTTTATCTTTTAAGTAAAAAATTGATTATCTACTTAATATTTTCAGGTCTTTCTATTCATCATTTTGGATTGTGGCTTGAACACCTAAAAAGCTTGAAAAAAGAAGAGTTAGCATCGGGATCAGATAAAAAGCAAGTAAAAGAAAAATACAAACGCCAAGAAAACAAAGTCATAATACTTGCTCTTTTTATTCACTTAGGGCTTTTAATAGTCTTAAAATATTCTAGTTTTATTGGTAATAATATCAATAATCTTTTAAGTATGATTCACATAAATTACCAGTTAAAAGTTCCCCATTATATTATGCCTATTGGTATTTCCTTTTACACACTTCAAGCCTTAAGCTATATTATTGATGTTAAAAACGGAACCATTACAGCTGATGATAATCTAGGAAGATTAATGCTTTATTTAGCCTTTTTTCCTAGTATCATGGAAGGACCAATTAGTCGTTATAAGGATACCGCTGAAAAATTATATAGTGGGCAACCTCTTAACTATCAAAATTTAACTTTTGGTTATCAACGAATTTTATTTGGCATGTTAAAGAAAATGATTGTGGCCGACAGGCTAAATATTATTGTAAAAAATATATTTAGTAACTATCCTAGTCTTGGCGGAGCCATTATTTTAGCAGGGGCTTGCTTTTATACGATTCAATTATATATGGACTTTGCAGGAACAATGGATATTGTAATTGGTAGTGCTGAAATATTTGGAGTTAAATTACCAGAAAACTTTAAGCAACCTTTCTTTTCCAAAAATATTAGTGAATTTTGGAGTAGATGGCATATTACTTTAGGAGCCTTCTTAAGAGATTATGTTTTTTATCCATTATCCTTATCTAAGAGTTTAAAAAAACTGACTAATTTCGGTCGTAAACATTTTGGTAATCATTTTGGTCCTCTTTTAAGTGGTGCTATCGCCCTCTTAGTAGTTTGGCTTTTAAATGGTTTGTGGCATGGTGCTGCTTGGAATTATATTTTCTTTGGTCTTTATCATTTTACTTTAATAGTGCTAGCAGATTTATTTTCACCCGTAATTCTTAAAATTTTGAAACTTCTTCATATTAACCGCAATAATTTTTTCTATCGTCTTTTAGAAATGTTTAAAACTACCGTTTTAGTAATTTTTGGTGAATTATTTTTCCGTGCTCATGGCCTGCAGGCAGGATTTTCGATGTTTAAAAAGATATTTACTACCTTTAATTTAAATAATTTTTCAGAAAATATTTTAAAATTAGGTTTAGATAAATTTGATTTTCGAATAATAATTGTTACCCTACTAATAGTTTTAATTATTAGTATCTTAAAAGAAAAAGGTATTAACATTAGAGAGGCTATTAGTAAAAAACCAATTTATATTCGTTGGACTTTATATTATGCTTTAATACTATTTATTGTTATATTTGGGGCTTATGGTGATGGTTATATCCCTGTAGATCCTTTATATGCTAACTTTTAGGAGGTATCATGAAAAAAATTTTAAAAGTCATCGTTTTTTTTCTTATTCTTTTCTTGCTACTTATAATAGCATCTTATATAGTTAGTCCTAAAAACAATGGCACTCTTAGTCCTGATAAACACATTGATAATGCCAGCGGCCCTCTTGCTGAAAAAGAAAATTCTATTGATGCCTTAGTAATTGGTGATAGTGAATCATTTGCAGCTATTAGTCCCTTAGAAATATATAAAAATTATGGTTATACTATGTATGTTAGTGGTACCTCTGGTCAATATTTATATGATAGTTATAACTATTTTCTAAAAACTCTTACTAAACAAAAACTAAAAGTTCTAATTCTAGAAACCGATGCCATTTATCGAAAAATACCTATCAGTTATAATTTTCGCTTTTGGATGGGAGAGTTTATTCCTGTATTTCACTATCATAATCGCTGGAAACAAATGACTATGCAAGATTTTAAGATGGAAATGGCTTATAATTATACCGATACTTTTAAAGGCTATGATTTTTCTTTAAATATAAATCCTGCAACTAATCATAATTATATGGAATATACTGAAGAAACAGAAAAAATAGATAAAATAAATAAATATTATTTAGATTTAATTAAAAAGAAGTGTGATGAAAATGATATTTCCTTTATATTAGTTAGTACCCCTAGTACTGTTAATTGGAACTATCGTCGTCATAACGGGATTAAACATTATTCCAGACAAAATAAAATTAAATATTTAGATTTAAATATTGATAATAAAGCTCTGCTAAAACTTTTTGATCAATATCATTTCTAGTTCTCATAAGAGCAAATTCTATAAATCCAGCCATAGGTGGAGGAAGTATATATTGTTTCCCCTTATCATCTTCTAAATCTA
>OGRL01003244.1_pt1 | contig 9854 bp, 2 predicted proteins | sample 1553481 | NCBI WGS metagenome assembly OGRL01 (sample SAMEA2580036, study PRJEB22360) | human gut metagenome
TCAGAAGGACGAGACGCTGGACAAAAAGCTCGAGGCCATCGCACAGCAGTTCCAGCCGAGCTGGCTGAATAATGAAGCGGGTGGGCTGACCGGGGATGCACAGATCATCATTAAAAATGAATTGAAGGACTATATGGTGACAGGCAGCGTTCGGCTTTGGGTCGGAGAAGTGAAGCCGGGCCAGAGCGCGCTGGCGCAGGCGGAGAGTATGAAGTACAGCCAGGGGATAGAGATTTATCCGCTAGCTTCCGGCATACCGATTCTGAAAGCCATAGCCTTTACAATGACGGACAAGAAGAGTGACGGCCACCGCTATTACCTCGCACTGCAAACACAGGCCACCATCAAGACCCCGCAGAACTGACACAGGAGGAAACGACCATGAAATTGAAAAAGCTGTTTGCCCTTGCCCTTGCTGGCGTGATGGCGCTGGCCCTGCTGACGGGGTGCGGCAAAACCGGCATGAACGCCCGGGAGAGGGCCGTGGCGGAAGGCATTGCGGCGAAGCTGACAGTGCTGGGGATACCTATAACTGTCGAAAATCTCCCGGAGACGAAGCAGTTGGCGGCCTTCTTCAAGCCCAGCTGGATGCCGCAGGACGGCAGTACCAATATGCTGAACATTGACGGGGATACGGACATAAAAATGATGAACATCATAGAAAAGGCCTATCCGCCGAGCCGCTATTCTGCAGAGATCATCATACTCGAAATAAAGGATGGGATGGACACGGCGGCGGAGATAAGCGATTTTTTGGATCAAAAAGCTTGCTACTACATAATTCAGGGTGGGCCGAACCTTTCGAACAGAGTCGGCAAAATCTGTACCACGACCATCAAATCGGAAGGGAAGACTTACCGTTTTATGGGCCGGGAGAAGCAGGCTTTCGAGACGATACTCCCGATGGCCGATCTGGAGAAATGGGAGGCGGATTATACGGAAAGCGAACCTGCCGGTGACTGGACTGCGGTGAATTACGATCAAAATTGGAAAAAAGGAAAGGCTGCTTTCGGGACGAAAGAAATGCAGCATCTGGGAACCGGATGGGATACCGAAGACATTTGGATACGCCGGACTTTCGAGTTGGAAGAAAATTTGAGTAAAGCACCGGTATACCTGAAATATTCCCACGATGATATTTTCGAGCTGTACATCAATGGTATTCAAGTCGTAAAAACCGGTTATACCTGGAAAAACGGTGTCTTGCTGGAATTGAGCGAAGCCGTCAAAAAGACCTTGAAGCCCGGTAAGAACGTTATTGCAGCGCATTGTCACAACAAAGAAAACGGGGGATATGTAGATTTCGGACTGTTTAGAAAACAGTCGGCCGATAATAATTTTTCTGCCGATGCAGAACAACTTTCGGTAGATGTATTGCCGACACAAACCTTTTATTCGTTTCGTTGCGGGCCGGTGATCCTGGATGTCATCTTCACTTCTCCTTTGTTGGCGGACGATCTTGATCTGGTGTCCACGCCGATCAGTTATATCACTTATCAGGTTCGCCCGCAAGATGGGAAATCGCATGAGGTGCAGGTATATTTCGAAGCATCGCCCCAGCTGGCCGTACACGAAGATAATCAACCGGTGGTGTATGACCGGGAATTGAAAAACGGTATTTCTTACCTTAGGACCGGTACGGTAAATCAACCGATACTCGAACGGAAAGGAGACGGTGTCCGCATCGACTGGGGATACGCTTATCTGGCTGCTCCCCGGACGGCTGACCGGGAAATGAGCCTGGGCGAATATTTTCAGGTGAAACGTCACTTTATTCAAAACGGTCATTTGCCTGTGAGCGCTGCTCCCGATACACTCGAACGGAACATGCTGAAAGAAATGAACGTATTGGCGTATTGTGACCGGATGGGAAAAGTCGGTGCAGAAGGTAAAAGTGGGTATGTAATGTTGGGATACGACGATATTTATGCTATCGAATATTTTTATGAACCTGTATTGGCGTATTGGAAACACCAGGGGAAAGTGGATATTTATCAGGCTTTCGAGCGGGCGGTGCGTGATTACGAAAGGATTATGAACCGTTGCGGGACATTCGACGTGCAATTGATGGAGGAGGCAGAAAAAGCAGGTGGGAAAGAGTATGCCGAATTGTGTGCTTTAGCTTACCGGCAAGCGATAGCGGCCCATAAACTGCTGGAAGATAAACGGGGTAATCTGTTGTTTCTTTCGAAGGAAAATCATAGTAACGGATGTATCAATACCGTAGATATCACTTATCCGTCGTCGCCTTTATTCCTGATTTATAATCCCGATTTGTTGAAAGGGATGATGACTTCGATTTTCTATTATAGCGAAAGCGGGCGCTGGACCAAGCCTTTCCCGGCACATGACCTGGGTACCTATCCGGTTGCCAACGGTCAGTTGTACGGTGGCGATATGCCTGTCGAGGAAGCAGGGAATATGATTTTGTTGGCTACTGCCATTTCGAAGGTAGAAGGCAATGCCTATTATGCGGCTAAACACTGGGAGACGTTGACTGTATGGGCAGATTACCTGATCCATGCCGGGCTGGATCCGGAGAACCAATTGTGTACGGATGATTTTGCCGGTCATCTGGCACATAATGCCAATCTTTCGGTAAAAGCGATTCTGGCTGTGGCCGGTTACGGACAAATGGCGGAAATGCTTGGCAAACAGGAGGTAGCTGAAAAATATATCGGTGCTGCCAAAGATATGGCCCGGGAATGGATCAAAATGGCGGATGACGGTGATCATTACCGATTGACTTTCGACCGTCCGGGCACTTGGAGCCAGAAGTATAATCTGGTATGGAATAAAGTATTCGATATGGGAATCTTCCCGGACGAGGTAGCCCGGAAGGAAGTGGCTTTCTATCTGACGAAACAACAAAAGTACGGCTTACCGTTGGACGGACGAAAAGATTATACGAAATCGGACTGGATCATGTGGAGTGCCTGTCTGGCCGACCGGCCTGAAGATTTCCGTTCTCTGGTATCCCTGATCTATAAATATGCAGAGGAGACACCGTCCCGGGTACCTTTAAGCGACTGGCACGATACGAACGAAGGGCATATGATGAACTTCAAAGCCCGTTCTGTAGTAGGAGGCTATTTTATGAAAATGCTGGAACAAAGAATGAATAAATAAGTTTTTCCTGATTGGTTTTGGAGAAGGGTGGTTAGAATTGTTCTGCCACCCTTTTAAATTCTTGCTGATATTCACTTTTTTGGTCAAAATTTGTTATTCCTTGGTTTATAGTTTTCTTATTTTTTACCAGGAAATGGGTTACTTTGTCTGGATAAACTCAAACATTAGCAATAAATATACTTATGAACAGACTGAAATGGATTGTGATAGGGGCATTATTGTGCCTTTTTTCGGAGGCTGGGGCAGCCGGAAAAGATTGGGTGAAATATGTCAATACCCTGCAAGGAACCAATTCTTCTTTTGAATTGAGCCGTGGAAATACGTATCCGGCAGTAGCTATGCCTTGGGGAATGAATTTCTGGACACCCCAGACCGGAGAAAACCGGAATGGCTTTATTTATCGTTATGCCGAGGATATTATCCGGGGATTCCGGCAGACTCATCAATGTAGTCCCTGGGCGAATGATTATGCGGCTTTTTCTTTAATGCCGGTATCGGGGGAATTGAAGGTCACCCAGCATAATCGCTTTCGTCATTTCCGTCATGAAGATGAGATCGCTCAGCCTCATTATTACAAAGTGACTTTGGACAACCGGATTACCGCCGAGATGTCACCGACCGAAAGGGGGGTATTTATGCGTTTTACCTATCCCGAAGGGAAAGATGCCTATGTGGTGCTGGACCTGAATAAAAGTCATAACAAAATCAAGATCATTCCTGAACAACGCAAGGTGGTCGGCTATACTACGCATGCCAGTCAGGCTGTTCCCCAAGGATATGCCAACTATTTTGTGATTGTTTTCGATCAGCCGATTGAAGGTTATGGCACCTGGACGACCGATGAAGGAAAAATCCGGCCCGGGGTGGCGGAGGAAGAGGGCTTTTTTGTAAGCGGTTATCTGAAGTTCGCTCCCGGAGGACAGGTGAATGCCCGGGTGGTGTCTTCTTTTATCAGTGAGGAACAGGCCGAAGAGAATTTCAGGCAGGAATTAGCCGGAGTGAAAGACCTGGAAGAAGTAAAAGCAAAAGCAGCGGCAGCCTGGAATAAACAGCTCGGGAAAGTAGAAGTGGAAGGTGGATCGGAAGAAGATAAAGCTACTTTTTATTCCTGTATGTATCATTCGATGCTGTTCCCGCGTCAGTTTTATGAGTATAATCAGGCCGGAGAACCGGTTTATTATAGTCCTTATGACGGGAAAGTACACAAGGGATATATGTTTACAGACAATGGTTTTTGGGATACTTTCCGGGCACAATTTCCACTCAATTTACTGTTACATCCCGAAATGCACGGACGTTACCTGAAATCCCTGCTCGATGCTTACGATCAGAGCGGGTGGTTGCCTTCCTGGTCTTGTCCGGGACATAGCGGCGGGATGATCGGGAATCATGCATTTTCTTTACTGGCAGATGCTTGGGTGAAGGGGGTACGTACCTTCGATCCTCAGCAGGCCCTGAAGGCGATGTATCACGATGCTACTGACAAGGCCCCTTTCGGACAGTCGATCGGGCGGTCGGGATGGAGAGATTATTACCTCAAAGGATATGTCCCTTTCGGTACCACCAGCGAGCCGACAGCCAAAACCCTGGAGTATGCCTATAACGATTTTTGTGCGATGCGTTTGGCTCAGGAAGTGGGGAACAAGACTTACGAACGCTTTTTCGGTAAAACGATATTCAACTACCGGAATGTTTACGATCCTGAATCCCGGTTTATGCGGGGACGCTTGCCGAATGGAGAATGGGCTCAGAAAGATTTCGATCCGACCGCTTGGGGCGGACCTTTTATCGAAGGAAATGCCTGGCAATATCACTGGTCGGTGATGCACGATATTCAGGGCTTGATCGACCTGATGGGAGGCGAAAGCAATTTTACTGCGAAATTGGATTCGGTCTTTTCGGTTCCGAATACGGTGAAAGTGGGTACTTACGGCCGGATGATTCATGAGATGACCGAGATGATGATGATCGATATGGGACAGTATGCCCATGGAAATCAGCCTGTTCATCATATGATCTATCTTTATAATTATGCCGGTGAACCCTGGAAAACGCAGAAATGGGCCAGAGAGGTGATGCGGAAATTGTATAATGCCGGTCCTGACGGTTATTGTGGGGACGAGGATCAGGGGCAGATGTCGGCTTGGTATGTGATCAGTGCTATGGGGTTGTATGCCGTATGTCCGGGAACCGACCAGTATGTCATCGGTAGCCCGCTGTTTCCCAAGATGACGATTCATTTCGAGAATGGAAAAAAATTGGTGATCGAAGCCAAAAACAACGCTTCCGATTGTCCTTATATCCAATCGGCTAAGCTTAACGGGAAAGCCTTTACCCGGACCTGGCTTACATTCGACGAATTGACCGGAGGAGGGGTATTACGTTATGAAATGGGAAAACAACCCAATAAAAATTGGGGGATAAAACCGGAGGATCGTCCGTTTTCTGTGTCGAAGCATACCGGTCTGAAAAAAGAAAAGACGGTGTTCCAAACCGGTGGACAATGGAAAAAAGCGACAGATGTCCGGGCTGATGCCTCGATCGTCTATGGGGTGAACGACCGGCCGGAGATGACTTTCGAGCAGCGGGTGAATAGTTGGCGGGACCGGGGATACCGGACGCATTTCATGACCGACATTGCCTGGGGAGAATACCAGGACTATTTTCTGGGACAGTGGGACGGTAAAAAGAATCATCTTCGCGAAGGACAGGTGACTCAAGCCGGTGATACCATCTGGCATGGGCATATGGTGCCTTACATCGTTCCTTCCCGTGAGTTTATCGAGTACATAAAGCAAAAACATGTCAAACGGGTGATCGATGCCGGGATCGATACTATCTATATGGAAGAACCGGAATTTTGGGCCCGTGCCGGATATAGCGATGCTTTCAAAGAGGAGTGGCAGGCTTATTATGGTTTCCCCTGGCGTGCACAGCACGAGTCGCCGGAGAATACCTACCTCGCTAATAAATTGAAATATCATTTGTATTACCGGGCTCTGGACGAAGTATTTACCTTTGCCAAAGCTTATGGCAGGAGTAAAGGTATGGATGTACGCTGTTATGTGCCTACCCATTCGTTGGTGAATTATGCTTCCTGGCAGATTGTCAGTCCCGAAGCGAGCCTTGCTTCATTGTCTTGTGTAGATGGTTATATCGCTCAGGTATGGACCGGCACTTCGCGTGAAGCCACCTTTTATAACGGTGAGGTGCGGGAACGGGTGTTCGAGAATGCCTTTCTCGAATACGGTTCTATGTGCTCGATGACAGCTCCTACCGGCAGGAAGATGTTTTTCCTGACCGATCCGATTGAGGATCGGCAGAAAGATTGGTTGGATTATAAATTGAACTATCAGGCTACATTCACCGCCCAATTGCTTTATCCGACGATTGCCGATTATGAGGTAATGCCCTGGCCCGACCGGATTTATGAAGGTCTCTACCGGGTTGCCGGGACCGACTGCCGGGACCGGATTCCACGGCATTACTCCACCCAGATGCAGGTGATGATCAATACTTTGAACGATATGCCTGCATCGGCCGATACCGTCAGCGGTTCGCACGGTATCGGAGTACTCATGTCCAACTCCTTGATGTTTCAGCGTTTTCCGAATCACGACGGCTATGACGATCCCCGTTTTTCAAATTTCTATGGACAAACCCTGCCTTTGGTAAAGCGGGGAATCCCGACAGAGATCGTACATATCGAAAATACCGGTTATCCTGAAACCTGGAAAGAGCTGAAAGTACTTGTGATGTCGTATTCCAACATGAAACCTCAGGAACCGGCCTATCATCAGTATATCGCCCGATGGGTGAAAAATGGTGGGGTACTGGTATATTGCGGAAAGGACATCGATCCTTATCAATCCGTTCTCGAATGGTGGAATACCGGTAAATACCGCTATTCTGCACCTGCCCAGCATTTGTTTAAATTGCTGGGGATGGAGCAGAATCCGAAAGACGGTAGTTATCGATGCGGTAAAGGAACTGTCTATGTGATCCGGGAAGAACCCAAAGATTTTGTCATGAAGAAAGAAGGAGATAAGACCTATTTCAATATAATCAAAGAGGCTTATGAAAAAGTGGCCGGAAAGCTGACCGAGAAGAATAATTTCTATCTGGAGCGTGGCCCCTATGTGATTGCTGCTGTGATGGACGAGAGTGTGAGTGACGAACCTTTAAAGATCGAAGGATGCTACATCGATTTGTTCGATCCGGAATTGCCGGTGATCACTGAAAAAAACGTCAAGCCGGGAGAACAAGCCTTTTTGTACGATGTCACGAAATTGACCGATACAACCCAACCGATGGTATTGTGCGGTGCTTCACGGATACAGGGAGAAGTTTGCAAACCGGACAGTTATCTGTTTTCAGTAAAAAGTCCGGCAAATACCACGAATGTGTCGAGGGTGTATTTACCCTGGCAGCCACAAGAAGTGAAAGTGACTTCTGCTGATGGGAAAGCCTTGCTGGGAACTTACGAATGGGATGAAAAATCACACACTTGTCAGCTTAAGTTTGAAAATGACCCACAAGGGGTTATTGTGGAATTGAAATAATTTATTTTATTTTGTCGCGGTGTAAAAAAGCGTAATAAATTTATAATACTACATTTATGAAAAGAAAACTTTTAACTTTACTTACTATGCTTGCTTTGGCATATGGCGGATATTCTCCCGTCAAAGCAGAAGGTAAGAATTATTCGGATTATGTGAATCCTTTAATGGGGACGTTGTCCGAACATCAATTGTCGACCGGTAACACCTATCCGGCCATTGCCCGCCCCTGGGGAATGAACTTCTGGATGCCTCAGACTGGAAAAATGGGTGACGGATGGGCCTATGTATATGATAACTATCGGCTGCGGGGGTTTAAGCAAACCCACCAGCCCAGTCCTTGGATCAATGACTACGGGATGTTTGCCATCATGCCGGTGAAAGGGATGAAAATCAATGAAGAAGAACGTGCCAGCTGGTTCTCCCACAAAGCAGAAGTGGCTAAACCTTATTATTATAGCGTATACCTGGCCGAGCATGATATTATCGCTGAGATTACTCCGACCGATCGGGCAGCTTATTTCCGTTTTACTTTTCCTGAAACCGACGAAGGATATATTGTGATCGATTCTTACGACCGGGGATCTTATATTAAGGTTATTCCTGAGGAAAACAAAATCATCGGTTACACGACCCGTAATAGCGGGGGAGTTCCTGAAAACTTTAAGAATTATTTTGTTATTGTGTTGGAGAAAACACCTGATTCCTGGTCTGTTTGGAAAGACGGTAAAGTGTGTGATGGTAAAGAATTGCAGGATGAGCATGTTGGCGCATTGATCGGTTTCAAAACCAAGCGCGGAGAGAAAATTCAGGCCCGTGTCGCTTCTTCTTTTATCGGTTTTGAACAGGCTGAACGTAATCTGAAAGAATTGGAAGGTAAGTCTTTCGACCAGGTAAAAGAAGAAGGCCGGAAAGTATGGGATAAAACTCTGGGTGTATTCGACGTAGAAATGGATCTCGACGAAATGCGTACCTTTTATTCTTGCCTTTACCGTTCTGTGCTTTTCCCGCGTCGTTTCTACGAGTTCGATGCCAGTGGCAAGCCGGTTCATTATAGTCCCTACAATGGTAAAGTACTGCCGGGGTATATGTTTACCGATACCGGTTTTTGGGATACTTTCCGTTGTCTTTTTCCGCTGTTGAATTTGGCGTATCCTTCGATGAATGCCCAAATACAGGAAGGATTGCTGAATACCTATAAGGAGAGTGGATTCCTGCCGGAATGGGCTTCTCCGGGACATCGGGGATGTATGGTCGGGAACAATTCCGCTTCTGTGGTTGCGGATGCAATCATGAAAGATATCACTCCGAAAGAGATTCAGGAAGCACTTTATGAAGCGATGCTGAAAACGGCGAACGATTGTCATCCTCAGGTGAAATCCACCGGCCGGTTCGGCTATGAATATTATAACGAATTAGGATATGTGCCTTATAATGTAGGTATTAATGAGAGTGCAGCCCGTACTTTGGAGTATGCTTACGACGACTGGTGTATTGCTCAGGTGGGTAAAAAACTGGGACGTCCGGCCAGCGAAACCGACCTGTATCTGAAACGGGCTCATAATTATAAAAATTTGTTCGATCCCTCTCACAACCTGATGCGGGGTAAGAATAAAGACGGACAATTTCAGTCTCCTTTCAACCCGCTGAAATGGGGGGATGCCTTTACGGAAGGAAATAGCTGGCATTACACCTGGTCGGTTTTCCACGATGTGAAGGGGTTACAGAACTTGATGGGAAGCCGCGAAACTTTCGTACATATGCTGGATTCTGTATTTGCTGTGCCCCCTATTTTCGATGAGAGTTATTATGGTAGTGTGATCCATGAAATCCGTGAGATGCAAATTATGAACATGGGGAACTATGCACATGGAAACCAGCCGGTACAACATATGATTTATCTGTACAACTATGCCGGAGAACCCTGGAAAGCCCAGTATTGGTTACGTCAGACAATGGAGAAAATGTATCGTCCTACTCCGGACGGTTATTGCGGTGATGAAGATAACGGACAGACCTCGGCTTGGTATGTTTTCTCCAGTCTGGGATTTTATCCGGTATGTCCGGCCAGCGATCAGTATGTAATCGGGGCTCCGCTCGTGAGAAAAGCCACGGTGAATTTGGAGAACGGAAAGAAAATTGTAATTACTGCTCCGGATAATAACA
>OGRL01003246.1_pt1 | contig 9849 bp, 6 predicted proteins | sample 1553481 | NCBI WGS metagenome assembly OGRL01 (sample SAMEA2580036, study PRJEB22360) | human gut metagenome
TAGATCCTAATCCATAACGTCCGCTTGTAATCTTAACCTGATCGAACTTAGATCCCTTAAGAGCTGCAACTACATCTAAGTATAATGGCTCACCAAGAGAACCTGGCTCCTTTGTTCTGTCTAATACTGCGATTGTCTTAACAGTATCTGGGATAGCGTCAATTAAAGCTTCCTTAACGAATGGTCTGTAAAGACGAACTTTAACAACACCGACCTTCTCGCCTCTTGCCATTAAGAAATCAATTGTCTCATCGATTGTCTCACATACAGAACCCATAGCGATGATGACACGGTCAGCATCAGCAGCTCCATAGTAGTTAAATAATTTATAATCAGTACCAATCTTCTCGTTAACTTTGTCCATGTACTCCTGAACGATTGCTGGCAGCTCGTCATATGTAGAGTTGCAAGCCTCTCTTGACTGGAAGAAGATATCAGGGTTCTGAGCAGATCCCATTTCTACCGGATGATTTGGATTTAATGCATTCTTACGGAAAGCATCAACAGCATCCATATCTACCATATCTTTCAGATCTTCGTAATCCCAAGTCTCGATCTTCTGAATCTCATGAGATGTACGGAATCCATCGAAGAAGTTGATAAATGGAACTCTTCCCTTGATTGCTGCGCAATGAGCAACTGGAGTTAAGTCCATAACTTCCTGTACAGATGACTCACAAAGCATTGCAACACCTGTCTGACGGCAAGCGTATACATCAGAGTGATCACCGAAAATGTTAAGTGCATGTGTAGCGACACAACGAGCGGATACGTTAAATACGCCCGGAAGTCTTTCACCAGCTACTTTGTACAGGTTAGGGATCATAAGTAAAAGTCCCTGAGAAGCTGTGTAAGTAGTTGTTAATGCACCAGCTGCAAGAGATCCGTGAACAGTACCAGCTGCACCGGCTTCAGACTGCATTTCTGTAACCTGAACTGTCTGTCCGAAAATGTTCTTACGACCTGCGGTTGCCCACTCATCTGTAGCCTCAGCCATAACAGATGAAGGAGTAATAGGATAGATAGCTGCAACATCAGTAAATGCATATGAAGCATGAGCTGCTGCATGGTTTCCATCCATGGTTTTCATTGAACGTTTCATGAATTAGTCCTCCTATTTTTAATTAATGTTCAAACGTATTAAAATCAGACATTGAATCAAAATGTCTCTAATTTAAATAATAAGATTATTAACCGCAAAAATCAAGTTTAAGCGACACCATTTTTGTATTTTTACAAATACAACTTTTCAAATTCGCCAATTGGGATTGGTTTATTACACAAATATCCCTGTCCACAGGTAAATCCTCCGTTAATAAGAAGTTTCTCCTGTTCCTCTGTCTCTACGCCCTCGATGATGATATCTTTCTGCAATATTTTTACCATCCGTCCGATTTCGTATAATATATCCATTTTTTTGCCATTCATATCCTTATTTATAAAACTTTTGTCAATTTTCACCACATCTGCCGGCATATCTGCAAGCACTGACAAAGAGGAATATCCGGTTCCAAAATCATCAATCGACACACGGAATCCCATTTCATGAAGGCGGTTCACGCACCGCTCCAGTACATGGACATTCTTCACCAGGACTCCCTCTGTAACCTCAATCTCAACATATTCTGCCGGAACCGTGTATTTCGAAAAAATGTGCTGGATGCGGTTAAGAAATTCTTCCCCATCGGTATCAAAATGCCTTCCGGAGAAATTTGTTGAAATCACCAGTTTTCTTCTTTTCTGACGTTCCCATTTGTCAAGCGTTTTCAGAACCTCTTCAAATATGTAGAAATCCAGTTCTGTAATATAGCCGATTTTTTCCAGAGGATCCATAAAATATGCCGGTGGTAAAATCGTTCCGTCAGGGCGCCTCCACCGTGCCAAAGCTTCCGCCCCATACACATGTCTCTCTCCAAGAATAAATTTCGGCTGAAGATACATCCGAAAATCATCTCTATACAAAGCTTCAAAAAATTCTCCAACAATTTTCTGTTCCTCCGCACGCTTCGTGCGAAGAGAAGATTCATAAAACATAATTCCTTGTTTTCCGGCATTCTTTGCACTCTTCCATGCAAGATTCGCATTTTCGATCGCCTGTTCAATATCCATACGGGAATCTTCGATCACATATACACCTGCCGTAACACCCATTCCACTGTTTGGATACTGATGATTCTGCATATTCGTAATTCTGCGGTTGCGTAAGTTTAAATTTTTCTCGAGTTTTTCTTTGCTTTCATCACACAATAATACCAGAAAGAAATCCGAATACAGGCGGCATCCTGCATTATAATACGGCTGACTGGACAAATCTGCCGCAAACATCTTTAAAATGCTGTCTCCTACCTTGTATCCATAGTTTTCATTTACATACCCAAAATTATTGATATCCAGATATTCAATAGCATAAATAAGCTTTTCATCTGCGCGGTTTAATATTTCATGTGCCGTTTCACGAAATGCACTCTGATTATATAGATTCGTCAGAGGATCTCTTCTCTGAATCTGACGAATCTGTGCTTTGCTCTCATCCATCCGAAAACGAAGGGAGACAAAAATAGCAAGCGCACGTGAGAGTTCCTGCATCATCTCGATTTCATCTGTTTTCCACTGCCTGTTCAGATCCATGGACAAATATACCACTTCACCGATTTTCTCTCCCACATACTCGAATTTTGTGATCAATGCCGTATTGTTATTATTCTCTACTTTCGACTCTCTCCGTGAATCTTGCGGAGGTAGCACTATCCCATCAATCTGCGGATCAAAAATGAGATATTCTCCAGGTTTTAATTTCTTAAGCATCGGGTGCATACCCGGAATAAAGCTTCTGTCATAAAAAGAAAATACATTACTGTAATAATTTGTCATCACCATCCCGGAATCGTCTTCCGCATTTTCCATAACAGCTACCATATCAAGGTGATAACGCTCTGCAATTCTTTTCAGCAGCAAATTCAATGAGCCATCCAAATCACGCGCATGTGCCATGAGACTGATTGTAAATGCCAGAAAGTTTCGGTCATCCTGGCTGATCTGTTCCTGCCGGTCAATCACATGCTTGGTATTTTTTACCGGTCCGCAATCTTCTTCCTGAGCAAGCTGATAACCATCTTTTCCCGCTTGCTTTGCCCGATACATCGCATGGTCTGCCTTTTCAAACAATGTGCGGTAATTATCCCCATCCTTTGCATATACCGCCATACCAATACTGGCCGAAAGACGATAATGCAATTTTTGGCCCATATATTTCTTCTCTAACGAATGACAGAGAAGCTTCGCCTTTTCCTCTGCTTTCTCTACAGTCGTATTCTTCATGAACACAAGAAATTCATCACCGCCGACCCGGCCAACAATATCATTCATACGGAACTGGCTTTGAATCTGCTTTGCCATATCCATAATTACTGTATCACCAAATGTATGCCCGAAATTGTCATTGATTCCTTTGAAATTATCAATATCAATAAGGAACAGAACGCTGCACTTATTCGGATTTTCTTCGATATAACGTGTAACTTCCTTCTGTACCTCCAGTTTATTCAAAAGCTGTGTCAGCGGATCCCTGCGCACCTCTTCCTGCAAAGACTTGTCCATGTCGATATTAAAGCTGCGGCCTATAATGCGAATAATTTCTCCTTCCGCATTGGTCACACTTCTATAATAGGTCCGAAACCACTGATAACGCGGTGCCTCTCCATCTTTACTGATATTAAAACGTGCATCCACACTGTCTGATTTCACAACCATTGCTGCTTCATGCATCGCATCAAGAAAAGGCTTATGGTCCACCGGAGAAAGTGAACGGACTTCCTCATCCACCGGATAATACACATCTTCCGTCCCATACACTCCGCGAAGTTCCATCAGCCGATGGGAACGCATCATTGTCCAGCTTTTCACATCCAGATCAAACGGATACTCATGTGAAAGACGTTCCATCATCTCATATTTTTTTTTTAAAATCTCCTGGCTGATCTCTTTTCGCTTCTGATGATCAATATCCCAGAAAACAACAAGAAGGTACGGCACTGCATCAATATAATGAAATACACTGCTGCGAAATGCCACCCATCGGATTTCCTGATCCTTTCTGCGAATACGAAGTACCTGATCTGCAGGCATTTTCGTTGCTATCGCCTGGGCCAGTGTCTCTTCAAACAAATAACTGTCTTTTTCTGTAATCAGCTGGTCCCTTCCACTTTCCCCAAGATCACGTTCTGTATACCCGCTTAATTTCACAAACTCCGTATTTACCCTTTCAATCTTCCAGTCTTCGCCGTAACTGATGATTGCAGAGGCAATCGGAATATCTGCCGCCATTAATTCTTTATAGTTCATATCCCCGCTCCAATTCCGTTCCATTAAATACTTTTATTATAACAGCTTCCGGCACTTTTTCCAATCAAAACACGGCAAATCCTTATTTTCCTTGCACAGAAAGCGTTTTTCTTCTTGAAATATACTGCCCATCATGTTTATAATAGAGTTCGTGGCTAAATGAATATTTTAAATATAATGAGGTTTTCGTATGATTAGTGCAAATAATATTACATTAAGATTAGGGAAAAAAGCCCTTTTTGAAGATGTAAACGTAAAGTTTACAGAAGGTAACTGTTACGGTCTGATTGGCGCAAACGGTGCCGGAAAATCGACCTTTTTAAAAATTTTATCCGGACAGCTTGAGCCAACCAGCGGTGATATCGTAATTACACCTGGTCAACGTCTTTCCTTCCTGCAACAGGATCACTTCAAATACGATGAATTTACCGTACTTGATACTGTTATTATGGGTAATAAGCGTCTTTACGACATCATGAAAGAAAAAGATGCTATTTATATGAAAGAAGACTTCTCCGACGAAGATGGAATCCGTGCCAGTGAACTGGAAGCCGAGTTTGCAGATATGGATGGCTGGAACGCAGAATCCGATGCCGCTACTTTATTAAATGGTCTTGGCATTCCAACTGAAAATCATTACACACAGATGGCAGATCTGCCAGGTGCCATCAAGGTCAAAGTATTGCTGGCACAAGCTTTGTTCGGCAATCCGGATATTCTTCTTCTCGACGAGCCTACCAACCACCTGGATCTCGACGCGATCGCATGGTTGGAAGAATTCCTGATCAACTTTGAGAATACAGTCATTGTCGTATCCCATGACCGTTACTTCCTCAATAAAGTCTGCACCAACATTGCAGATATGGATTATGGAAAAATCCAGCTCTATGCCGGTAACTATGATTTCTGGTATGAATCCAGCCAGTTACTCGTTCGCCAGATGAAAGAAGCAAACAAAAAGAAGGAAGAAAAAATCAAAGAATTACAGGAATTCATTTCCCGTTTCTCTGCAAATGCTTCCAAATCCAAGCAGGCAACTTCCCGTAAGCGTGCTCTGGAGAAAATTCAGTTGGAGGACTTTCGTCCATCCAGCCGTAAGTACCCATATATCGACTTCCGTCCAAACCGTGAAATCGGTAATGAAGTACTTAGCGTTGATGGCATCAGCAAGACTATTGACGGTGTAAAGGTACTCGACAACATCTCCTTCATTGTCGGACATGATGATAAGATTGCCTTTGTCGGCGGAAACGAATTGGCAAAGACTACTTTATTTAAAATTCTTGCCGGCGAAATGGAACCGGATGAAGGTACGTACAAATGGGGTGTGACAACCAGTCAGTCTTACTTTCCGAAAGACAATACCACGATTTTCGACACCGACGAGCTGATCGTAGACTGGCTGACACAGTTCTCTGAAATCAAAGATGCGACTTATGTACGTGGTTTCCTTGGACGTATGCTGTTTGCCGGGGAAGACGGTGTCAAAAAGATGCGTGTACTTTCCGGTGGTGAAAAAGTGCGTGTACTGCTCTCCCGTATGATGATCATGGGAAGCAATGTTCTGATGTTTGACGAACCTACGGACCACCTGGATATGGAATCCATTACTGCTTTAAACAACGGAATGATCAAATTCCCTGGTGTGATTCTGTTTGCCTGCCGTGACCATCAGGTCGTACAGACAACTGCCAATCGTATCATCGAATTCCTTCCGGATGGATCTATGATCGATAAGGTATCTACTTACGATGAATATCTCGAAAGTGATGTTATGGCAAGAAAGCGTCAGGTATACAACACAACAACTGATGAAGAGGCTGATGATTAATCCTTTTTGTTGCAACTGCAAAAACGGCTGGCAGATACGAATATTCCGTATCTGCCAACCGTTTTTATTTGCATGATTATATGTTATTCATCTGTTAAAATACATCCGAAAAGATGTTACCACTATTGTAATTATAATTGTACTTGCCGGTCTTTCCATATGTGTTTGCCCGGGTTGCCTCTGCCTGTGCATAGGAATCAACCAGTGATGAACGGGTCGCAACACCATACGCATACGAACCGGTTCCATGGAACAAATCCTTTACTTTACTCATATCCGCATTTTTGAATGTATTCTTGTCAATGGACAAAATGCCGGTCTTTGCATCCACATTGATTCCAATCTCTGCAAGATCTTTGCCGTTTCCGGAAGTCAGATTTTTCATTGAACTTACCGTGCTCTCAATACGGCTTGCAGAAGACTTTGCACTTGTAGTCAGTAATGAATTGTAATCCTCCACAAAACTGCTGACATTTTCATAAATTTTATCGGTATCATAATTTCCATCTGCTTTCTTTGAGAAAACGGAATTTGACTTTGTAGAATACAGTTCCTTGGCAGAAGCCGTCAGTTCTTCTGCTGCGCTTTCAATATTCGCAAGTGTCTTCGCAGAATCCTTTGATGTAGAAGTTGACGTATTTGTTTTATCCTTTGCGGATGTTTTTGTATCGTTCGAATCAAGTTTGTAATAAGATTTCATGAGCTTACTGTAAGATCCGCTCCGAATGCTTGCATAATCGCTCAAATTAATTCCAAGAGTTCCAGAATTTGTGGACTTTGAAGATGAGCCAAGACTCGAAAACAACATACTGATTGACGACGAATCGTAAGAAGAAATTCCTCTCATAATTATTATCACTCCTTTTTAATCGACAACTATACTCTAAATTTTATATCGGCGTTTTATTTTAAAAATGAACCCCTGCTATACATCTTCGATCTGCCAGTCAATCGGTTCGATTCCATTCTTTTCCAGAAATGCATTTGCCTGGCTGAAATGTCTGCAACCAAAAAAGCCTCTGTACGCAGAAAGTGGACTTGGATGCGGCGCTTTTAAAATTAAATGTTTCGGGTTGGTCAGCATCGGAATTTTGCTCTGTGCCGGTCTGCCCCACAACATATAAACAATCGGTCTGTCCTGCGCGTTTACCGCCTGAATAATCGCATCGGTAAACTGTTCCCAGCCGTGTCCCTGATGCGAATTTGCCTGATGGGCACGCACGGTCAGCACCGTATTCAAAAGCAGCACTCCCTGGTCTGCCCATTTTTTCAGATATCCATTATTTGGAATCCTGCAACCAAGATCGTCATGCAGTTCCGTATAAATATTCTGTAAAGATGGCGGAATATCTTTCTGGTCCGGTAAAACTGAAAAAGACAATCCGTGTGCCTGATGCTCATTGTGATACGGATCCTGTCCTAAAATAAGCACCTTCACCTCGTGCAACGGTGTAAAATGCAAAGCATTGAAAATATCTTCTGCCGGCGGATACACAACCGTCCGGCTGTACTCTTCTTTTACAAATTGGTACAGATTACGATAATACGGCTTTTTAAATTCCGCATCCACCGCTTCGAGCCAATCATTCGTAATCATTGACATAATGATTTCTCCTTATCGTCTCACTGACACACCTTTGTCTGCCAGATAATTTTTCAAATCCATAATCTCTAACTCTTTGTAATGGAACAATGACGCTGCAAGTGCCGCATCTGCATGTCCTTCTGTCAGGGCATCGTAAAAATGTTCCTTTGTTCCTGCACCACCCGAAGCAATCACCGGAATGGAAACATTATCTGCGATCATACGGGTCAGTTCAATGTCATATCCGGCTTTCGTTCCATCACAATCCATGCTTGTAAGAAGAATCTCGCCGGCACCAAGCTGATTTGCTTTCATCGCCCACTCAACAGCATCGAGACCGGTGTCAATTCTTCCACCGTTCTTGTAGACATTCCATCCGCTTCCATCTTCTCTTCTTCTTGCATCAATCGCAACCACAACACACTGGCTTCCGAATTTGTCGGCTGCATTTCCAATCAGTTCCGGAGTATTGATTGCTGATGAATTGATGGAAATCTTATCTGCGCCCTCTCTCAAAAGCGCTTTGAAATCATCTACCGTGCGGATACCTCCACCAACGGTAAATGGGATAAAAACTTTCTCCGCCACTTTGCGAACCATGTCCACAACCGTTCCACGGTTGTCCGAAGAAGCGGTAATATCCAAAAACACAACTTCATCGGCGCCTGCTTTATCGTATGCTGCCGCAACTTCCACCGGGTCTCCTGCATCTCTTAAATTGATAAAATTGATTCCCTTAACAACACGTCCATTATTCACATCCAGACAAGGGATAATTCTCTTTGTAAACATTATCGCTTTCCTCCCTGAAGTTCTGCAAAATTCTTTAAAATGGATAATCCCACAGTTCCGCTTTTCTCCGGATGAAACTGACAGGCGAATACATTGCCCTGTTCTACCGATGCGTGAATCGTGGTACTGTACTGTGTCGTTGCTTTTACAATCTGTTCGTCTTTCGCTTTCAGATAATAGGAATGAACGAAATATACATATGGATTTTCTTCCAGTCCGGTAAAAAGCCTTCCATTGTTCTGCAAATGCAGGGAATTCCATCCAACATGCGGAATCTTAAGTCCCGGCTGATCCGGAATACGAACGATTTCTCCATCAAGCACATGCAGGCCTTCCACTCCCTGGCTTTCATCGCTGCCTTCAAAAAGAAGCTGCAAGCCTAAACAGATGCCCAAAAACGGCTTATTTTCTGCAGCCACTTCATGAATCACTTTGTCGAGTTCGTATTTTTTCAACTGCTCCATCGCATCACCAAATGCGCCTACACCGGGAAGAATTACTTTGTCAGCAGCTTTAATCTCATGAAAATCACGTGTGATCACACATTCCTCTCCAAGAAAATGCAATGCTTTTTCTACGCTCTTCAGATTCCCGGCATTGTAGTCAATAATTGCTATCATTCTATCAAATCCTTTCAAATCAAGCATTTCTCCAATGCTTGCGTACATTTCCAACAATTCTTGCTGTCATTTCATTACATTTTTGTATGTTTCGTTACATCTCATTACACATTGTAATTAGCAAATATTTAGTATGCTAAAATTCATACTAATTAGCATTAAGTTGATTCGCTATTGCATTGATTTGTGTAAGCTGTTCAACTCCTTTCTGTTGTATAAAGAATTTAGGTATCTATCTACAACCTCTAACAGAGTAAGTTTTGCTCCATCAATATCAATGCTGTTTTCGAAATACGCGTTAATTTCTGCCTCCTTAAATCAGAGTGCCTCGAATGTATACTACATTGAATTGTACCACATTCAATGCACATTGTCCATTTCTTAAATCTGTTCAACATTATCTATAAATTCCCCAAACTGTTTTCTTTTAATCTTGATAGTTCTCCCCGACATCAAATGATATTTATTTCCATAATCTTCACGAACTATCTCTCTAAGTCTATGCTGTCCAATTCCAAATAAATCGGATACTTCTTTTGCATTTAGATTCTGTCCTGTCCTTTTACAATTTTTCACGTTCTTCAAATAACTTTTGTATTCCAGAATATTTTCCCTATACAGCTTCTTAAATTCTACATCCCCGAAGCTGTCATTAAACCATCTGAAAAATTCCTTATCAG
>OGRL01003248.1_pt1 | contig 9842 bp, 7 predicted proteins | sample 1553481 | NCBI WGS metagenome assembly OGRL01 (sample SAMEA2580036, study PRJEB22360) | human gut metagenome
CTATAAATATGAGAAAAGTTCTGTCTTTTTCGGGCTTCCTGATGTTGGGGCTCGTCGTTTCGCAATTCTTGCCGATGATGGCAGGGGATGGCTATGGAGCTGTTAAATACATATCGAATGTATTGCTCTATGTATGCCTTAGTTTTATAATGATTAATGTAGGCCGTGAATTCGTTCTTGATAAGACACGATGGAAAAGTTACGCCCAGGATTATTTTATTGCCATGGCTACGGCTGCTTTACCGTGGTTTATGATTGCCATTTATTATGTGTTTGTATTGCTTCCACCCGATTTTTGGAATAGTTGGGAAGCCTGGAAGGAGAACTTACTATTGAGCCGTTTTGCCGCACCGACATCAGCCGGTATTTTGTTTACAATGTTGGCGGCTATCGGGTTAAAGTCCAGTTGGATTTATAAGAAGATACAGGTGTTGGCTATTTTTGACGATTTGGATACGATTCTTTTGATGATTCCTCTTCAGATTATGATGATCGGGCTACGCTGGCAGTTGATTATTGTGGTAGTGATTGTGTTCCTGTTATTATCGATCGGCTGGCAAAGGCTGAATAAGTACGATTGGCGTCAGGATTGGAAGGCTATCCTCTTTTATTCAATAATCATATTTTTGGCTACTCAAATTCTTTATCTCGGTAGTAAGGAATTGTATGGGGAGGAGGGAAGTATTCATATTGAAGTCCTGCTGCCTGCATTTGTGCTGGGTATGATTATGAAACATAAGGAACATGACACGCCCGTGGAACGAAAGGTGTCTACCGGAATCTCATTTTTCTTCATGTTCCTGGTGGGGATGAGTATGCCGCATTTTATTGGTGTGAACTTTGCGGAGACTCATGCAGGTGCTTATTCCGTCACCGGTTCGCAGGAGATGATGTCGTGGGGGATGATTATGTTTCATGTAGTGATTGTCTCTTTATTGTCGAATATAGGAAAGCTTTGCCCGATGTTCTTTTACCGTGACCGGAAATTAAGCGAGCGACTGGCTCTTTCTATCGGTATGTTTACCCGTGGTGAGGTAGGAGCCGGAATTATTTTCATAGCGTTAGGGTATAACTTGGGTGGGCCGGCATTGGTAATTTCTGTGCTTACCTTGGTACTGAATCTGATTTTGACAGGAATTTTTGTACTTTGGGTCAAAAATCTTGCTTTAAGGAGTTATACTAATTAGAAAATTCTGTATATTGCAAAACTAATATTATAAAAACATTTCGTTATGACTATTTTGCGGACTATGCGGAACTTCTCGTCTATGAATATCACGGCGAGTATTCTTTTATTCCTGGCTGCTATCTCGGCAGCCATTATTGCGAACTCTTCTGTGGCTCCGGTATATCAGGAATTTTTGTCGCATGAACTTCATTTACAGATAGGAAATTTTAATTTGCTTTCATGGTGGGGAAAATCTGCGAATGATTGAGTTTATCAATGATGGTTTGATGACGATTTTCTTTTTATTGGTTGGACTGGAAATCAAACGTGAGTTATTGGTAGGTGAGCTTTCCTCTTTCCGTAAGGCGGCGTTGCCTTTCATTGCCGCTTGTGGTGGGATGTTGTTGCCTGTGATGATCTATTCGCTTATTTGTGTTCCGGGTAGTGAAGGCGGACATGGACTCGCCATTCCTATGGCTACGGATATTGCTTTTTCATTGGGGGTGTTGAGCTTATTAGGCAGCCGTGTGCCGTTGAGTTTGAAGATTTTTTTGACTGCTTTTGCGGTAGTCGATGATATCGGGGGAATTTTGGTGATCGCTCTTTTTTATAGTTCACATGTTGCCTATGGTTATCTTTTGGTAGCTATACTCTTTTATATTTTACTTTATTTTATAGGAAAGTATGGAACGACAAATAAGGTATTCTTCTTGGTGATTGGGGTGATTATCTGGTATTTATTTTTGCAATCCGGTATTCATAGCACTATTTCGGGAGTTATTCTTGCTTTTGTTATTCCCGCTAAACCTCGTCTGAATGTAGGGAAGTACATCGAAAAAATTCGTCATACCATTGCCGATTTTCCGGCAATGCAATCTGAAAGCATTGTGCTGACTAATGAGCAAATAGCCAAGTTGAAAGAGGTCGAATCGGCTTCCGACCGTGTAATTAGTCCGTTGCAGTCATTAGAAGATAATTTGCATGGAACAGTCAATTATTTGATTCTTCCTCTTTTTGCATTTGTCAATGCCGGCGTTGTGTTTAGTGGGGGAGGCGAATTAGTGGGAGCTGTCAGTATTGCTGTTGCTGCCGGTCTGTTACTGGGAAAATTTATTGGAATATATTTCTTTACCTGGCTGGCTATAAAAATAAGATTGACTCCCATGCCTTTAGGGATGACCTGGAAGAATCTTTCCGGAGTTGCATTGTTGGGAGGTATTGGCTTTACTGTATCACTCTTTATCGCTAATCTTTCTTTTGGGGTAGACTATCCTGTATTATTGAATCAGGCCAAATTTGGTGTATTGACCGGAACCGTACTTTCCGGCTTACTGGGATATGTCGTACTTCGGATTTCGCTTTAATCTGTCGATTCATCGTCTCCATCATCTATCGGAAGAATTTTCATGCTTTCTTCATGTGGCAATTGTTCAACTTGGCGGAGTTTTCGTTCGATAGCGCGAGTCCGCTTACCCATTACTTCTTCTAGTTGGTCGCCGGCATTTTGAAGGTTTTTCTGTACTTTTTCGAGTAGTCCTCCGAATTTGCTGAATTCTGTTTTTACAGCTCCTAATACCGTCCAAACCTCTCCCGTTCGCTTTTGAATAGCTAACGTGCGGAATCCCATTTGCAGGCTATTTAGGATAGCCCCTAGTGTAGTAGGTCCTGTGACAACTATTTTGTAATCTTTTTGTAGAGTTTCTACCAGACTTGTTCTTCGGATTACTTCGGCATAAATGCTTTCAAAAGGCAGAAACATAATGGCGAAGTCTGTGGTAAAAGGAGGATCTACATATTTGTCGTGAATGTCTTTCGCCATTTTTTTGATGGTTGTTTCCAATTGCTTGCCGGACGATTCTATCAATGCAGTATCTCCTGCTTCAAAAGCATCATAATATTGTTCGTATACATCTTTGGGAAATTTAGCGTCGATAGGCAGATAGACGGTGCTGTTCGCATCATCCTTTCCCGGAAGTTTGATTGCGAATTCAACGAATTCGGTTCCGCTTTTCTTGGTTTTTACATTAGCGTCGTATTGTTCCGGACTCATCATCTGCTCTAATAATGCTCCTAACTGAACTTCGCCGAATGTGCCACGCATTTTTACATTGCTCAACACCTTCTTTAATCCGCCTACGTCTTGAGCCAGAGATTTCATTTCGCCTAGTCCTTTCTGCACATTCTCAAGTTGTGAGCGGACAATTTCAAATGATTGGCCAATGCGTTCGTTCAATGTCTTTTGCAATTTTTCTTCCACCATTGTCCTCATGTCATCCAACCTCTTTTCGGTCGATTTAATCAATGATTCCTGTTGACGGGCCATCATATCGAATTTCTGACGCTGCAGCTCTCCGTTAGTCAACATATTTTTGTGCAATGCGTCTTGCAATTGCTGCATATTCTGATTCAGCGTTTGAGTCATCTCCAGGCGGAGTTCCCGGATGCTGCGATTCAGTTCTTCGCGATTCTCCTGCATTTGTTGACGCAAAGCTGTTTGCAGTTGTTCCGCTTGCGTTTGATTATTACCTTTTGTAAGTGACAGTATTAGTAAGACTATCACTAATGCGGCAACAACGATAAGTAAAATTAATTCCATTAATAAGTAAGAATTTCGTTTCCGGTTTCAGTAATCAGAATCATGTTTTCCCATTGGGCGGAAGGTAGTCCGTCGTCGGTGCAGACAGTCCATCCGTCGGCATCATCTATAAAGACTTCGTAGGTTCCCATGTTAATCATGGGTTCGATGGTAAAGGTCATTCCCGGTACGATCATCATGCCCGTACCCCGTCGGCCGAAATGCTCTACGTCCGGTTCCTCATGGAATTGCATCCCTACGCCATGTCCGCAGAGATCACGAACTACGCTGAAACCGTTCTTTTCTGCATGTTCCTGGATGGCGGCGCCTACATCACCCAGTTGTTTCCAGGGTTGTGCGGCGGCAATACCTATTTCCATACACTCTTTGGTGACTTGTACTAATCTTTGCATGTCAGGATTGACATCGCCAATCATAAACATACGGGATGCATCGGAGAAATATCCTTTATAAATGGTAGAAACGTCCACATTGATAATGTCTCCGCTTTTTAGAATCTCATTTTTGTTGGGAATACCGTGACAAACCACGTCGTTAATGCTTGTGCATACACTTTTAGGAAATCCTTCGTAGTTGAGTGGGGCAGGGATAGCACCGTGGCTGGTGGTGAAATCATATACCAATACATCAATCTCTTCAGTAGACATTCCTTCGCGAATATTTTCTGAAATATAGTCCAACAGTGCAGTATTGATTTTGGCACTTTCCCGAATACCTTCTAGTTGTTCGGGAGTACGGAGTACTTTACGGGGAGGAAGTTTGTAACCTTGTTTCCTGTATTTCTGTATTTTTGCTTCTACTTCGGCCGGATAATTGGAGGGAGTAAACCGGAATCCCTTGATAAAGTTCTTCATTATGATAGCATATTTAATCGTATGACAAAGGTACGAGAATAAATGGAAAATATGCTTTCTTGTTTTCTAAAACTTTTCGATTCCTGATTGTCGGCACGGGTTACCATTCGTATGAAACACTAATTTGAGGTATCCATTCCCATCTTTTGCGGAGGACATTGTATTGGTATTGTACCCCTGTTTTTATTTTCCAGTTTTTATTTATTTTGAGAACAACATTACTACCCAATTGGGTGGGTTCCACTTCGGAAGGGAGGCCCCGGTGTTTTCGGGTATCAAGGTTTTGTACGCCATATATGTTGAGAGACCATTTGGGAGATAAATTATATTCTATTTGGCTTTGGATATGAAAGCAACTGGAATTTTCTGCAAAATTACTTTTACTGTGCAGCACAAGATTCTTGTTTATTCTTAACCAGGAGTAAGTGGGTAAAAAGGTGGAACCCGGTTTTAGGAATGTCTGATAAGTGCGAATGGAAGGTTTCGAAAAAATCATGGAAGATTTTAAAGTCGGTAGTGTGGGATCAAAATCTACGAACGGTTTTCGAGAGTACATGTTTTGCTCTACTTTTTCGATAAATTTTCTATTTATCTTGATCTCCTGACCGGATTCCAGCATTTGCTGAAGTCTCAATGAATCCTGTTTGTTCCATTCTTGTCCTGTTACGGATAAGGGAAACAATAATAGGCAAAAAATATTGAATTGATATTTTCGAATGTCCATACACTGTGCTAGTAGAGTTTATTGTATGGACGGTGGAAAACAGGAAATGCTGCTCTAAACGATTAGCGACTAATAATAATTTCACATAATATGAGAATACTTTTCTTTTATTTATGATAGTTTTTTAGCCTTGAAAACCGGTTGTATCTTCTGAATCTCCGACTCAAAACCAAACCAGTAACCATGTTCTTCTTCATCGGTGGGAAGGAAACATAATCGTAGATTCTCGCGATATGCTCCGTATTCTATTTCCCAGCTTTCAGGTGGTAGCTGTCTTTTTGTTCTTACTTTTTCTGCCGGAGCTTTTTTTAATGACATACCCGCTTCTATCCATGCAATGCTGACTTGTGTCAGGTAGTCGGGATAATGATTCTTGCAGAAGTCATAGAGGATTAATCCTCTTTTTTCCAGGCTAAGAGGGGTGTCAATCACATCTGTTTGAACTAAATGATCGAGTAACTCATGTATAAAATGAGGGTTTTCGAGAATGAGTATCCGTGTGATGCTTCGCCAAGTTGGGGTATTGTAGAAACCGTCTAACAGGCGGGACAGATAATGTGCTGTCTGTAGTTCATCTACGGTGATTTCACGAGTTTGAAGAACTTCGTATGGAGGGAGTGGAGAGTACTGTATACCTAATTCGTCCGCTCTTCTTTTCATTTCGGTGCCCGGAAGTAATTTGAGGGATTCCAGTTGGATTTCTCCTGCGCCATATTCTGCTAAAGTACGGACATCATCGAAAATTTCTGATAGATGGTAGAGTGGGAGTCCTGCTATTAAGTCGGCATGAGTTTCCATGTTTTCAAGGGAACATAGATACTTGAGTCCGGCCAGAGCATCGGAGAGTTTTCCTATTCTCCGGCTTTGTTCAAGCACGTTTTCCCGAAGGCTTTGGATTCCGGCTTCCAGGTGTAGCAGTCCTTTAGGAAGGGTGGCTAATTCCCGTTTGAGTTCATCAGAAAGGAGTGCAGGATGAATTTCCAGATGAAAACAGATATCCGGGTATTCGCGGAATAGATTTAGTAATTCTTTTGCCCGTTTGTTGTTGTAATTGAAAGTGCGGTCCAGTACCCGTACATTCTTGATTCCGTGTTGGTGTATCACGTCAAGACGTTTCCGGGTTGCTTCAAGAGATAGGGTGCGAACCGGTTTTTCACCTCCACTGACACAAAAGGCACAGGTGTTAAAACATCCGCGGGTAGTTTCTAATTGCACAAAGGGTTTGCTCCAATTGAAGAAACGGCTCTCTTCAGGAGGAACTAATTCGGAAAAGTTCATGACACGGGCGAGCCCATTGTCATGGTATGCTTCCGATTCATCCAGATAGCAGAGTCCTGTGATCGATTTCCATTCTTTTCTTGGCTGATTCCATACTTTTAACCATAGAGGAAATACTTCTTCGCCTTCTCCGCGAAACACTCCGCTTACAAATTTGTTCTTATATAAGAAAGCTTCATTATCTCCTAAAAACTCGGGACCTCCGAGTATAACACAGCAGTGAGGTAGTAACGCTTTTGCGCGTGAAACGATGTGCAGGAGTTGCTCGTGATTAAATAGCCAGTTGGTAGCTGCAATGATGTCCGGTTGATGGCGGTAGATTTGATTGACGACACTACCGGTATTTTCATTGATAGTGGCGGAGACCGTACACCATTCAATGTCTGTATTATTTGCTATCTGGGCATGTAAGGCTGGCAATGCCAGCGAAGAATGAGCGTACGAACTATTTAAATCAAGCCAAAGAAGTTTCATGTGGAAAATTTAATATTATCTTTGCAAAGGTACAAAAAACTTGTGGCTTGTGATGTATAGTAAATATAAAATGCTAATTTTGTATTAATAAACGCAATAAACTAGAGAATTATGAAAATGATAAAAAGATATGCAGGTATCTTAATGATGCTGACTTTATTGGTTGGCTTTACTTCGTGTGAGAGTGAAGAAGAGACAGAATTTAATCTGCCTGGCGAGTGGTATACTAATGAAGAAATTGATTTCGGGGCATATACCTGGGGAAGAGGTACGCTCATGACATTTAATGCGAGAAATCAAGGAACGATTGGTTCTGCTGGTGATCCAAATTATCTGGTTTTTGAGTGGAGATGGATTGATGGAGGATATAATTCAATGGAATTATTTTTCTACGGTGACCGCACTTATGCCTATATTTGGGGTGCAGAAGCTACCGGCAGGACATTTAGTGGAACATGGTATAATAATTGGCAGGATTTTAGAGATAGAATAGATGGACAGCCATTTTATATGAGGCGTCAATAAAATAATAATGAAGATTAAAAATAAAGCCAGAGTCGATTATGATTCTGGCTTTATTTTTGAATATGGGAATTTATTTTTTCAGAAACAACTTCTTAAACTCCGCCGGATAAGGCGTCTCGAACTCCATCAAATCTCCCGTTACCGGATGATAGAAACAAAGTTTGAAAGCATGGAGTGCCAGTCGTCCGATAGGGTTGGGAGCATCTTCTCTTCCATATCTTCCATCACCGATAATAGGATGTCCTAAATCTTGCATGTGTACACGAATCTGATTCTTTCGGCCGGTTTCCAGATCGAGTTCCAACAGAGAATATCCGTTGGCACGTTTGATGGTCTTATAGTGGGTAATAGATTTTGATCCACCGTCATCATATTCACTGGAACTTACATAAAGCGTTTTATCAGTCAGCCAGGAAACGACTGTATCATAATCTTTTTCCATACTTCCCTCCACCACAGCTACATATCGACGGTCAGTCACGATATCGTGCCAGTTATCACGTAGTGTCCGCTGTGTTTTTTCGTCTTTAGCAAACATCATCAGGCCGGAAGTGTCCCTGTCCAGGCGGTGAACGATAAACACACGGAATTGACGTCCGGAACGTTGCACGTATTCGTTAAGTATTGTATAGGCTGTGCGCTCTTTCTGTCTTTCTGTATTGACTGATAAAAGTCCTTGCATCTTTTCGACAACAATGATATATGCGTCTTCATACACGATTTTCAGCAGTCTGTTATTAAATTCTTTTTTTCCCTTTTGTTTGCTGATTTGCACTTTCATGCCCGCTTCAAGGGGAAAGTTGAATTGTGTGGTTATCACATTATCAACAAATACAACCCGCTTACTTAATAATGATTTTAATTTTGTGCGACTCGCATCCGGCATTTTGGCAGCCAGAAACTCCATTAGTTCCATGGGTTCTTTCACTGCATAATTGGTATATTGAGCACGTGCTTTTTCAGCAGGAGTTCTTCTAGGTCTTTTTCCCATTTCTTTTTTCTTTTGAAATTCTATTATCATCACGGATTATCGAAGTTCCAGCAACACCACATTTTCTACGTGGTGGGTGTGAGGGAACATATCTACCGGTTGAATGGCTTTCACCTTGTATTTCTCATCGAGTAATTGCAAATCCCGTGCTTGAGTAGCAGGATTACAACTTACATACACAATCCGTTTCGGTTCGGCAAACAAGATGACATCAACTACATCCTGGTGCATACCGGCACGAGGAGGATCAGTAATGATTACATCCGGGCGTCCATGCTGATTGATGAAATCCTGCGTCAGTATATCCTTCATATCACCGGCATAAAACAATGCATTCTTGATATCATTGATTTCTGCATTTACCTTTGCGTCTTCGATAGCTTCCGGCACATATTCGATACCGATTACCTGGCGAGCCTGGCGTGATACGAAGTTGGCGATTGTTCCCGTTCCTGTATAGAGGTCATATACCAGTTCGTTGCCTGTTAATCCGGCAAATTCACGGGCTACTTTATATAAATTATAAGCCTGTTCCGAGTTGGTCTGATAGAATGATTTCGGTCCCACCTTGAAACGCAGTCCCTCCATCTCCTCGAAGATGTGATCATTGCCACGGAATACGTGTACATCGAGGTCATTGATCGTGTCGTTACATTTATTATTAATAATGTATAGGAGAGAGGTTATTTCCGGGAATTGGTCGGCAACATATTGCAATAACTGCTTGAAGAGATCCATTTCATGCTCTTCCGTTATCTTGCAAATCAGAATCACCATCAGTTCGCCGGTACTCGAGGTACGTACAATCATGTTGCGGAGCATTCCTTCCTGCGAACGGAGATTGATGAAAGAGTAGTTGTGCTCGTAGGCGTAATCGCGGATCGTATTGCGGATACGGTTAGAGATATCATCCTGCAACCAGCACTTTTCGATGGCGAGCACCTTGTCGAATGCTCCCGGAATGTGGAATCCTACTGCGTTCATCTGGTCATATTTGACGTCCTGTTTCACTTCTTCCGCTGTCAGCCAGCGTTTGTTCGAGAAGGTGAACTCCAGTTTGTTCCGGTAAAACTCTGTTTTAGCAGATCCCAAGATAGGAGAGATTTCCGGCAATTCGATCTTTCCGATACGGCGGAGGTTGTCTTCCACCTGTTTCTGTTTGTATTTGATTTGTTCTGCGTAGGGCAATACCTGCCATTTACACCCGCCGCATACGCCATAGTGCTGGCAAA
>OGRL01003255.1_pt1 | contig 9825 bp, 10 predicted proteins | sample 1553481 | NCBI WGS metagenome assembly OGRL01 (sample SAMEA2580036, study PRJEB22360) | human gut metagenome
ATAATAATAAATTGGATTTAATTGGTAGTAGTTCTGAAAGTATTTGGTTATCTAATACTAGAGATGTTTTGAAAGACAATATGGTAAAAGATCAAACAATTTTAGAGTATATGATAGATAATAATTATGATATTAAAATTCCATGTATATTTGAAGAGGATACTTTAAAAATACTATACCAAAAAAATAGACCAGATTTATTGGTAAAGGCAAGTGCTTCACTTTTAATGACTAGAATTAATGATAATTATACTTATTTAGATTATATTTTAGATTGTATTAATAAAGGAGATTTTGAATATAATATTGCTAATATTACTGCTCCTGGTAAACCTGATATGAAGGTAGATTTTTATTTAGATATTGCTAAACATGATATGATTGGTTATGTTAAAGATGATTTAAACTTGAATATACTACTTAAAAAATATGACAATAAAACATTACTTGAATATTTCTTGGATAGGGATACTGAACTTACTCTTAATAAAATATTAAATAAAAGTGATAAAATGAATTATTCAGTAATGATTATTTTAAAAGCTAGGGGGATTAAAGACAATAATACTTTAAATATTGGTGAAGGCAATTATTTTCCTCATAAACATTCTCCTGATACATATTATGGACCTCTTGATAAAGATAGTGATTATTTAATTAAAGAATTAGAAGGATTATTTATTTCAGATGGTAAGAGTGATAAAGATTTAATTAATTTATTAATTACTAGTTATAGAGATGCTTTATTTATTAATTATGATATAACTATTAGAGAAATTGAAAAATTAATTGAAATAAAGAAAAATAATTTTGATAAATTTTATTATGTTAAAGATAATGATAATAGTTATTTTTCTTCTAATGATGGATGTATTCATATGGATGATAGTTTTGCTTCTACTATTATCCATGAAACTGGACATGCTCTTCATTATTATCTTAATAGTTTTAAAGTTCCAGATAACTATGATGAAATTGTTAAAAGAGCAAGAGAAAATAAGGAATTATTAATTAAAGTTAGTGACTATTTTGAATTTTGGAATAATTTTAAGAAAAATCTTGAAAATTATTTATTGAATATTACTAGTGAGGTATTAACGACAAAATATTCTAAACAAGAAAATATTATGGATATTCAAAATATATTGTCTAAAGATATTGATAAATATCGGGATAAATTTAAAAGTTTAAAAATACCTGAAGAACAACTTGAACAAATTTTGAAAGATACTTTTTCAGTTGAAGAATATATTAAACGAGAAATTATTATAATAGCTAACGAAATAACGGCAAAAACCATGAAAGAAAATTATGAAAATGTTGGAGCAATCAGTGATATAATTGATGCTATATTTGAAGGGAAACCTCATGATGGTGTTTTAAAAGATAATAATGGTAAAAAGATAGCTGCTTGTAGTGGTCATGGAATAAAATATTATACATATACTTTCACAACAAAACATGGATTTGATGAAATGATAGCCAATTTTGCTGTATTGGTTAAATCTAACGGTACTGAAAAGAATCTTCGGGTACTTAGGGATATTGTTGGTTATGAAATTTATAATATGATTAGTAACTTTTATTATACTAATATATTAGAAATGGATATAAATAAAAGTAAAAATCAAGGAGGAAGATAATGGATAATGAGTTATTTAAATTGTATGTATTAGCAGAACTTTCTTATAAAAAGCATTTTAGTAATCTTAATGATGATGAGTTATTTCCTAGTGGATGGTATGGAAATAAGAATTATCAAAAGAAAATAGAAATTATTTGTGAAGCAATTGAGACTAATACTTTGATTGTTAATACTAAATCTTATCTAGATATAATTGAAAAAAATATGTAGTAGGAGGCATTTTCCTACTACTTTTATGTAAACTAACCTGTAAAAACATTTACTAAAATGTTTATCTATAGTATACTTGTTATAGAAATAAATAAAGAAGGTGTATTTTATGAGTGAAAGATTACAAAATATTATTAATGGAATAAATGATGGTAGTATAAAATTTGTTTTTGATTATAATTTAACTATGGAAGATCTTTTTACTAAGGATAAAGATGGTATTTATTTTTTAGAATATCTACTTAGAAAAAGAATAATGATACCATTAGAACTAAAAGAAAAATTAAAGACTAATGCATTAGCGGCTTATTTATATTGTAAGAATGGTAGTTCTCTATTTGGTTTTAATCTTAGTGAAAAAGATTTATTTACTGAATTTGATGGTAAAAAACTTATTGAGCATATTTTAGAAAAAAAACAAATAGATAAATCTATAGTAGAAAGTATATATGAAAATTTAGAGATAATCGATTTACTTTGTAATTCAAATAATTATTTTTATCCATTGTTTTATTTATTATTTTATCTATCTTTGTATATTGTCAAAATAATCAGTTATGAATATATCAAAAGAAGGAATAGCGATAACAAAACGTTTCTTTGAAGCGATAGATATGCTGAAAGCACAGAAACGTATGCGTGGGCTTCTTACATACACTAAAGCCCATGATATAAATTATTGGAACATAAATACAGTCAGAAACCAGCCGGAAGTAAGTGTCCTAAAACCTGAATGGATAGCGTACTTGGTCCTTGACTATGGGATTTCGGCTGATTGGATTTTGACGGGTAGGGGAGGGATGTTTAAACAATAAATGTTCAAAAACTTATCCTTATAATCAAATCTGTTGTTTGTAACTTATTTATTTTCAGATTATTGATTAATAAAATGGAGTCTGCTTTGGGAGCAGGGGGTCGTGGGTTCGAATCCCGCTACCCCGACGGATGAGAATCAAGGAGTTACGGTAAAATGTAGCTCCTTTTTTTATTCTCCGAATGGGGCGGTTTACCTTTGGTTTAACCAAGTGAGTTAGGGTCAGCGGATTTTCCCGGTTGGCAAGCTTTCTTTTAAGCGTATAGCCTAGCCAGTCTGAACATGAAGAATTTCCATCAGCCACCCCTCTTAACTGGCTTCGAAAAGCTTTGATTTTAGCATTGAACGACTCTGCTGAAGCATTTGTCAATCGTTCTTCAAAATAATTTATGATGGTCGTACTATGGTTTGAAAAGGTGTGTTAAACCAAAAATGAACATGGATGCTACAATTTCCGCTGAGCCGAAATTTCGGCTCAGCGGATTCCGAAATGCCAATTATTTTTTAGCTTTCCAGACGTGCGTATTCATGTGTATTATGGATTAACTCACTGGTACTTTTATCCACCCCGTAGGATAGATATCCGGAGCTTCGGAATGCTGGAACCAACGACTAGGCACAATTACCGTTTTGTCCATATTGGGATTTAACCATGCTCCCCACCAGCTGAATGTACTGTTGCAGATGATGTGATGTTTGCAATGACTCATAAGCATCATATCTTGCCAACTGTCTTCATCCGTATTCCAATCAATATATACTGCATTCTGCAATGGAAGATTTTCCTTTACCCAAGCAATGTCATCTGAAAAAATATAGTAAGATGGAGAGGCAACTCTTCTGCTCATTTCCGCTATTGCGTTTTGATAGTAAGGTAACTGGCATACACTTCCGGTAGTAGCCCAATGCTTGGGTTGCAAATAATCTCCACGACGAATATGTAGAGATACTGCGTTTTCATCCTTGTCCAAAATTTCAAGCATATTAAGACTTCTACTGTTGGCTTTATTCTTGTCAAAAGTGAAAGACTCCCTAACTTCATCCTTAATATCTGCAAAGAAACGTTCCGACTGATAAAATCCTTTAAAATAAAGTAAAGGCCAAAAGTATTTCTTTTCAAAAGCTCGTAAACTATTGGGAGCTTGTTTCCGTTCATATATTTTTTTGAAGAAAAGAAATTCGATAATTTTTTTCAGAGGCTGGTTTATACAAAATTCTGTATGGGGCAGCTTGAATACACGATGCATTTCATATCCGTAGTGCACTTTATAATGCATCATGTCCGAAAGGTCTATACGCACTTTGGGATAGTACTTTTTCATTCGCAAATAAAAAGCGTAAATAAACATTTGATTTCCCAAACCACCTGTTACTTTTATAAGTCTCATATTTCTTTGTCCTTTTTTTGTTATCTGCAATATTCAATTTACATTTCGACATTGTTTATATATAAATTGACTTCGCAAAGGTATTAATTTTATCAGAGTGTACAAACATCTTAAAAAAATATTGTTTTCTCTAATAGCAGCTTATTATCTTGTTATGATATAGTGAACTAACCGTATGAAAGAGTACAGGGTAAAGTTTAGAAGAAAGATCAGAAGATAGTATGATATATTGGTTGCCTTTCTGTGGTACAGCATGTAAGTAATGGTTCTTTTGATGGAAGTGGGTTGCTTTGTCAACGGAATGAATTTCCGAGTTTACTCTCATTAAAACTCTTACGATATTTTTTCTAAATGTCGAATGCTGTAAAGTTTAAGGTAGAGTGAATCTCTGAAATATTTTGTATTTTAGTTATGTTTTGTTAGAATATTTTTCTTGTTTTCATTATTGAGTATTATTTACAGAGAAGTACCTAAAAATACAGAAAATGATTGGTTTGATACTCTTTAAGTATGAATTAACTAGTTGGTTTTATGTTTTTTTACTGGATCTTTTTGATTAGTTATGCAGCATGGAGTGCTAGATTGTTCTTGTGCCGTGCATTTTTCACCTAGTATAATAGTGCTTCACCGATGTTTCGGCAAATATTACCGAAAAAAATTAAATATATTATCTTAGAGTTGTATGCTTGATACAGAATACGGTGCTTAGGTTCTCTCTTTTAAGTGATAAGTTTGGTTTTTATCAATTATATATGATATCTTTGCGGCTTTAAATATCCGACTATTTAGGAATGTAAAAATATATTGGATGATTTATTGGAACATTGCGAAACTATACTGTCAGGATGTGCTGGCATATTTGCAATATGATCGTGACAAGCTGATTAATTTTTATTTGTTAAACGAAAAAAATGAATTTATTATTATTGAATGCAGCCTCAGGCAGTAAACTTGAGCAAGCACTGGAGAAACTGGTAGATTTTGGAATGGACGCTGGTAAGGATATATTTGTCGCCATTCTGATATATTCAGTCGGTCGTTTTATCATTAAGCAGATTAGTGTATTAATAGCCAAAGTTCTTGAAAAACGGAAGATAGAAACCAGTGTACAGACTTTCTTGAAAAGTTTAGTGAAAATTTTATTGAACATGGTACTTGCTTTTGCCATAATCAGCAAGTTGGGAGTGGAAACGACCAGTTTTGCTGCACTTTTGGCGTCAGCCGGTGTGGCTGTAGGTATGGCACTTTCCGGCAATCTTTCCAATTTCGCAGGTGGTTTGATTATACTTGTTTTTAAACCGTTTAAAGTAGGCGATTATATAGATGGACCTGGAGTAAGTGGTACAATAAAAGAGATACAGATTTTCCATACCATACTTTCCACTCTTGATAATCGGATGATATACGTTCCCAACGGGATGCTCAGTGGAAATGCTGTGATTAATTACAGCAAACAGGAAATGCGCCGTGTTGAATGGGTATTCGGAGTAGAATATGGAGAGGATGTACAAAGGGTAAGAACCGTATTGCAACGTATTATTTATGCGGACAAACGTATTTTGGATACTCCTGCCCCTATCATTGTTTTAGGCTCATTAAGTGCGAGTAGCGTTGACATTACTGTCCGTGTTTGGGTAAAAACAGCTGATTACTGGAATGTTTTATATGATATTAATGAGATTGTTTATACGACATTTAATAAAGAAGGAATCGGATTCCCTTTCCCACAACTTACTGTGCATCAATCTTCAAAATAATAGAAACATATTCAACTTCTTAAATAAATGATCATGAAAAAATTAATTTGTTTTTTTACGATTTTCGTATTTTGGGGAATCACTGATAGTATAGCTCAGGGATTACATTTTGGGGTAAAAGCCGGTGTGCTTGGCAACAAAGCAAATATTAGTGGCATGCGTGACCAGTTTAAGGAAGAGAGTTTGACAGGATTTCAAGTAGGGCCTATGTTGCAATATCAAACAGGATTTCATGGTATCGTTTTGGACTTTTCTTTGCTGTATGTAGAGCGTGGAATCAAACTGACAAATACCTCTAACAGACGTAGCGCTGACATTAAAACACAAAGTATTGATATTCCTATAGAACTGAAATGGGAAATGGGAATGTCAAATAATTTTGATTTGTTTTTGGGGGTCGGTCCTTCCTTTTCTTTTTTGGTAGACAAGGACAATTGGGGACGCAAACTTGCTCATATAGCTGTGGATGTTATAGATAAGGATCTTCCATCTATGGGATGGCGTTCGACTGAAGTCGGATTGAACTTGGGAGGTGGAGTGAAAATTGTAAATCATTTAATGGTAAGTTGCTATTATAATATAGGATTAACCCAGTCTGCCAAGCATAATATAGGAGGCAATAAGCATGATGCCATAGATCAAATTTTTGATGGTGATGTATTCGAAAGCAAAAATAGATATTGGCAGTTATCACTTGCTTATGTGTTTTAGTCAGATAATTGCGGATCGTTTTTAGCAATACAAAACTAAAAAGCGGCTTTTATTATTGAGAAGGTTTGTAGTAAAACATCCAATAAAAGAGTCTGAATAACAAAGTGATTGCATCCGTGTGTGGAAAACACACGGATAGCATGAATAAATAATTTTTTTTGCAAAAATGAAATTATATATTTTGATTCAACAGTTATTGAGAAGAAAATTTGTTCAATATTTTGTTCTTTTCTTCATTCTGATTTCAATTATAGCCGTCATTGCAAGTTCATTTGAAGAAATGGCCACATACAAAGTACTGTTATTCGGCATTACTTATGTGTCTTCTTTTATTTTTCTTATTGAATACACAGCCCGTATCGTATCTGCACCGGCACTCTATCCCGGTATGAAAACAGCAAAGGCACGTCTGAAATATACATTCTCTTTTTATGGTTTTGTTGACTTCGTGGCAGTACTGCCTTGTGTTCTTACCTATGCATACTGGGATACGGAAGTCGTTCATGTCATTATTTTACCCTATATCTTCATTATTTTTAAGTTAATACGGCACTCGCGATCTTTCCGAATTATCGGTATGGCTCTTGCTTCTGTCAGAGAAGAACTTGAAACAGCCTACACAGCTAGTTTCATTACAATTTGCTTTTCCGCCATTTTGATGTATTATATTGAAAGGAATGCACAACCTGAAGTCTTTAAAAATATCGGTGACGGAATCTGGTGGGCCATTATTACATTTGCTACAGTCGGATATGGTGACATTTATCCCATTACCTTTTTGGGGAAATTATTGGGTTGTATTATTTGTCTGGTAGGTGTGGCAATGGTAGCCATTCCAACCGGTATCATTAGTTCTTCTTTTATCAATATCGTACAAAAGAAAGAACAAAGAGAGAAATTCAATAAGGAAGAGGAGAATAGATGATAATAAAGTTCCCCAAAAACAACTGTTGGGGAGTATATTCTTTTCTTATAGATAATTTCTATAGTTATATGAAAAACTTTGGATTCTTAAAAATAAACCATATAGTCTTTAGAATGTGCATAACAAAAGTCTGCTTGAGGTGACAACGAACTTATAATTGTTATATCTTTGCATTGTCATTGTTGAAGCAATGATAAAATAAATAATCTTTAATCAAAACTTATGATTATGAAAAAAAGTATTTTAACCGTATTGTTTGCGTTAATCTGTACTATGGGATTTTCGCAGGTGTCTTTTAATGTAAAGGCTGGTCTTAACCTTAGTAGTTATATTGGTGAGAATTCAGATCACTCCGAATTTAAACCCGGAGCACGTATCGGAGTGGGGATGGAGTATCAGTTTAATGATATGATATCTTTACAGCCTTCATTGTTTTTTTCGCAAAAGGGGGCAAAATATTCAAGTGGATTTGACGGAAATATAATAGATGCTGATGCTGATGTGAAAATTAACCAGCTCTATCTTGAACTGCCTGTTAACGTACAGTTTCGTTTTAATATTGCAGATAACACCAACCTTGTCATCGCGACAGGCCCTTATTTGGCTTGCGGAGTAGGTGGTAAGGCTAAATTCGATGGTGACGCATCCGTTGGAGGCATCCATATTAATGGTGATGACAAAATAGACACATTCGGTGATGACGGACTGGATTACAACAGATTTGATGCAGGATGGAACATCGGTCTGGGTGTGGAGTTCGGAAAGATTCTCGTAGGTCTTGATACCCAACTTGGTTTTTGCAAGGTAATGGATGGCGATGCCCCCCATAATGCAAATATAGGCATTACTTTAGGATATAAATTCTAAGCAAACTCTTTCATACCCCCCTCTCTAGTCTGTGCTGGTTTGCACGGTTTTGAGAGGGGTTTTATTATAATTTTCACAACCGATGTCAGTTCTTGGCGAAAGTAAGAAAATAGCAGTAAGGTAGTTGAAAAAGTTAGAGACATTCAGAAAATAGTATAAAGGCCGCTTTACCATCATGTATGCAGGTTATTTTATCATTATTGCCAGCAAGAAACCATTTAAAACAATCATTGGGAAGGAAAAAAGAAGTAGTTTTTTTATCAAAATGTAAAATTAGACAGTATCTAAATTCTCCATAAAAAATTGTGTATTGCTTTTTTATATCTATATTTGCAATTTCAATAGTTTTATTGCCAGATTTTAATATGAAACGAATTCAAGTACTGTTATTATTTATAGTCATTTCTTGTTCCATGTTTGCACAAGACAGGCTTTCTCTGTTCATAGGCAGGGCGAACAAGTATGCAGCTGTGGAGTTATCCGACTATCGGAAACGTTTATGCGTAGAATATAATATATCTAATCAATTATTGGATGATTATTACAGAAGATGTGGTAGTAATTGGGGGAATGTCGGTTTGGCTCTTGAAATAGCAAAGACTTCCGGCAGGCATATGCGGGAGGTGTGTGACTATTACAAGCGTTACCACCGGAATGGCTGGAATCGTATATTGGTAGAGATAGGCATAAAACCAGGGTCGATGTACTATGATCCATTTTATGACAGGATTCGTTATCATAGCGAATGCTGGCGTGAACATTATTGCTCTTATTGTGACCATCATGATAAGCATCATCGCAAGCATTATAAAAAACACAAGCGTCATAAACATCATAAATGGCACGATGATGACGATGATTGGGATGATGACGATGAAGACGATTAACACACTTATATATTTTTAAAAATGAAAAAGATCTTTATTTTTTTAGGACTGATGTTTGTCATGTTGAGCAGTACCTACGCTCAAAAAGGCAGACAGGCAATTGGATTTGGATTAAGTTACGGAACAGAAATTGAAAGTGCTGGATTGGGAATTAAATACCAGTACAATATCACTAATCCTCTCCGTATTGAACCTTCATTCAATTATTTTTTTGAGAATGACAATGTAAGTATGTTGGATTTAAATGTGAACTTCCACTATCTTTGTCCGGTAGCTCAAAGTGTCAAACTTTATCCGCTGTTTGGTCTGACCATGTCCAACTGGATGTTTGACATGCATGATTTGGATGTTGACTGGGATGGAGACCACGTCCATGTTGATGATGGGGGTAACCATAATGAATTCCGTATCGGGGTTAATCTCGGAGCCGGAGCGGAATTCGCTTTGGGACGTAACTGGGCTATGAATGTTGAATTCAGATACCAATTGGTTGATGATTTTGACCAAGGGGTTATTAATTTCGGAGCTGCTTATCGGTTCTAAAAACATATTAATGTGTCAAAACGAAAATGACTGCTCCTAAAAGTTACAGATAGTAATTATAACACTTAAAAGGGTCGT